>Ga0065704_10070320_pt1 | contig 33211 bp, 44 predicted proteins | sample SwiRhicommuniRL2_FD_59091 | JGI IMG/M metagenome (GOLD analysis project Ga0065704, IMG submission 59091) | Switchgrass rhizosphere bacterial communities from Rose Lake, Michigan, USA - RL2 v2 (version 2) | ecosystem: Host-associated > Plants > Roots > Rhizosphere > Soil | place: East Lansing, MI | reverse complement strand
GTATGCACACGCCGTCATAGTATCTTAGGTCACCCCCATTGGTTAACGAACCGGGGGTGCGCGTGATACACACATTCATTGCATACGTCAAGCTACCGTTGGTCATGTAGTTTTACTACAGGTATATGGTATGCCACTATCCTGACTGATCGATCAGGTCACACACTCTAAGTCATTGTTATCATTGAAGAAATGTAAGCCTGCTCTTTTTAGCGCATCACTAGGGGTTAGCCTAGGGGTACAGAGCAAAGCGTCTCCTAACGCATCCTAGAGCGTATCAGCGGGTATCACCCTTGAGTAGCACCTATGTAGTGTGTTGTAGCCCAGTAGAGTAGCACTCAAGGTAGGCATGAGGATTGCATAAGGGTTACTACAGGTAGCACTGTATACATGCCCAGTGATATCCCCTAAGGTATCTATAGGTATAACCCCATAAGTTTTTTCTATGGGGGAGGGGGTTGTACCTGATGTTTACCCTATGGTTGACTCGGAGGTCAATCCTTAGGGGCCACCCCCACTTAACTCATTGAGTGTCCCAAGCGGATATTCCTAATACACACCGGGGGCTATTTTCAACTTCAGGGGTCTAGGCCTTCCCTTTAGACGACCCTGAGGTACTCCCCTATAGGGCGGGGGACCCTGAAGGACTTCAATAGGGTAGACCCTAAGGAGTATCTAAAGCTTACCTTAGGGTTGACAGGGTCTTTCTGGCATGGGTATAATGGTCTTATAGGGTCTTTACTTCTTCTTAAAACCTATTCTATAAATACTCTATAGGGTAGACCTATAGGAGCGGAGGCCGTCGTAGACAGCTTTTCCAGCAAGCTCTTCAATCATAGGTTGACCCTAAGGGCTATCCCTGAGATAATAGAACTATAGGCTGATTTCAGCCGAGGAGGCGTCGTGAACAACGTAACCAACATCGCTGATGCCCCGAAGAACAAGCAAGAGAAGCTTGACGACTTCTGTAAGGCCCTCGCAGACGGTAAGACCCGTGAGGAGGCCTACAAAGAGGCTGGTTATTCGGGTCACAATTGCAGGGCAAACGCCCACAAGTACTACCGTCAGAACGCTGACTACATCAAAATCTACCTCAGTGAACACATTGGGGTGCACGTCCCTACCGCCTTCAAGGTGATCCTTGAGATCGCCACTAATACCCAAGAGAAGGCTGGTATCCGGTTGAAAGCAGCTCAAGATATCATGGATCGCGGTGGCTTTAACGCCAAGCAGACCATTGAGCTGGTCACCAAGGACGCCACAGAGATGAACACTGAGGAGTTGGAAAATGAAATTAGGCGCCTTATCAGCGAAAACCCCGCCGTTGCTGCGTTCCTCCATCGAGAAGAGTCTCAGGGGGAGTGACATCGAGCTGGTTAAGCTCCGTGAGGGTGAGAAGTTGTTCTGGTACAAGGACAGCCTAGGCAAGTGGACTGGTGGTGTAGGGCACCTTCGCAAGAAAGGGGACCCAGACACCTTCAGTCAGTACGAGTCAACCCAATGGCTCCTCAATGACATCCTCGGGGCACGGAAGGCTACGGACAAACAGTTCGCTAAGCTGCCCTATCAGACCCAAGCGTTGTACGATGCGCTGGTCTCCTGCAACTTCCAGTTCGGGAATGACTTCGACACTGACTTTCCAGACTCATTTGGGAAGTTGGTGAAGGGTGATTACCCGGGTGCAATCAAAGGGTTCCAAGCGACGCTGTGGGCCCGCCAGACGCCAACCCGAGTGAAGGACCTAGTGGAGGCTATTCGCCACACTCAAGACTGCTTCACTCAGTATCAGGCATACGTGTAACACCACCCCGTTGGGAGACCTCTCCTCCTTCCTTCGGGGCCCCTTTATGAGGATGCGCCATGAATTACGACCAACCACTGGATACCCGGTACGATGCCCATGCCAGTCGTTTGCTTGGTCACGATCATTGGCGCGTCCTCACCCCTTTTAGCTACATGATTGACCCGGAGACGCACGTTACTATCCCTAGAGGATACCTTACCGACGGGGCCAGTGTGCCTCGTTTGTTTTGGAACATGATCCCACCATGGGGCGCTTATGGTCAAGCCGCTGTGGTCCACGATCTTCTGTGCGAGTATCTGACTGTCGTCCGTAATGGAAAGCCCGTAAGGATTACCAGAGCTGAATGCGACAGCGTATTGAATCAGGCGATGCAGAACTTAGGGGTTCCCACTCTGCAACGCTGGATGATCTACGGAGCCGTTTGCTCCTATAGAATCACCTTTCACGTAACAGAACCGTCGGCTACTCTCCAGAAGAGGCGCCTTGAGGCGGAATGGAGAGACTGATGGACAGTACTGAGGAGAGACTAGTCCAGCTTCTTGGAGAGCTCAAAGAGCGCGAGAAGTTCTGGCGTATTAAACAATACACCCCATACGGCTGGCAAGAGAAGTTCCTTGCAGCCTCATCGAATTGCCAACAAATCTTAGCCATGACTGGTAACCGTTGTGGTAAAACATATACGGGTGGCTATGCAGTGGCTGTTCACTTGACTGGGCTATATCCAGTGTGGTGGACCGGTAAAAGATTTGATAATCCAATTGAAGCTTGGGCGGCAGGTATTTCTACAGATACCACTCGTGATATTCTTCAGAGTGAGCTGCTTGGCGATTGGAAGAACCCTGAGAAGTTTGGTACAGGTGCAATTCCTAAAGAACTCATTGTGGATGTCATTAACAAGCCACAGGTTCCCGGAGCTGTTCAGAGTGTTCTTGTTAGACACATCAGTGGTGGCATATCTACACTTGATTTTAAGTCTTACGAGATGTCTCAAGATAAGTTCATGGGTACAGCTAAACATGTGATCTGGCTAGATGAAGAGTGCCCATCCGACATCTTTACTCAGTGTGTTACCCGGACTGCCACCACAGGTGGTCTTGTACTGCTTACGTTTACGCCAGAGCATGGTCTTACTGAAATTGTGAAGAATTTCATGTACGAGCTGAAACCCGGCCAGTTCATGATCACTGCTTCATGGGATGACGCTCCTCACCTTGATGATAAGGTGAAAGAGCAGTTAATGTCGGTCTTTACTCCAGCAGAGCGCGCCATGCGTGTTTCTGGTCAACCGTCTCTTGGATCTGGTGTTGTATTTCCAATTCTTGAAGAAAAGATTAGTTGTGATCCTTTTGAGATTCCTGAGCACTGGATGCGCATTATTGGCATCGATCTTGGTATGGACCACCCTAACGCTGTAGCTTGTATTGCATGGGACAATGAGAATGACAAATTCTACTTGTATGATGAATACAGTCAGCGCGGTGAGACACTTTCCATGCATGCTACAGCAATCCGAGGAAAAGGTGGAGCTACTATCCCAGTGGTTGTTCCTCATGACGCCTTTAAGAGAGATGGTCTAGGATCTGGTAAACAGATTATTAAACTCTTGCAAGAAGACCACGGGTTGAATGTAGTGATGGAGCCTTTCTCGAACCCACCAGCGCCCGATGGTAAAGCCGGTGGTAACTCTGTAGAGTCTGGTATCGCATTTATGATGACTGCCATGGAAGAAGACAGGTTTAAAGTTTTCAACACCTGTACTAAATTCCTACAAGAGACAAAACTTTATCATCGTGTAGATGGTAAGATTATTGATAAAGGGGATGACATGATTTCAGCTACACGTTATGCTGTCCTTATGGCTGGTCGTCATGCCCGTCCCGGGTCACACAAAGATAACTCGGCATACTATTTTGATAGTAAGCAGCCGCTAACCCCGTCTTGGTATAGTGAGATCGTATAATGGCTAGATCTAAGAAAGCTAAGATCCAACCTATGGATGATGAAGAGATCTTCACTTATGTCGATCGCTGGCTTCAAGACTCCATTAGTTACAGTGTTTCGGAATTGTCCCAGCAGCGCTCAGACGCCCTCAAGTATTACTTTGGTGAACCCTTCGGTAATGAACGTCGTGGTAAGTCTCAGGTTGTCACACGAGACGTCCAAGAGTGTGTTGACTGGATTATGCCTTCTCTTATGAAGGTCTTCCACTCCGGTGGTGATGTCGTCAAGTACAACCCTAGTACCGTCGCTGATGTACCTCAGGCTGAGCAGGAAACTGAGTATGTGAACTACCTCTTCAATCGTAAGAACGAAGGGTTTAAAATCATGTATGATTGGTTCCAAGATGCCTTGATCTACAAAAACGGTGTTGTTAAGGTCTACTGCGAAGAGGACAACCAACCTAAGTTTGACTACTTCGATGGTATCGATGAAGCTACCCTTATGGACATCGCTTCAGATCCAGAGGTTGAGGTTCTTGCTCAGACAGATAATGGTGATGGCACCTACGCAATTAAGCTCCGTAAGGACTGCAAGAAGCGCAACATTAAGGTATGTGTAGTACCCCCAGAGCAGTTTCTTATCGACCGTGATTCACCTGATATTGAGACCTCTCGTTTCTGTGCACACCGTGAAGAGCAAACCGTCTCTTGGCTTCGTGCCATGGGTGTAGGTGAGGATGTCATTGATACTCTCCAGTTTGATGATTGGGAGTTCTCAGACAGCAGCCCTGAACGTCTTACCCGAGATAACTTCGATGGTACTGGGGATATGTCACGTATCGCTGGCCCAGAGGATGAAGCTAACCGTAAGGTGTGGGTAAGTGAGTGCTACGTCCAGTTGGATTGTGATGGCGATGGTATCGCTGAGCTACGTCGTATCGTTGTTGCAGGGAATCATATCCTGAGCAACGAAGAGTGGGACTGCAAACCTTTTGCTGACCTCTCGGCACACCGTATTGCCCACAAGTTCTACGGTATGAGTATCTACGATAAGATCAAAGATATCCAAGAGATTCGCTCAACCCTGATGCGTAACATCATGGATAACATCTACTTGGTTAACAAGGGTCGGTACAGTGTTATCGATGGCCAAGTTAACATGGAAGATCTCCTGTCCAACGAGCAGTCTGGTGTGGTTCGTCAGAAGATGGCTAATGCTATCCAACCACTTCCTGTACCAGCCCTCTCTGGTGATGTCTACAATATGCTTGATCGCCTTGAAAGTGATCGTGGTAAGCGTACAGGTGTTACTGAGCGTAGTCAGGGTCTCGATGAGAATACTCTGCATAGCAACCAAGCTGCAACCTCTGTAAACCAACTCATGACCGCTGCTGAGCAGCAGATTGACTTGATTGCTAGGATGTTCGCTGAGACTGGCGTTAAGCGTCTCTTCCAGTTGCTCCATGACCATGCCATTAAGTATCAAGACCAAGAAGAAGTGTTTGAGCTTCGTGGTCAATACGTGGCAGTCAACCCCTCTAACTGGCGTGAACGTACCGACATGAGTGTGACTGTCGGTGTTGGTAATATGAACAAGGATCAACAACTTATCCACCTCACTCGTATGTTCGAAATGGTTCAGACGGTGATTAATGGTGGTGGCATGGATATCCTCGTGAGTAAGACCAACATCTATAACATGCTCAAGGAAATGACCGAGAACGCAGGCTATAAAGACGTATCTAAGTTCTGGACAGATCCTAGTTCCCCTGAAGCACAGAAGGCTGCACAGCAGAAGGCACAGGAAGCTCAGAAACCTAAGCCAGATGACATCAAAGCACAGGCCCAAATGGCCCAAGCTCAAGGTCAGAACATGAAGCACCAATCTGATGCCCAAGCTGCTCAGATCTCTGCTCAAGTTCAAATGGCTGAGATTGAGTTGAAGAAACAAGAAGCTACCATCAAGCTCCGTCAAATTGCTCTTCAAGAAGCTGAGTTGCAACTTGAACGTGATAAGTTCCAATGGGAACGTGCTAGAGACGAAGCTGAGTATACTCTTGAGTCTGCCCAAGCTCGTGCTGTTGCTCTAGGAGACGGCAAAGTTCCAGAAACCACTAAGCGTAGCCAAAGAAAAGCTAGCACTACTCTGAAATAATGAGGTATAATGGAATTATGAAGGTAGGATATGACATTATGCTGAGCCAGAGGGTCAAGGAACTCCTTGATGAAGGTACTCTGGCTCAACTCATTGCTCAGGTGCAAAGTGACCTTGAGGGGGAATGGATACGCACTCCCCCCGAGGCTTCTTCAACTAGAGAACTTATATATCAAGAATTACATGCCTTGAATAGGGTTAACATCAAGATTTCCACTTTGGTGAATGACCTTCTGATGGCAGAGAGGAGAGACTAATGGATCCTGAAGTAGATTTGGGTATTGACGAAGACGTTGCTGCTGATCTTATTGAAGATCTTCTGGGTGATGACTTTGATGTCCAAGCTGAACTAGAACCCGGCAAGAAGAAACCAGAGCCAACTAAAGAGGAGCCTTCTGATGAAGATCCTGAATCCGATGACGATACAGATCCTGAAGGAGATCCTGAAGATGATTCTTCCGAAGATCCTGAAGAAGGTGAAGGAGATCCTGAAGAGGAAGAACCCTCAGAAGTAAATCCTGAGATCTCTGATGAAACTCTTGTCGACATCAAGATTGGTGATGATACTTACGAAGTAAACTTCGCTGAGCTTCGTGCTGGTTATCTGCGTCAAGAAGACTATATTGCTAAAGTCAATACTCAAGAGGCTGAATACCTTGAGAAGTCCTCTAAGGTTGAAGAGCTTGAAGCACAATTATCTAGTGAGCTTCGTCAAGCTGCCGTAATGCTTACTGGCGATCTTTCTCGATATGAGCAAATTAATTGGCAAGGGCTTAAAGAGGCAGATCCGGCTAAGTACAATGAACTCCGTGTTGAGTACGCTGAAGCTAAAGAACGAGTTACTGCCATTGTAGAACGACAGCGCGGCATCGATGCTATGCACAAGAAGGCTCAGCAATTGCGCCATGAAGCATATGTTCGAGGTCAAGTGGAATTGGCCGATAAGCTTGTTCCGGGTTTCCGTGAACCTGAGTTCTTTAAAAACCTAGTTAAATTCGGTGAGAGTGTCGGTTACACCCAAAGTGAAATCGAGAATATCACTGATGCAAGACAACTCCTTTTGTTGAACAATGCTAAATTGTATGCAGAGGGGGTCGTGAAGAAGAAGGCTGCATTGGAAAACAGACGGCCTGCTAAAGAGTTGCCTCCGGTGATTAAGCCGGGAGCTACTAAGAGTGACACATCCGTTAGAACCCAGCAGACTAAGAAAGCTGCGGCACGTTTAAAATCCGAAAATAGTGAGGAAGCTGCTGCGGCATACCTCATGACCCTTGACCTGTAAGAAGGAAATACAAATATGGCTACTCCAGTAAACGCTGTCAGTACCGTGCTGATCAAAGGTCAGCGTGAGGACTTGATTGACGTCATCTACAACATCCGCCCTTATGATACCCCGTTTATGACTGCCATCGGCAAGGGTACTGCTAAGGCGATTACTCACCAATGGCAAACCGATGCACTGCGTGCTCCAGCGCTCAACACCAAGATCGAAGGTGACGACGCTGTAATGAACGCTGCAACTTTCACCACCATGGCAGATAACATTTGCCAGATCGTGACTGAAACCCTGCAAGTAACCGGTACTACTGAGGCTGTCGACAAGGCTGGCCGTAAGTCGGAACTGGCCTATCAGTTGGCTAAGAAAGCTAAAGAGATTAAGACCGACATGGAGTACATGCTGGTTGGTACTCCTTTGGCTAAGATCGCTCGTTCCAGCTCTGTAGCTGGTCAGGCAGGTAACATCTACTCGTACTACAAGACCAATGGTTCTTTGGGTGCGACTGGTGTTGCTCCTACCGGCAACGGTGTGAACACCGGTACTGCTGGTACTCAGCGTGTACTCACCGAGCAGATGATCTTGGATGCCTCCGAGTTGATCTGGCAGAAAGGTGGTCAGGCTAACACCATCCACACTAGTTCCTCGCTGAAGAAACACATCAGTAAGAACTTCAAGGGTCGTGCTACCCAGATCCAACTTGACGCTTCGGATTCGACCATTGCTCAGGCAGTGGACGTCTACGAGTGTGACTTCGGTAAGTACCAGATTGTAGCTAACCGGTTCTTCAAAGCTGATGCACTGTTTATGTTCGATCCTAAGATGCACTCCCTGTGCTACCTGCGGTCGTTCCAACAGTTCCCACTGGCTAAAACTGGTGACAGCGAGAAACGAGAAATGCTGGCTGAGTATACCTTCCGCGTGAACAACGAGGAATCTGGTGCTCTGATCCGCGACGTAATCGCATCGTAAGACCCATAAGGGGCGGCCTTCGGGTTGCCCCTTTCTTGTTTCTGAGGAGAAAAATATGGCCGGTATCATCGAAGAGTATACAATCCAAGATGGCTTGTTTGTGGCTAAAGCCTCTCAAGATGCTGATCCAGTGATGGAACAAAACAAGATTGAACGTAACTCCGGCATCAATGATGATCGTAAATCGGAGATGCGAAAGGTTGCCAGTATTCCCCTTCTGGTAGTAGAGCAGCTCAAGGTTCGTCCCATGTCTGAGGGTGGCCCTATCGACCTGAACCTACTGGGAGTAGATATAGAGCATACCATGAGATTTAACCGTTGGCTCAATGATCGAGACAACCAGAATTTCCGTACCAATAATTCGAGACAATAACCATGGCATATGAGACCTATAGCAGTATCGTAACACTGGTTAAGTCTTGGTCTAACCGCAGAGATTTAACTGATGAAAACTTCTATAACTTCATCTACTTTGCCGGGAACATGGCTAACCAAATCCTTCGTGTCCCAGCGATGGAGAATACTGTAATTCTTGAGGTCTCACCTGATGGTCACCTTGTCATCCCATATGACTTCCTAGAGCTTCGAAGCCTTACTGCTTTATTTAACGATCAACTCTCTGTTCCGCTTGAAAGGATTGCATGGGATCAATTCATTAACTACAAGCAAGATGACTTGTTAAATAATGAGACCAATCCAATGTATTTCGCTAGGCAGGGTGCCTATTGGTTTTTGACTCCTCAGCCTGCTGCTGGATCTAAAGTAACTTGTCACTACTATAGATCGATGCCTGATGTAAATGTGGATGAGCAAGAGAACTGGTTGACTAACCTTAGCCCGATGACATATGTGTTTGGTGCATTGCACTTCCTGTATCTTTACCTTATGGATGACGACAGGGCTCAATATTGGTTGGATAAGTTTAATGGCGAATTGGCTAGGCTTCAATCTCTTGCTGATGACGCTGAGTATAAAGGGACATCTCTCACTATCCGAAACCGCGATACCGATCGCTCTGGAGATCTCTAATGGCATATGATGGAATGTATAGTGATCTCTCTACCCGTGGAACCACCAACGAGATTCTCTCTCAGGTTCTTGAGGTAAGAGATCAAGTATCGGCTTCTGAGACTAATGTGGAGAATCTTGCAGCTCAAGCGGCCTCCGATGCAGCCTTGGCTTCTGGAGCCTCCGCTACGGCATCTGTAGCAGCCTCTAACGCATCTTCTAGTGCTGCATCTTCATTGTCCTCTAAGATTGACTCTGAAGCTGCTGCTGTGATTGCCCAACAAGCTGCCGCCGATGCTATCACCAATAGTGCTGCTGCATTGGTAGTTGCCAATACGGCAAACACCACAGCTAACACTGCACTGACTAACGCTAATAACGCAGTTACCACAGCTAATGGCATTGCAGGTACAGCTAACACTGCTTTGACTAACTCCAACAATGCGGTGACTACAGCTAACACTGCTTTGACTAACTCCAACAATGCGGTGACTACCGCAAATGGTATTGCAGCAACAGCTAATACCGCACTGACTAACTCCAACACAGCTATTACTACAGCTAATGCTGCCCAACCCGGCGATGCCACACTGACTGCTCTTGCGGGTCTTGTAACCTCAGCTAATAAGATGATCTATTCCACAGGTGTCGATGCCTTCTCTTTGACTGACCTCTCGGCGTACATGAGAACTGTCTTGGATGATACCTCTGCTGCTGCTGCTCGTACTACCCTTGGAGTCCTCAATGTTGACCCCGGATATATCCAAGGTCTGGAGATGCTTTGGGTTAGTGCAACGGCCTTTACCGTCTCTACAGGTTCTGCCTATGTGCCGGGCCTGAGCAAGGTTGTAACACTGTCGTCCGCATCTAATATCACTGGTTTTACTGGAGCAGCGAATACATTCTTCTATGTGTACCTAACAGAAATTACCGGGACTCCAACCATTGAGTTCTCTACTACAGTCCCAGTAATTGCCACTGGCACCTCATATACGAAGACTGGTGATACGACTCGTAGGTTGGTGGGGCAGGTTCTGACTGGAGCAGCGAATACAATCCTTAAGTTCAAACATATCTCTTCTGAAGGTAGAATTCGGTATTACGCAGGTAACTGGGCTGTAGCACCTTTTGCCTTGGTGATTGGTGGAACTACCACAACCTCCGTTACAGTTACTGCTACCGTAGTGGCTCCTGCCACTGCAACATCCCTGCACTGTGGTGTAGCTAAATTCACGGCAGGGACTTGGATTGCAGGTAATGCTGATCTTGGAGCTTTAAGTACAACTAACTACCTTCACACCACAGATCAAAGTCAAGGTATTGAGATTTGGATAGAACTTTCAAGAATCACATCCCCTCAGACATTTACTTATCTGGTTGGTGCTGGTTCAGTAAACATTCTTGCCTATGGCTACAAATTCGATAGGTGATCTATGTACGCCTTTAATGCAGACGGTTGGACAGTAGTACCAGATAATACTAAACTTCAAGATCTCCCACAAGGTTACTCTCTATCTAAAAATCTCCCACAAGAGTTATTGGATAACTACCTTAAAGAGGTTGAGGAACGGTTCACTGGAAATAAGGAAGAATAATCATGACATTGGCTAGTCGTTGGATCTGGGTTGGTGATTCTATTGACGCTGGGGTTTACTCAGACTCAGGTGTTGGAGATGCTTGCAGGTTGACTGTAGCTCAACTCCCACACCTTGTAAATGTCTCTATCAACAATCTGTCTTCTCCCGGACAACGAATCACTGAAGGTGGTCAACCGGGGTTTGGAGCCAGTGTTAACAAGAATGCGATAGGGACAGTAAGTGGATACTCTGGTGCCTCAGGTGTAATCATTACGCTCGGAACCAATGACTATGCTAATCCATCAACTGGAATGATCGAATTCATAGACCAGTATAAGAGTCTCATCCGGTATGTAAGGGAGACTCTTCTTCTTCCTGTAGTTGTAGTAACTCCTCTTAATAGGGCCGACGGCGCAACCTATATCTCACATGGTGATGGCCCATGGAGGAACCTAGCAGACTTTACATACTTCATTCAGATGCTTTGTTATGAAGAGAAACCACCTCTTCGCCCTGGCCCATTTCTGACAGTATTCAAAGGTTCAGAGTGTCCACTGCAACCCTGCCACTATGTAGCAGATGGGATTCACCTAAACGCAGATGGTCATGATGTTAAGACTAAATGGATGATCTCCAAAATGCAAAGCGTAGGATACTGGCTTTGACTTACTGAGGTGTAGATATGAAAATTGAAGACATTAGTAAGCAGGTTATTATTCCGCTTATTGTATCTATGGCTATGGGTGTTTTTAGTGTACTCTGGAACTCAGGGACACAGAAGGTTCTCTTAGAGCAGAACATTGCAGCTACTGAGGCGCTCTCTAAAGCAGTTACTGAACTTAGAATTACAGTAGCTGTGCAGGGAGAGAAGTTTGTTACAAAAGACGAGCTGGATAGAAAGCTTGCTCCACTTATCACGAGGAATCCATAATGTCTCTTGAGTCTGCAACCTATATCAAGCAGCTTGTTGCTGCGAACCCAGATGGTTCTGACCCAAAGGGGCAGGGAGATGACCATCTGAGATTGATTAAATCAACTCTCCTGAATACCTTCCCTAATCTTGACGCAGCAGTTACAGTAACCCCAGCTGAAATGAATGCCCTTGCCGGTGGTCTTAACCTTCTGCGTCCCAATATGATTGTGATCTGGGGTGGATCTATTGCATCTATCCCTACTGGGTGGGTTCTCTGTAACGGTACTGCCGGCACTCCAGACCTTCGAGATCGATTCGTCGTGGGGGCTGGTGGGAGTTATGCTCCAAACAACACTGGTGGCTTTAACAGCCATACCCACACAATCAGTGTATCTGGTACAGCACTGACTGTAGCCCAGTTGCCACCCCACTCCCACACCCCAAGTAACGGCCCTAGTGGTCAGTTCATTGTGGCTGGTACTGGTATCGGTAACACTGTAGGTGGGGCAAATATTGGTAGTGCTTCTACTACAGGCTTGACAGGTAGTGGTGATACTCACACCCACGGTGCATCGGCTAGTCCAACAGATAGTCGTCCTCCATACTGGGCTCTGGCGTACATTATGAAGGTGTAATTATGGCTGATCTACAGCGTGTCGAAATCAAGAACGTCGTAGGGATCTCTTATGATCCTAACCCATCTGATGTCCTTGCTCAGGTGTGGACTGGTGGTCTCAATGTGAAGTTCAGGAATGGCCGCGTAGAGAAAGCAGATGGGCTTAGTCGAGTGTTTCCACCTACTCCGGCTGCTCCTCTGCACCTTCAGCCATATCTGTCCCAGAACATCCCTTATTGGATCATGGGCAGTACCACAAAACTTTACCGAACAGAGGGTTCCTCTTGGGTGGATGTTAGTCGTACCACTGGTGGAGATTACGCTGCAACCTTGGATAATAACTGGAATGGTGGAATCTTAAATCAGGTTGTGGTGTTGAACAATGGGGTGGATAAGCCCCAAAGTCTCAAACCAACGGATAGTGATTTCACAGATCTTCCTAATTGGCCCGCTACGTATCGTGCTAAGGTAATGCGCCCATTCAAGAACTACTTGGTGGCTTTGGGTATCACAGTATCCTCTGTGGAACAACCTACAACCGTCAAGTGGTCTTCACCAGCAGATCCCGGCGAGGTTCCCTTCACATGGGATGTAACTGATGTTACCAATGATGCCGGGGAGAACTCCCTGGCCGATACTACAGGGGCTATTGTAGATGGCAAGAAGTTGAAAGACTCCTTCATCATCTACAAGGAAGATAGTGTGTATTCAATGCGCTACATTGGTGGCACCTTCGTCTTCCAGTTCCAGCAACTCTTTGATGATGTTGGCATGCTCGCACCTAACTGCGCTGCAGAGTTTGATGGTAAACACTTCGTGGTTGGTCAAGGTGATGTATACGTCCACAATGGTGTTCAGAAATCCAGTGTCATTGATGGCCGGATGAAGAACTATCTGTATAATAGTATCAAGAACACAACCGTTAAAGCTGTCTTCGTTGTTCCAGACTATAACAACAACGAGATGTGGATCTGCTTTCAGTCGGCTGATAATATTGTCACTGGATCTCCATACGCTAACCGTGCCCTTATCTGGAACTGGAAGGATGACAATTGGACTATCCGGGAGATCCCAGAGACCCCAGCGGCCACCTATGGTATTGTAGACCCTCAGGTATCCGATGCTTGGGATGATGACTCTAATACGTGGGATAGTGATACGACAGCTTGGGGTAACGCTTCGTATAATCCAAGTAAATCTAAGCTGGTCTTTGCAGGTAACCAGCAGATGACAATCTTTGCCGTGGGTGATACAAACCTTTATGATGGCGCTACATTCAAAGCCAGAGTTGATAGAAATCAGGTGTATCTTAATGATGACCAGAAAATTAAATTTGTGAGTTCTATCACTCCTCACCTATCTGGCGTTGGTGTGTGTAATATTTACGTTGGGTCTAATATGCTTCACGATGCCCCAACGGAATGGTTTGGCCCATACCAGTACACTATTGGTGTCGATGATAAGATTGATTGTCGAGTATCGGGACGGTACGTTGGTGTCCGATTCGAGTTTGAAACCCAAGGGTCTTGGACTTTGAATGGATACACAGCAGAATTCACACCTACGACAGGTAAACGATAATGTACTATAACCCTTCCACCCCACCTGCCACCCTAGAGGAGCTCCTTGTTTATCTAAATGAGGAGTTCTTTAGGGTCTCCACATCTTACAACCCGATTCTCGAAGGTCTCCATGAGATTCACTACAAGATGCCGGATAAGGTAAAGCCCGGATTGGTGTGGTATTTCGCTGGGCCAGCAAGCCCTTTGGGTACTGGCCTTGAAGGTTTGTATCGATACGATCTATCTGGCAATTGGAATTACATTGGGTGACCTACCTGTGTTATACTGTAGATATACCTACTGAGGAGAGTAGTAATGATCAAGCTCGTATCGAGACCCAATGTTGATGAGATGTTCCCACTCATGGAGTCTGGCCTTGAACGGGCCAGGACAAAGACATCCTTAGGGGAGTATTGGACTATCCAAGATGCCTATGACAGTCTTGTGAATTTTGAGGTTTATGGATTTTATCAAGAGGAGAGCCAGTATTCTGGTATCTTCACTGTGGTTAAGTCTCCACGGAAGCGCTGCCTGAACATCTTTTGGGCAGGTAAGGCTCCCGGAAATAAGGTTCCAATCAACGATACCGAGTGTGATGAGTTCTTCAAGGCTTGTGCTATTCACTTTGAATGTCAAGCAATCCTCATTAAGGGTCGTCGTGGTTGGGAGAAAATGGCGAGTCGTCAAGGTTATCTAGAGGACTCTAGGACATACGTTAAAGAACTTTGAATAGGTGACCTATGAGTTTGCACAGATTCTTTGAAGGGATCCGTCTTGGCATGACCCCACAAGCTGCTGACTATATGAGCAGCGTACATGGTGGCGGTGGTGATGAAAAGCAAGAGTCCAACTCTACATCAACCCCATACCAGAAAGAACAGTATGACAAACTTTTAGCCGGAGCCGATAGTTGGCTCTCAGGTGGAGGGTTTGATAAGAATTATGGTGGATCTGCTGGATTCAATCCCACAGCTGGATTCACTTCAGGACAACAAGCAGGATTGGCTGGTAGCGATGCAACAGGCAAGGCCGCGCAGGGGCTCTATGATTCTCAGGGACTCTCTACTCTTGCCAACTACTTCGGTACATACGACCCCAATAAAACTGGACTGACTGGTGCTATTGATGCATCTAATAATCGTCTTGATTGGAATTACAACACTGGTGTGGCTCCTCAGGTTCGCCAAGGTGCTACGGACTCCGGTCAGTATGGGTCTACTCGTCATGGTGTAGCTGAGGGTATCGCACTTAGCAATCTTAGCCAGCAGAAAACTGATGCTGCATCTACGTTGGCGTATCAAGACCAGCAAGCTTACAACCAGAACCAATTAAACATTCTGAATAATCTATCAGGCATTACCAAAGGTCTTAACTCTGGTAATGGCCTACAATATGACGCAGGCACCTTACAGCAGCAGCAGAATCAAGCAGAAATTAATGGTCAACTCCAGAAATGGGCATATGAAAACAACGTCTCTCTGAATGATCTGATTGCATACCAACAACTTGTATCCGGCAATATGGGCGGTACATCTACTAGCGAAAGCTCTGGTGGAGGTGGTGGCAGTTCTGCTCTTGGAACAATTGGTACTGTTGGTGGTGCAGTGGTTGGTGGATTCTTCGGTGGGCCAGCAGGTGCTGCCGCAGGTGCTACTGTTGGTGGTGCAGTTGGTAATGGATTGAGCTAAGGAGTTAATATGGCAATCACGGTACAAGCTCCATTGGCTGCCCAATTGTACAGCCTTGGATCTGCCTCAGATGTAGGTGGAAAGGATGTTCAATTCAAGGGAAATGTCTCTGCTAGACCACAGGGATTCGATACTGGCCAAAGGGCTATGCCTGCTCCGGCTAAGGATCGAAGTGGTGAAAGATCTAAGGCTCTTGGCAGTATTGCTTCCACAGCGATTGGTGCATATCTTGGATCTCAATCAGGGTCAGCTCCAGTTAGTGAAGCAGGTAATGGCTATGGACTAGGTGGTAATCTAGTGTCCGGAACTGTGGATAATCCAGAGTATGCTGGCACTCAACAAGCTACCTTGTTCTCTCCTTCCACTCAATCCAACATGCCAGCAGATAACGGCTACCGAGACTCTAATCCTTATGCTTTGGATTATAGCAATGGCCGTCAAAGATCTTCCTTGTTTAACTACAGTGGCTCCTATGGTGGGGCCACCTATTAAGGGGTTCCCATGGCCGGACTATTTGATCCAACCTACCCGTCTATGCTGCAAGGGGCAACCCAAGCGCTTGATCCAAATAAACCCGCTTTGCTGCAATCTCGTGGTGGTGTAGAGGCGGCACAAAAAGCTCTTGAGGCCCAACGCGCACTTGAAGCTGCTCGTATGGCTGCTGCCGAGAAGGCTGCTCTTACCAACAGTGCTAGAAGTTTTGCACCTAACTCTGCCGCATGGACTGCTGCTCAATCCTTTGATGGTTGGGGTGCAGCTCGTGGTCTGGCACAACAAGGTTCAGAAGCACTCAAGGTAGTCGGGGGCGCACCTGCTACTGGTCTTCAAGCCCTGTTGTACTCAGGCTATGCTGATGCTGCTGAACTAAGTCCTGCTCAACGAGAAGCTAAGAACCCAGGTGAACAGGCTGATGCTGCTGCTTATGCACAACGTGTACAAGGTAACGCTAAGGCTGCCGCAGGTATTACCCCTAGCCCACCAGTATCCCTGATGAATCCCAATGCTGATGCCGATAGTGCAGAAGACATTGCGGCAGCTCAGTCGGCCTTGGCTCAGAATGATGCTCCAGCGGTTACACCTACCCCTGCCGGCCCTGCTGTACAGGCTGCCCCAGCTAACACTGAACAAGCCCGTGCAACAACCATGCAGGAACAAGAGACCCAAAGGCAGACCCTAGAACAGGGTGCTCTCAAGGGCCTCTCTACAGGCGCTGTGAGTCGTCCTAAGATGGCAGAAGCTGTGGTAGAAGCTGACTTGGCTCGTACAGGTCAGAAGCTTACTCCAGAGGCTACCAAGAAGGCTGTAACTCAAGAGCTGGCTAATATGAAGTCTATGGACAACAACGACCTGAGTCGGTATATTTCATATGCCCTTATGGCTGGTGGTGTATTGGCTGTTCTGTTGGACAAATCTGGGAAAGCCGCTGAAGGGTTTAATACAAGCTTCAACAAACAACTTGATCGTAATTTGGCTTCTGGTATTCAGACACAGAAGGCACTTGCGGCCCAAGCTAAGTTGAACCAAGAGCTTGCTATCCAACAAGAGAAGTTTAAGCGCGATGACCGAGGTTTGGATATCCGTGAACAAACTGCCGATCAGACTGGTCAATACCAACAAGCACAAGTTAAGCTTGGTGAAGGCCGTTTGGGTCTTGCTCAACAATCTGAAGGTCGTCAGGCGTCTCAAGGTGCGGCAGGTTTAGGTCTTCGTGCCCAAGGTCTTTCCTTGCGTCAACAGGCCTTGCAACAAGCTCAAGCTAACGCTGATCGTAATTACGAACTCTCCAAGAAAGGTCTTGATCTCCGAGGGGAAGGTAATGCGATTCGTGCAGCAGGTGTAGCAGCTAGGGCTAATAAGGCTGCTCCAGGTGTTCCTCTTACAGAGAAAGGAGCCATTAAGGTTGCTAAAGATTTTGCATCGTCTCAAGGTGTTGATATCGACTCCGATGCGGTGAGTGCAATCTCTAGCCAGATTCAACAAGCTTCGAAGAATGATCCACGATGGGCAACCAATCCTAATTCGGTTATGGCTGAAATCCTCAATGGAACAGGTTATATTGTAAAGGACGATGCGGGAATTCCGTTTGTTCCATTTACAGGTGGTCGTCGTATCAAACAGAAGAAACAATAATCGGAGATCTCTATGAGCTACCCAGTGTTTGAAGTATCTGGGCAGACTTCTAGTATCAACACGGGGGCCAACTTCTATGTGGCCCTCAAGGTTGGTGCTAAGCCTGTCGTCTTGCTTAATCTATCCTTTGCTTTCGGAACAGGTACTGCTAGCACTGCTGGCAATGTAACCTTGTTTGAAGGCCCCACAGGTCTAACCGCAGGGTCGGGCCTTGTGGCCTATAGTCTTGACCGAGTTGATGTTAACACTCCAACGTTGGTTGTAGAGGGTGGTGCTGGGGTTACTACTCCCGGTACACAGGTTGGTGCCTCAGCTTATTACCGTGGGGTCAATACCCTTGGTATCCAAGCCTCTCCCGTGTTGACCCATAGGTTGAAAGCGAATACCAACTACGTCCTGCGTATCAACAACACTGATGCTGCTGCACAAGTCGCCGATGTCTACCTTGCTTGGTATGAAGGTCCAGATGCTTATCCAGTCGGCGTTTAAGAGTTAACGAGGAGAGAACTTAATGGCAACCCTTAATGATGGCTTGGTCGATTCGCCTTTTGGTCGAGTACGTCCTGAAATCCTTGCAATCCTTAATGGGGGCCAAGGGACTCCAGCTCAAGTAGAACCTGTGGCAGCCCCTGAGGCTGCTCCAGCAGTTTCCAATCTCAGCGCAGCCCGTGGGGAGGTAGCAGAAGAGAGCACCTCACAAGAAACCCCACAGGCTGTCGCTGACCCTAATTCTTTTAGTTCTGCTGTAGGTCGTGGTGTTGATACCATGCAGGCAAACTTCGGTGGTACCGTTGAGGCCTTGGGTGAAATCACAGGGTCACAGTATCTTCAGGACTCCGGTAAGGAGATCCGTGAGGAACAACTTGAACAAGCCGCTCAGTACGGTCAACCAGAAGTAGACTCCTACAAGGATGTCAACCTTGATGACCTGTCCTCTGTAAGTCAATACCTCACCAATACCGTAGGCTCTATGGCTCCGGCTTTAGGTACTACAATGGCTGCAATGGGTGGTGGTGCACTTGCAGGTGAGAAGGCTGGTGCAGCATTTGGTATTCCCGGTCGTATCGCAGGACCTATTGTAGGTGGCTTCTTGGCCTCCTTTGGTATCAACACAGGTGCAATGCAGAATGAGATTAAAGCTCTCGATCCTAACAAACAAGCACCATGGACATCTGTTGCCTTTGGTACTGGAGCTGGCGTGCTTGATACTTTGGGGGTTAAGTCTCTTGTTTCTCCTTTGCTAAAACACGTAGCCCCTGAGATCATCTACCAGAATGCTGTAGCCGCAGGTATCCCTAAGGTCATGGCTTTGGACGGTATCAAGCAAGCTATGATTGGTGTTGGTAAGGGTGCTGCTACAGAAGGTGCCATTAGCGGGGCCACAGAGGGTGCTCAGGCCTACTTGGCTGGTAAGGTGACTGACCATGAGGCCAGTGCTGATAGTATCCTAGAGCGCTCCATCAATGCTGCTATTGGTGGTGCCGTAGGTGGTGGTATTGCTCGTGGTGGATCTGAGATCCTCGACACTGTAATGTCCAACGCTCACGCTGCTGGTACTGCTGCACCTGCTGCTAAGTTTGCAAATGGCCCTACTGAAGAAGGTGGATTCCTTACGAAGATGTGGCAAATGGGTGGGCGTGAAGCAACAGCGCCTCTGGAACCATTAGCTCGTGTTGCTCCTGAGGCTGAGAAGTTCATCCGTGAGTTTCGTCCAGATGCTACCGGTGAGAAGGCCACAGGTAAGACTGTATTTGAAGACTACGAGCTTCGCTCTGGTAAGTGGAACTCAGAGGTATCTGACATCTTCCACGGTAAGAGCGACGCAGAGAAGGCATCCATTATTGATGAAGCCTCTCTACCACGCGCTCAGGTTACTTCCCCAGAAGCCCTACGCCTTCGTAAAGTCCTTGATGAAGCACCCGCAGACGCTGTTAAGAGCGGTCTCAAGGTAGGTCTCATTGATGGCTACATGCCTTTCCGTCCAGACCTAGCTAAGATTGAGGCTAACCGTCCTCAATTCGAGGCAGAGATTGCACCATATGTCAAAGACCCTAAGGCTGCCGTAGACAACTACATTGAGACTATCAATACTCCTCGCACCAATGCTGCCCCTCAGGTTACTCGTCTGGTTCAACAGAACCCACAGACTGGTAAATGGGAGGCCATGAAGCGTCAACGTAAGGCAGACAACCCAGAGACTCTCCGTGGGAAGTTTGCTCAAGGTACAGTTCCACCTAAGTTCTCCAACCTTGAGTTCTCCCGTGCCTTTAACGAAGTACCTCAGTCCATCATGAATAAGTACGCTAAAGAGGAATCTCCTAGCCAACGCATTCAGGCTGTACATGATTACTTCCATGGGGCTGCCCACAGGATCGCTTTCACGGATCGCTTTGGGGAAACAGGAGAAAAGGCAAACAAGCAGATTGCTACTGCTGTGGCTCAGGCTCAAAAAGCTGGACGTAGCGTTAGTAAGGCTGAAGTGGATCAGATGTATGGTATCCTCGACGCCTACAATGGGATGTATGGTCGTATTCAAAGTGATTCCATTAGGAATACCCAGAGTGCCCTCTCTGCATTCTTGACTGTTAAGTCTCTTCCTTTGGCAACCCTGTCGTCTCTTGTAGAGTTCACTACTCCTGCTATTCGTGGCAACGTGGTGGATGCCATTGCTTCTGTAATCCCAACGATGGCTCAGGTAGCCAAGAATCTTACTCAAACCCTCTTCAAGGGTTCTCCTAGAAGCGACTGGGCTAAGATGGCTGCTGATACAGGGATTGACCTTGCAAGTACTCAGAACGTACTAGCTGAGCGCTTAGGTAGCACCATGTTCAACCGTGGTTCTGCAACAGCTATGAAGTACTTCTTCCTTGCTAACGGACTGACCCTTCTGACTCATGTGCAGAGGATTTATGCTGCTAAGACGGGGGAAAGGATTTACAACGATGCAATCTATAAGTTATCCCTAGGGATTGACCTTACGAGTGCTAAAGGCGCCCAGTACCAACGTCAGTTGCGTACAATGGGTCTGGAGATTAACTCTCAGGCTGAAGCTATGGCGCATTACTCACCAAGTAATCAATCAGAGGTTGTTGCTGCGAGGGAAGCCAAGCTACTTGCTATCCGTAGGTTCACCAGTCAGACGATCCTTGAGCCTAACTCAGCGGATCTTCCCCTCTGGATGAACAATGGTCACATGCAACTCTTGGCTCAATTAAAGCGATACCCTACGGCCTATACCAACATTATCCTCCCACAACTGATTCGTAAGATGCGCCCAAGTTATCAAGGTTCTTACACAGGTGCTGCGGCAGGTACAATTGGTTTGGCATTTATCTTAGGGTCTATGGTGGGGATTGGATACCTACAGGATGAACTGAAACAGTGGACTAAAGCGGGGATGCAAGATCCAGATGATCAAAGGACTGAGGCACAACGTCTGATGGATGTACTCAACAGTACAGTTGTTCCTATGCAGATGCAATACGTTCTAAACATGTTCAATGCTCCACGGTATGGCACTGATCCAGTGTCTGCCAACCTTGGGCCTGCTGCTGGTCTAATTAAGGAAGGTGTCCAAGCAGGGTATAACACTGTATCTCACTTTGAGGATGATCCAACGAGTGGATACATTTGGCAGTTCCTGTACAAGCAAGTTCCAGTAATTAACCAACTGAAGCCCGGCAAGGAAGCAGTGAAGGAATATTTCGATCTTCCATAATACGAGGAAGCTTATGTCAGGTTATTACAACATACCGGGTATCTCAGAGCAAGTGTTCTTGACGTTTACCGATTGGATTGGTTACGTCTCCGTACGGTTAACGTGACAGGCACCCCTACCTACGCTGTAAGGGCTACACAAGAAGCAATCCTGTAAAAACAAGAAAACCCCAGTAAAGACCCTAGGTTATCCTAAGGCCCCTGACTGGGGTTTCTTTGTATCTACACCTTAAGTAATAATCACCGGGGGTATAAAGGGTCTATAAGGTCAGTATACCGCCCGGTGAAAAACCTGTCAAGTTATTTCGTATACCACCGATAACCGAACAGGTAGACATAGACAAAGAGCCGGTTCTTGCATGGCCAGCGCTCCATCTCTTCCTTGGTGTACAGACCGATGTTGCAGTTGAATGGCGCACCGCCTTCATTCATCTGCACCAGCCACTTCCAGACTTTCTTGGAGTGTTCACCCATAGACTTCTGAGTGTGGAGACCCCAAGAGCCCATACAGAACAGGCACTTCAGTTGCAGCATGCTCACAGGTATTCCTCCATCATACGACGGCAAGACACTTGCTCCAGATCGTAGATCCCGTCTTTCACATCGTGAAGGATGAAGGAGCCACGGAAGTGGTTGTTGCCTTGCGGGCCTTTGTACGGCTCGTCATGCAGGTAGCAGGAGCCACCCACTAAGAAGCTCAGAGCACGTCCATTGTTCAGGAACTCCATGGCATACTTGAAGGTCTGCTCATGGCCCTGCACTACGGACATCTTGGTCTTGTTCAGACGGTACTCAGCCGACCCGCCATAAGGTCTGCCCGAGAGAGCGTTCGCTGCGTAGTGCACGAACTCGACTCCTCCGAAGGTAACGGGTTCAAGATAATCGTAAACCTCCCATGGGGTGCCAGCAAACAGATCTGGGATACCAACCAAGCCTCGTAGCTCGGGAAACCGGAGAATTCTTTCCTCATGGTTTCCAAGAGTAAAGACCATTCGGGGTCGGTACACTCGATGTTTACTGTTCCTCTGGCGCTCTTGGAGATCTCGTAGAGGCGCAAGAATCCGTCCCATAGACTCGCGTCCGGCCGCCACGTCAGCTGCAACTTCCCGTCCATCGATCGTCCTCCGATTGTTCTTCGGCATATCGTATGTCGATAGCGAAGGCATGTCGAAGTGGTCGCCGATATGGACGACTACATCAGGCTGCTCCGCCACGATCATATTGCCGATCGCGATGTCCAGAGGCGTGTTCATTTGAACATTGTCTGGGCGGCGCTGAGTGTCAGGGATTACTAGAATTTTCATTGGGTTAAGGTTCCTATGGTTGTCTCATCGTACCAACGAAAGCCGTTCTTCTCAGCCCACTCAGCGTGAGTCATTTTACTTCCGTCTTTTCTTGCGGATTGGAAATGTATTGCTTTGCTAGGAGTCTCAAAGCAGAACACGAGTTGGTAGTTCTCTGGCAGGGCTTTCCGCACCCACAGATACTTCGTGCAGTCCTCCCTATCCATAAAGTAGCCTTTGCATTCAACCAAGGTGTAAGTACCACCATGGTCCACCACAAAGTCTGGTTCATATTGATGCTCCCATGTGTACGAGATTTTGTTGGCATGGTGCTGAGCGGCGCTGAGAGGCCCCGTGTGGAGCCTCTGTTCCAGCTTGCTGTCGTACCCTGTCCCCTTCAATCCCGTGTCACGTGGGCGAAACCAACGCCCTTGCGGCATGTGTCCTCCTTATGCTACACCTGCATCAGTTGACCAACGCATGAACGCCATTGGGGTGATCGCTCGGCCGACTCCAGTGTGAAGTGGGTTAACCCGAGATTGCCACTCATGGAACCGCGCTGTGGCTTCAGCCCAGAGACGGTTGTAGTCAGCCTCGTGTAGACGGTTGGCCATTTGTGGCAGTGCTGCGTTACCGTAACCCATGTTGGCGTTGAAGTAGCGCATGAGGAAGGACAACTGAACCGGCTCAGCAACGATGTCCGCGGTTGGGATCATACGGATGTCTTCGATTGCCTCTGGCAGGCGCAGCATGTACTTCTGGTTCATCTTGACTACGCGAGAACGGATACGCTCTTCCGAGGTATTATTCAACCGTGCCTGATTCCAGTATACCTCATTGATGTGGGTCTGAACAGTACGCGCACCGTTTGAGGCTGCGCTCATGAGGCCGATCCGCAGGTGACGAGGCATGATCACAGTATTAATCGAGTTCTGCCCCGGCATGTAGCCGATGAAGTACATGCACAGATCGAGGTCGAAGTTGCGCATGATCTCGGTGAAGAACGCTGGGGCATCCCCAGTCCACCGTGCCATGTTACGCATGATGTTCACCTTTGGATGAGCGAACTCTTCCGAGGTGTTCTCCACTTCGATTACCCAGTGGTTGTGCACGTCGCCGTAGTTCTCGGCGTTGTACTCCGCGTTGTGGAAGCCACCGAGGATCGGCTCAGCTTCTACCTCACGTACATCGGAGCCCGGGCCACGGAAGATCACCTGACCTTGGAAACCGTCAGCCACGCCGTAGCCAGTACGGACAAGGTGGGCACAGAAGGCATCGCAGTCAGGCACCGTGATGTTGCTTGGGAGCCACACGTCGATGTCGTTAGGGCGACCACCCATGATCGCGTCGCGGACAAGACCGCCACCGATTACGAATGGGCAACCATCAGGCAACACCGTCCCAATACTCGCCCGAAGTCGGGCGATCATCCCACGCAGATTGTGGATCGCTGGGCTCTGCGACCGTACTGACAGGAACTGACCAGCGGGACTCACCAGTTGGAAGGGGCGTCGGCGGTTGCCATAGCTGTTTCGGGGATACGTATATGTCATGGGCATCGTAATTTACCTCTGCGTCTTCTAATAACCAAGCCAGTCGAGCATTTTCGATCAGGCGTTTTTGCCCTTCTTCAGGGCCGAGTTTCGCGGTATACAGCCAACTGGCTGCTTGGAACAACTCATACTCACTGCTACAACTAGCCAGTGCAGAAGCAGCCTTTTGAGGGCCGACTCCGGGACATCCTTTGTAGTTGTCAATTGCGTCACCTGCTAGTACTTGTCCGTAAAAGAACTTGAGACCTTCGCCAGTTAGCTTGTATCCACCAGACTTGTAGGGCTTCGCTGCGATCCACCCCATCTCTTCGACAAGATGGACTGGTACTTCCGGCTGCGACTCTCCGCATCTCCAAGAATAGTGATAGCATGGGACAATTCTAAGATCCTTATCCCGGCTAGCGATAACAGTGTTGTCCGGGTCCATTCGTCCGAATACCGACAGCGCGTCATCGGCCTCCGCTCCATGGACAGTATAAGCGCCGTAGTCTGAACGGAGAATCTCACCCACAGTCGCCCAGTGATAAGGCTTGGGGGCATGCCTCTGACCCTTGTATGGATCTGTAACGGCGATCTCGTTCCGGTAGTTGGTGCCACCTGAGAGGAAGAGTTCGTATCCATCTGAGTCCGTCCTTTCAATGATACCGTTGATGAATCTGTCAACGACCTCTCGAACCTTCTGCTCACTATGGGGCCTCGCTACAGGCTGCCCAAAGTGCATCTCCACGGACTGGCATACAGCACCCAGTTCGTAGCGACTAATGTCACCGTCGATTAGCAGACGCTTCACGGTCGATCCTCCCGAACAACATGTCACACACTGGGGTGTACTCGGGCCAATCGGACTCGATCACTACGCAGTCCTCTACAGGGAGGTTCTGCTCACGAATGAGACCTTCAATGGCCAGCCGTTGTTCACGGGTCAGGTATCTGGTCTTGATAACCACATACCGATCCTCCAATCTGAAGTCCATCTTACCTCCGGAATGGCTCCAGCTCGCCAAGGATGGTGTTCCATTCCTCGGTGACGGCCATATCATGCTCGCGGTGTGCGAAGTCAGGATGATCGAACAGGCTGTTCTTGATTGCGTTCTGGTAGTTACTCCAGTCGTAATTCGGGTCAGCCATACGTTCGGCCTTCGCCCATTGATCCGCTGTAAGGGAGAAACCGGGCTCCTCAGAACCCGGCAAATCCGATGCGAACCCTTGGACGCTGTAGTTACTCGGGACTGTTTTTGCCCGGGAATCTAACAACGTTTGCATTTGGGTCTTCCTCTTTGCAGAACTCGTTGTACTGCTCAGTCAGCGACTTGGTAGTCATGATGGCAGTTGCGAGTGTGTTAGCGGAGCCTTCAACAGCCCCCCAACGTTTGTTGACAATCGAATACTCTAGGAGAGTTCGTTCCAGTTTAGCCTTTGCAATCTCACGCCAGAGCACTGGTGTTGGGATGACCAAGTATACACTATCTTCATAGATGTAGGAACTTGGGGGGATCTCCAACGGTGTCCAGAACTCATTACCGATCACTGATAATCTCCTCTCCGTGCTTTCAGTTCAACTTGGGCCAGAATGTTCCAAGCAATGTGGAAGTCGTGTGGGAGTCCCGAGTCCGGATCCACAAGCTCACCTTTTGCACGCTTGGATTCGTGTCGGAGTTGAGCATTACGATACCGGTTGATCCCATCAGCGACTTCAAGCCATCCTCCGTCAGAGTATTTGTTAGCTCCGAAGGTTCCCACCGCGACGACTCCATCAATCGCGCGAGACATGGAATCAATGATGAGTGCGGGGCGCTGTTTGCCACTATCCAGCTTAGCACCGGGGGCATGTTGGTCGATACCATTTGGATCAGCCTCGCTCGTTAGTAGCATTCTTCTCTTTCTCCCGAATTGCAATCAACTCCTTCAGCAGTGAAGCCCTCTTCTCTGCCAAGGGAATAGAAATGTCGAACCGTTGCATACGGTCAAGGGAGCGGATAGCCGCCCCCAAGGTATTCACCGCATGACTCAGATCAGACCGATAGAACTCAGAATCGTTCTTCTGCGTCATCGTCAGCTTCCTCGTCAGCATCGTACTCACCGTCCGATTCACCAGTGGTGCCCGGCTCAGGACGAGCGATGGCGCTGGAGGTGTAACCCTCCGACACTTCACCCCAGTTGCCCGAGGTCTTGCTGCCACCCTCAACGATCTCCAACAGGCGGATCGCACGGAGGCGCAGTGTCAGACCACCACCGAAGCCCTCGAACGGAACCACTTCCACCTCCAGCTCACCCTTGCTACCACGGTATGGCATTGGGGCGTCATCTGGATACTCGACGGTCTTACCGGAGACGATGTAGTACAGGCGTGGCTTCATCTCGAAGACCTCGCCAGCTTTGCTCTTGACCTTAGCGTGCTGCTTGGTCTTGAACTTGATGGTGCCATCTTCCTTGGTGAACTTCAGCTTTGCAGCCTTACCCTTCACCTTGGCACGGGGATCGGACTCGATGGCCGCACAGAAGGCCTTAGCCTGCTCTGGGGACATGTAGAAGTCCTGCTTGAAGTCACCATCCGGGTTGAACTTGAAGTCAGGGGTACGCAGGTAACCGTAACCGAGTTCAACTACAGGGGTGGTAACTACCCAACGTTCTTGCTTAGCCATTAAGGCTTCTCCTCATTAGTGGGTCTCAGCCCAGTTGTGGCCGACTACGGAGTCACTCGCCAGAGGCAAGTTCATACCCAGCAATTCGCCGGCCTTCTTGACACAGATGTCCATGAGTTCCTGCACACGTTTTCCGTCCTTAGGATGAACATCGTACTGCCCCTCGTCGTGCATGTCAATGACTTTCCACGCGTCGAGACCTTCCAACTCAATAGCCTCCTCAAGGAGAACCATTGCGTACTTCATGACGACTGCACCCGCGCCTTGCAGCAACAAATTGAGCGCCTTGTGGGTCATCGGACGGCCTCTGGAGTCCTTACGGAGCCACAGCTTACGACCATCCAACCCAATCACATAACCCTTCTCTGCATCGGCCTTAACCCGGTCGATCAGATCTTTGAGCATCGGGAGGCTTTCGAAGAACCGAGCTTTAATTGCAGCCCCATCCTCACGACTACCCTCAATGATGTCTCCGATCTTCTGATCCCCAGCACCGTACAGGAAGGCATAGATGAATGTCTTCGCTGCGTCTCGGTTAGGTAGACCAGCCAGCATCTGGTTGTATGAGTGGATATCACCCTCAAGAATCTGCTTGGTATACTCTGCATCGTTTACATAATGCGCCAGCATCCGTAGCTCTAGTCCTGCTCCATCATAGCCGATCAGTAACCGGCGTCCGGCAGGGACGTAAGCCTTGCAGACATTGCCCTTCTTATCAACGTTAAGCCCGGGAAGTGGCGTCCCATGTTGGAACACCAACCCACGGTGGAAGTAAGCGCCGTCGGTCTCGGGCAGCGGACTGCTCTCGAAGATCGACCTGCATTGCTTACCAAAGAGTACGTACTTGGCAGCCTTAGGGATATTCACAACCCCCTTGTGCCGCATACGCATGGTTGGTGTACCGATCGTGATTGCACCAGCTTCGATGCGACCGTCATCCCTCACCAACTCCAACACACCCTTGAGAAGACTCCTACGGTGTGCAAGGGTCAAACGTGACTTCAGGGCCATGCCCAGACCGCCACCCCCTTTCATACCATCCAGAGAGGATTCTGTCAGCTTCGCGCCAGCAGGCACCTTCTTCTTCTTGAGCAGCAACTCTTTGACCTGACGCTTCGTCATAGTACCCGGCTTGATCCCCAAGAGTTGCATACGCCTCCGACCGAGGTTCGTATTCTTGAGGTCAAACATGTAGTTCTCTAACGCTGCTTCAAGCTCAACTTGGTTGAGTGGACGTTTGATGCTGGAGTGCATCGTGATGTCCTTAAACTTCCAAGTGTCAGGTTCCCACCCCAACGACCCAGCCATGAATTCCTTGATGGCCTCGGTCTTCCCCATGTCAAAGGGCACCCAAGAGATCCCACAGAAGCCGCCTTCAGGGGAGAACTCAGCGCCCTCCTCATCAAACCACTTCTGCACGTTCTGCTTGAGAGCCCCGGACTTGAGGTACGGTTCTTGTGCAGTACAACCTTTTGCCAGCATTTTGGGCATCTGGGGTACAGCGTAACGATCCAACTCAAGGATCTTCTCGTTCAGGGTATGGATGTAGAATCCAGCCTTCACTCGGTTTACGTGTACCCCACGACGGGCTTGGCGAGCCATGATCTCGGCAACAGAACACTCCAGAAGGAACGCCTGTTTCCAAGGATCACTCATCGCTCGATTCGCTCTGCGTCCCAGTTGACACCATCGTCGTCCAGTCGAGGGGGTGCGATGTCTGGGAGAACTGCACGCGTTGCTCCTCGTCCCATATTACCCACGTGATCAGTGATCCATTCAGGAGCCTGACGGATTCCTCCCGTGGCCCCAACGAAGGGTGTCTCAGGTTCTTGGGCGAACTCCTCCTGTACTTCTTGTACGGAGATCACGTTGGTGAACATCGCCACGGTGACCCGCTGTGGTGAACGAGCTGGGTTACCCCAGTTATCGTTCAGGCCGTTAGCGAGGCTACGCATGGTGGTGAAAGCAGCTGCTGCCTCACCCGTGTTGTGGAAGGTCTGAGCCTCCACGAAGTGGGTTGTCGGCCGAGTTGCACCCGGAAGTTGAACCACTACTTGATAACGCATTCTTTTTACCTCTCCACTCGTCATACCACTGATACACGAAGTGTGCACTAACGATCCCTAGGGAACCGCCCCACCCACTGATGAAGATCAGCAGGTAGATCCCTAGGTGATTGTTGGCCACTGCCCAAACCGTAGCGGTCTGAGCGAAGGTGATGCCCCAACTAGTAAAGAAGGAGCAGAACCATCTGTTGTCACGCATCAGTTTGCTTTGGAACCCCAGCAGCATCACCGTAAAGTAAGCTGCGAAGAAGACCATTACACCCTGTAGCGCCATACTCATTACTGAATACCGGCGAGGGCGTCCTTCGCTTCTTCGAGGGACTTGTACAGCTTGATGGCTTTGTCAGCCTGCTTCAGCTCCAGCGCTGCACGAGCCTTCTCGTACTCAGCACGTTGCTTCTTCAGGACGACCTCAGCTTGGGCCGCATGATCGTCCAGCTTCGCAGTGCGAGCGGCGACAGCAGCCTTCAAGAGGCCAACAAGGATGTTGATGGTGTTGCTCAGGAGTTTTACTGACATGATTCACATTCCTCTGGTGCGTTTGGATTGCAGGTAATTCCTGCTAGGAAGTCGTCGTCCTCTGGAAACTCAACATCTAGAGTCAGACCTTGTGCGACAGCCCATTGGCGAGTGCCAACCTGCGTGTCACAACTCATTTTGTGGTCGCCGTCAGGCAAACCACACTCAGGACAGGTGGTCATTTTTTGATCTTGACCCTCTTACCTTTCTTCGAAGCATCGCCCACGCGTCCTCCATCAGCCGCATTGCTGCTAAGAGAACGAACGCGTAGATTAGAATCATCGTTAGAACCGCCATCACGCAGACGCTTCTTATGATCCACCACTTCGGTGGCGCCGAGTTTTCGTCCAAGTCGTTTCTCCACCTTACGGCGCGCTCTATGCCGAGTCGCATCGCCAGACGATGAACCGGCACCAGTCTCACCGCGCTTAATCGCGAGTTCACGTTCACGTTTGTAGTTTCTACCCTTCTTACGTTTTACCGAGGCCATTAGAGTTTTACCTTTTTAGATTTCAGGCAAGATGAACAAACATAACAATGCTTCTCATAGAGAGGGCGCGCGGCCTTGCTATGCTCGTAGACATTGAATTTACCTTTGAACACATAGGAATGTCCAAAGATGAGGCAACGTATCCAGTTATTCATTTAGACCCTCCGAAGGACGGCAATACGTGCATCCAACCAAGCCTCATCGAAGCACTCAGTGACCCACCAGTTGCCGTCATCACCGTTCAACACATAGATCAGATCGGAGTAGGACTCACGGGATTGACGACACGTAGCCATCACACCTTCAGCCCCTCCGACAACCCAGCAGTCCTTGTACAGACGCTTCTTCCCGGTGCATGGGCCATTGTCCCACGCTTCGAGGTCCATCTTTTCGATCCGACTCATGATAACCTCTTGATGTCCCCTTTACGGATTGCGAGGGAACAGCGGTCGCATTCCTCTTTCGTCACCCCAAACCACTCGAACCATCCGAGCCGAGAGATGAAGTAGAGGAAGAGTACCGCATTCAGACGGACGTCCTGCACACAATAGTCGAGCATGTCTTGGTTGAACTCCAACCACTCCATACCCTCTATGTACTTGCCACCACTGGCTAGGATTCTCGCCTTGAATGCGGACTTGTACTCACCTTTGTGGAACTTCAGTTGGTGTCCCCACCCTTCGAGTGAGTGCAGTAACCTTTCCGGGTTGAGCAGCCGCGACAGCACGAGGGTGTCGAAGCAAAACCCGTTGTAGCGATAATCAAATAGCTTGGCAAGTGCAAGCAGGTCAAAGCCACGGAAGTTGTGACCCACGACCACACCGTTCTTGTCCAGATCTTTGAGGTATTCGGCGCTCTGATTCGGTACATAGATGCTCTCCTCAAGCGTAAAGGGATTCAACACGACCCCACAGTGGAACTTCTTGAGACGATAGAGGAGGTTGTCCCCCTCAATGTCACTCACCACGACATCAGAAGCGTTCCACTTCCGGTCCAGTATCTGGAATGTCTTGGTCGTGTTCGTCAAGTCCTCCGGTTTCAGGATCGTACCGGGTGTTAATAAAGCCAGTTTTCCCATTCTCTCGGTCCTTCAGAACTCGGATGCGGGAGTAATGTTTCTCATCACCGTCAGCATACATGTTCCTTTCAAACCCAATCATCACCTCAGACCAACGCATGAGGCCACGCCCACCAGTAAACTGCACTGGGAAGATTTGACCGCCTGCCTCGTGACTCTTGCCGGATTGTGCCGGATTCAGGTGAGACAGGATCATGATGCAGATGTTGAGTTCGTCACACAGCCCGTGGGCCTCGGTGGCGATACGTGCAACCTCTGTGTTGATCTCTGAGGAACTCAGGGTGTTGGTTAGTGCGGTGATGTTGTCAACGAAGAACAGCTTGACGCCATGGACGCTGGCATAGTATCGGATACACTGGGCAATGTTGTCCCAGTCGTTCTGACCCTTATTCTTCCAGAGGTGCAACAGCTCGTCGAGGTTATAGGTCTCGTTCACTTGCTGCTGTCGATCCTTCTCGAAGCCCACCGTCTTGACTCTGGTCAACTGCGTACTGACGTTGATCAGTGTCTTGCCGATCCTCTCCTCCATCATGAAGCACGCCGTAGGGATCTTATGCTCCTTGATGAAGTGGGCACAGATGGCATGAACCAGTGTGGTCTTACCACCACCTACGGGGCCACCCACAGCCCATAGCTCCCCCCAGCGGACTCGTACGAGATCCGTGAGGCCAGCCCATGGCAGCGAGTAACCTTCTTCCAACACCACCTCAGCGTCCCGCATAGCGTCGGAGACTGAGGCTGCACCGTCAGGGGAACGTACTCGGGTGCCCCTTGAGAGGACACGGAAGAGTTCCTTATGACGTCCTTCCATGAGCATGTCGTTGGCGTCCTTGAGCTGCGTGGTTGCACCATGCAACGTCGGGAGGAACGCTCGACCCTGTTCATACGAGTCGTAACCCGCACGATCATTGTCGTGGACATACACAATCTCTTCGAACTTGTCAGTGTAGTTGTTGTCCAGCAGCCATTGAAGGCACTGGATGATAGTACCGGAACCAGCAGGCAAGCTAATGCAGGCCGGGAATGTATCCCGAGTCTCCTCAGAGTTTGCAAGTTGCTGCTTGATTACGTAGTACCCAGACATCGCACTGAGTTCGTCTTCGAAGATCCACAGCTTGAGGGTTCGTACACCCTTCTTGTTTAAGTGTTCGGCACCGAAGGGGAGGCCTCCAGCTTGAGGACCGATTGAATAGAACGCCTTGGGTTCGCACACACGGCAGTTGTAGCGTTGCACGTACCCTTCACCGTTGAGGCGGGGGTAGTAATGTTCAACCACATCTGTTCCGTTTTGGGTGCTGAGACCCACATGGACGCCAAAATGCTCACACACCCAATCAGGTATACGCCGAGTATCCAGCGACCTAATCGGGTAGGAACCAATTTCTTCCAGCCTTCGTTTAAGTTCATCTGGATTCCACTCCTTCTTCTTGTTCACTGGCAACGAGCTTGGGTCTTTCTCGTAGTGTCCACACTTGGGGCACTTCGCGAACTTCTCGCCTTCGTCACCTTCAAATAGGATTAGGTGGTTACCCTTAGAGTCTCCACCTCTTGCGGTACAATTTGGGCACCGAGTATCGCCAACAATCTTCATCAGTTAGACCCGTACTTCTCCTGAGTCTTGTTAATGATCGCTTGGCACTCTGTGGCCCGCTTTTGAAGTTCAGCAACATAGCCTTTGCCATATCCCTGCTCTTCAGCCGTGTCGATTTCCTGTTGCAGCATCTTAAGCGACTGTTGCGCCGCTAGGTACTGCTTCAGGTCGACCACCTTCTGGTTGGGTGTGTCCAGAGGAAACACTAATACCTCTCCGTTCATTGAATACCTCTTTGAGTGGACGCGGATTCTGCCGACACAACCAAACGATCGGCGCTACGTCTTTTTCGTTGATTTGGAACCCGGAGCCAGCCACGAGAGCTGACTCATCGCACAGGTGTTTATACCGATGCTCGAAGTTCCCCCAGTTGGCGAGAAGCACTTGACAGAGATCATCGAAGTACCCATCGCCAACCACAGGGGAATCTAGGATGTAGTACCGGATCGAATGTTCCAGATACTCACCATAGATCCCCTTCAGCTCACTTTCACTCAGGAGCATTTTCGATCAGTCGCAGCATATGCCGGAACCAATCGGGGCACAGCCCACGAGAGTGACCATGAGAGTACAGCTCTTTCAGCAATTGACCTTTAGTTTTCATGTTACCACCTGCTTCCACGATTGTCAC
>Ga0065704_10070319_pt1 | contig 33341 bp, 25 predicted proteins | sample SwiRhicommuniRL2_FD_59091 | JGI IMG/M metagenome (GOLD analysis project Ga0065704, IMG submission 59091) | Switchgrass rhizosphere bacterial communities from Rose Lake, Michigan, USA - RL2 v2 (version 2) | ecosystem: Host-associated > Plants > Roots > Rhizosphere > Soil | place: East Lansing, MI | reverse complement strand
TTGACCCTCTCAGGGTCGGCTACAGAAAATTTTAACTAGAAAAACTTCTTACAACTTAATGAAAATGGGGCAATTCATGATTTATGAACTGCCCCATTTTTGTAAAGGACTTTTTCAGTGCCCTCGAATTTTCAATCGGGTCTTTTTATACTTTCAATTCTTCTTATAAAGAGTCTATTATTATAAAGATTCTATTGTAACTTTAATCGTTTTCTCTAAAGCACGCTGTATTGATTCTTTGTATGCAATGAAATTAGCCTGACGAGTTTCCTCTGAATCGCTCTCTCTAAGAGACCTTTTTCCAGTTTTTACTTCCTGTAATTCATTGTTGTATAGATCACTAAATGTTTCTGGCTCTTTGTTTTTTAGTATCCTTACCGTGTGCGAGTACTGCTCGTGAATATCGATTAGAATCGCTAAATTCTTCTCGTCATAAATGCTTATGCCGACTATTTTTGTTGAAAGCTTTTCAAGCTTTCCTCTTTCTTTTGCGTAACCCATAATTGCTGCAATATACCAGTTCTGGTTCAGAATTATACTATTGGCTGAAATGTCTATCAAATAGCTGCTCGATCTTTAGGATTGAGATTCGGCCTTTTCTGCCCGGGCAAACCTCTTTCTCAAAAAACTGAGGAGCATAGTAGTCCAGTTTTTTTATCTCATTTTTTGTGATCAGATATAGGTAAATCCCTCCACCATCGTAAATATAATTTCCAGTTCTATTGCCTTGGCTATCAATACATGCATGGCCATCAACAGAGTCGTCGGCTAACTGCCAGGGGTTTTCTTTAGCAATGTTCTTCCAAAAATTAAGCAGTTTTTTAGGGCTAAAATAAACTGGTTGGAAATACATATTTACATCAATTGGTACTAAATTTACTGCAATATAATTCCTATGCCGAATTTTTAATCCTATAGAACGTGGAAGTTGGATTCTCTTATCTAATTTGGGCAGGGCTTTATAGGTATAGGCTGTTATGGTGTCCGCTTTTTTGCTTAAAACGTAATAGGGTGATAGTTGAACCGAGTAGGGCTCATACTGAAAGATAATTGTGCTATCGGCATTTGCCTGAAGAAATAATTGTAGTGCATTTGGTTTATCTTCTTTTTGTGCCAACATTACAAAACAAATTGGGCTTAGAAGGGCTACGAATAATAGGGATCTGAGATTCATTAAATTTATCAAAATAAGGTTAAAGGAACACATTTTCACGATAAAAAGGAACTTTTGAGGAATTTACTTGTGAAAGATAATGTCGGCAATTTGACAATTGAACATCAAGAGTTTAGAATTCTCTTTTTATCTTTGAACCCTAATACTTTACCAATGAGAACCGCTAAATTACTAACCCTCAATATACTGTTGCTTTTTAGTTTATTAATCACAGCAATAGTAAATCCTGTACCTGCATATGCTCAGGTAGTTGATAAAAGTGATCCTTCACCTTTAAAATTTCCAACTCCAAAGGGAATTGCCAATCAGCTTTTTTATTTACAGAGAGATCCTAACACCAACACAATCATCTGTGAGTTAAATGCAGATAAAAATGGAGAGGTAGACAGAAAAGAACCTATTCTAGTGTACTGGATTCGTTATGGGGATGAGGGCGAGAAAAAGGATTTAAGCTACATCCAAAAGAAATTTGCATATGGTATTCAGGCCAAAGAGATAGGTAAAGACCACTATGAACTAAGGTTTGTTTCGCATAAAAAACTGCCGATGTATTTGCTTAAATCTGAGAATGACAAGAAGTTCCACGTTTATGTAACGGTTAATAACAAAAAGATTCAGCTCGACAGGATTTTTGTGAGGATTGAAGGTGGTTCTTTTTGGTTGCCAAATGTTAAATATGTGGAATTAAAAGGCATAAATACAGAAAATAATGCTGCGGTTTTAGAAAGAATTAAAGTTTAGCTGCTCTTTAAACTGTACTTTCCTACTTCCGATCCATCGTCTTTAAGCATTACTAAATCCAGTGTTTTACTGTCGGCTTTTACTTTAATAAGCGTACGCTTTCCTTCCTGTGGCCCGCCGCCTATGATAACAGGGTAGGGGTGTTCTGCAGATGGTGGCCAAACGCCGTAGGTATGTGTATGTCCGGAAATTACAATGTCTGCCTTATACTTTTTAAACAGCGGCGCAAAGAGTTCTCTGCAATGCATTGGTCCATGCCAATCGCCGGAATGATATAGGGGAATATGCATCATAACCACACGGAATTTTGCCTTCTTGTAAGCGCTTGATTTCATGATTTCTTCCAGCCATTTCGCCTGTTCTTTGCGGTAGCCATCAAAGTCTACTATTCCGGCATAAACGGGGTGATCATCCGGCTTGTCTTCGCCAGTATCTAATGCGATATTGAAAACCGGGCCCCATTGGTAAGCGAAATATCCTTTGTCGTTTTTAGTGGAAAAATAGTCTTTCAGTTCACGAGAAAACTTGCCTCTGGTTTCGTGATTGCCGCGGACGAACATAAACGGTTTTGTGCTTGCAAATACATCTGTAGATGGATTAAGCATGTGGTCTATGATCTGCTGTTCGTCTTTCTGAAAATCAAAAATATCGCCGTTGAAAAATACGTAATCGTAATCCTCGTTGTTTAATTTTAGCAGATGCGGGATTGATGCCGGGCGATCATGAATATCGTTTAGTATAAGCCATGAAACTGCCTCAGGATTTGCTTTTGGTGTGCTAAAGGAATAGGTTTCACTAGAGATGGTTTCTCCATATTTTAAGGAATAGGGCTGAAAGTCTGTGATTTCTTTAGATAATACACGGTAGCTGTATTTTGTGCCTGGTTTAAGGTCTTTTAATTTAACAAAGTTTATTCTGTTGTGGGCGTCAACCAGACCGTCGGTTACATTGTGGGCTTTTAGGTTTAGATTGTTCCCTTCGCCATATTCAATCCAGCTGTAGCAAAGTTTATTGGTAACCCACCTTATGGTCATGCCGTCTGCCGAAGGTAATTGCAGATAGGGTTTTGTTAAAAAGACATGCCCGTCTTCTGGGATGGCGGTAAAGGATTTAAGTACTTCGGCAGAACTGCTGCCTGGTAAAAAGGCAGCTAATGATCCTAGTATTCCTGCTTTTGATACATTGCCCAGAAACTGACGACGGGGTAATGCATTGATTTCTTTTTCCATAACAAATAGGGAGTATTTGATGGCAAGATACTAAATTGGAATATTTCTGTTTTGTAACATACTTGTATTTTTTACAAAAAAAAGGTGTATCATAAATCATGATACACCTTTTTTTGCTTAGAATCTCATTAACTATCTAACAGGCTTGCTGCAGCATCATCAAGAAACCAGGTTACACTACCATCAACAGGATTGACTAATTGTGAAGGATACAATTTTGTATTCTTTTTTGGCGCTTCGATAACGTGTTTTACAGCTTGTGCTTTGGTCTCACCAAAAACAAGGAAAGCAATGTTTTTAGCTTTGTTAATTAGCGGTGCAGTAAAACTGATTCTGTAGGTAGAAAGTTTTTCTACGAATACTGAATCTACCTCTACTTCCTTGTTGTCAAGAATAGATGTTCCAGGGAATAATGAAGCAGTATGTGCATCATCGCCCATTCCTAGCAGGATTAGGTCAAAAATGATGTCAGCACCATTAAAATGTGCAGATATAGCTTTGTTATACTCAATTGCGGCCTTTTCGGGAGCAAGGGTGGTATCTACATAAAATATATGATCAGCGGCAATATTTAAAGGATCTAGTATTGCTCTTTTAGCCATTAAACCGTTATAACTTTCGTGATTTGGCAATACATTGCGCTCATCGCCAAAGAAGAAATATACTTTAGACCAGTCAATTTTATCGCGGTATGTGGTAGCTAGTAATTCATATAAGGCTTTAGGTGAGTTACCACCTGTAAGTACAAAATTAAAGCAATCGTTTTCTGCAATTGACTGATTGGCAATAGTTACTATATAGTCTATCAGATCCTCAAATAATTCGCTTTGAGTTTTATAAATTAATAAATTCATTATTCTTTATTTAGTGGTAATGCAAACCAGTGGAAACCGTCTCTGGCAATCAGCGCTTCGGCGTCTTCTGGTCCCCATGAATCTGCAGTGTAATTAGGGAAGCTTAAAGATTTTTTGCTTTCCCATGCGTTAACAACCGGCATTAACAACTCCCATGCAGCTTCTACCTGATCGGCACGCATAAACTGGGTCTGATCGCCTGTCATAACATCTAATAAAAGGGTTTCATAAGCCTCGGGTGTTTCTGAGCTATAGGTTCCTTTGTAGTCAAATACCATGTCAACTGGATTCAATACCATGTCTAATCCTGGTCTTTTACCTTGTACCTGTAAACGGATACTCATCTCAGGCTGAATACTGATGATCAACCTGTTTTGTTGCCAGTGCTCGGTTACTCCTGAAGGGAAAATATGATGAGGTACATCTTTAAACTGAATGGTAATTAATGAAGAGGTCTGGAACAAACGTTTTCCTGTACGTACGTAAAAAGGAATTCCCTGCCATCTCCAGTTGTCTACAAAAAACTTAATTGCAGCAAAGGTTTCAGTATTTGAATTGGCATCCACCCCAGTTTCATGTCTGTATCCAGGTACTTCTTTACCTTCTACCCAACCTTTAGTATACTGACCTCTAACTGTGCTGAAACGAATGTCTTCAGAACTAAACGGACGCATTGCTTTTAATACATCCACCTTTTTGTTTCTGATCTCATCTGCATCAAAGTTTACTGGTGTTTCCATACCAATTAAACAAAGTAATTGAAGCAAGTGGTTCTGAATCATGTCTCTTAACGCACCAGCACCTTCGTAATAGCCCCCTCTATCGCCAACACCAAGTTGCTCTGTTACAGAAATTTGAACGTGATCTATATAAGTGCGGTTCCAAAGCGGCTCCAAAAATGAGTTTGCAAAACGAAAGGCCATTATGTTCTGCACGGTTTCTTTACCTAGATAATGATCTATACGATAGATCTGTTTCTCGGTAAATATGCCGGTAAGAATACAATTTAGTTCTTTAGCTGTTTCAAGATCTCTTCCAAAAGGTTTTTCGATTACAATACGGCAGTTGTCTTCAGTTCCTGCTAATCCATAATCTGACAAGCACTTAGCAATAAGTGGGAACAGGTTTGGTGCTACAGCAAGGTAATAGATAACCTGTGTTTTAGGACCAAACTCTTTCTGAAGTTTCTCTATGCTCTTTTTAAGCAAACCAAAGCTTTCTGGAGTCTCTACATCAACAGAATTATAAATAACATTTTCTGCAAATTTGTTCCACTTTTCCTGCTTTACTTTTCCTGATCTTGAGAATTTGTTTACGCCGTCCATTAGGTTCTCTCTGAATTTGTCATCAGTAAGCGGCCTGCGGGCAGTTCCAATGATGGCATACTTTTCAGGCATGTAGCCGTCTGTGTATAAGTTGTAAAGAGCGGGCGCAAGTTTGCGCAAATTTAAGTCACCGGTACCGCCAAAAATTACTACTATGGTTGGGTTAACGTTGAGGCTAGTTTTCATTAGAATGTTATTATATCCAGTGTGGGTTGTGATTTAATTAATTGTTCTCGTTCCAATCGGCATGGAAAATACCTTCTTCATCAATGCGCTCAAAAGTGTGTGCGCCAAAGAAATCTCTCTGTGCCTGGGTTAGATTTAATGGTGATTTATCAGTTCTAAGGGAATCGTAATAGGTAAGTGCAGAGGCGAAGCAAGGAATTGCAATGCCATTTTTTAATGCTGTGATCACAACATTTCTTGTGCCTGGAATAATTTCTTTTAACTGATTTTGGATGCTCTCATCTGAATATAGATGTGGTAACTCCGGTTGTTTTTTGTAGGCCTGATAAATATCTTCAAGTAGCACTGCACGGATAATACATCCGCCACGCCAGATTTGAGAAATTTCTTTCAGGTTAAGCTCATATTTGAATTCTGCTGAGGCCTGTTCCAATAAATGAAGTCCCTGAGCGTAAGAGGTTATCATAGCAAAATAAAGCGCTTGCTCTAACTGTACTTCAAACGCTGCTGCATCTTCAACTTTAATTTGCTGATGCGGTAATGCTTGTGACAGTGCAACACGGAGTTCTTTGAATTTTGACAGATCGCGTGCGCTTACCGATTCATTTATAGTTGGAATAGGTAATTGCAAGTCCATAGAAACTTGCGAAGTCCATTTTCCTGTGCCTTTAGATTTCGCCTGATCTTTGATGACATCAATCAGGTAGCCTCCGGTTTTTTTATCTTTAACTTTAAAAATATCGCGGGTTACTTCCAGTAGGAAAGATTTTAACCTGCCATTGTTCCATTTTTCAAATGTGTTGTATATCTGCTCATTGTTATAGCCAAGTACGTTCTTTAAAAGGTCGTAAGTCTCGGCAAGAATTTGCATCATTGAATATTCAATACCATTGTGAACCATTTTCACAAAGTGACCAGAAGCACCGGGGCCAATATATGCTACGCAAGGATCGCCGTTAACTTTTGCAGAAACAGCCTCTAGAATAGGTTTTACTGCGTTGTAAGCAGCTTTATCTCCACCAGGCATCATGCTTGGTCCGAAACGGGCACCTTCTTCGCCACCAGATATACCCATTCCAAAGAAGTGGATGCCCTGGTCTGAAAGCTCAATCGCTCTTCTGCTTGTGTCAGTAAAGTGAGAGTTTCCACTGTCGATGATCATATCGCCTTTATCAAGTAAAGGAACAAGTTCCTGAATTACGCTGTCAACAATTTTACCAGCAGGTACTAAAAGCATAATCCTTCTTGGAAGTTCAAGGCTTTGTATAAAATCCTCTAATGATTCAAATCCTTTTAAGTTATGGGCCTTACCATCTTCTTCAAGCTTTTTAAGCATGCGGGCATCCTTATCATAACCTGTAACCTGAAAGCCATTATCGGCCATATTAAGCAATAAATTTCGGCCCATGGTTCCAAGACCGATCATTCCTAAAGTGTATTTATTCTTCATTATTTTATTTGTCGTTAGGACGAGTTGTGTATACGTGATATTTTTCGGCAACTTCCCAAAGTTTAGCACCGCCTTTGATGCCATCTTTATTGGTTACCAGATGAATGTTATGATCAAGCTCAAAAGTAATGTGCTTTGAATTTCCACCACCTATATATAATGTGTCGTAATTGAATACTGTTTTATAGATCTGTATGATACGTTCTAAACGTTCGTTCCAGTCTTTTTTTCCAATTTTTTCAAAAGCTTTGGTTCCTATGTAATCATCATAGTCCTTTGTTTTTGTTACCGGTAAATGAGCAAGCTCAAAATGGGGGAGTAGTTCGCCGTCAAATACCAGCGCAGTACCAAAACCGGTACCTACTGTAAATACGATTTCGAAGCCTATGCCACTTACAATTCCAAGTGCTTGTTGGTCGGCATCATTAATAAGCCTTACAGGTCTGTTAAATAAATTACTTACCTGTTGGGCAAGATTAACATTGGTCCATTTGTTTTTGGCCAGGTTTGGGGCTGTTTCTACTTTACCGCATTTAACGTATCCGGGAAAGCCGATTGATATCCTGTCGAAGGTGTCTTCGAGCGATGATACCAATTCTTTAATGGTTTTAATAACTTCTTCCGGTGTTGAGTTTTTTGGGGTAGGAAGTTTTTTAAATTCAGAGAGCAGATCTCCTTTTGAACTTAATATACAGGCTTTGATGCTGGTGCCACCTATATCTATCGATAAAATGTTGTTTCCGCTTTCTTTTTTTTGCTTAACTGGCATATCTGTTTTGTGTAAGGGGCCTGTTTTTAATATAATTCAAAATAACAAATTTTCATTCATTAAAAAGGACATGTTTATGTATTTATATTTTAATAATTACTACAACGTGATAATTGCAGCATACATGTAATATATATGTATAAAGTTTGCGGTTTCATATGCCTGAGGATGATGGCTATATGCTGTTACGTAAACGATTGTTACGATAACGTTATAGTATGGGCGTATGGGCTAAATAGGGCTTATTTGGCAATCGAATGCACTTATGTGATTTTGTGTAAAAAAAATGATGTAAAAGATTTGGAATTTAAATTTTCTTTCGTATTATTGTTATAGATAATCGATTTAGCACCATAAGTCATTGTCGGGAAACCAAATACTAACCTAATAAGCCAAACTATGAATCAAACTTTTACTAAAAAGCTATGTAGTGAATCCTCACGACATAATCACAAATTTTTTCCTGGGCATAACATGCCAATTTTAAATGCTGAAGCTGGGCTATGCAATCTATTGGTTGCGGAGATACCTAGCTAAATCGTTTTAAAAATATTTTAAATTTTTTACTTGTTGCTGTTCAATCTGCTTGATTGGCAGGCGATCTGGCATACATGTATCTAAAATTTAATCTATTAGTTTCTATAAAATCAAATTAAAAAAGGTTTTCAATCAGTTAATACTTAATTATCTGTTATGCGCTTTATTGCAAATATAACTTTCCTGGGTTTGTTGTGTTCATCAACATGTTCTTTTGGTAATGCCGCTAGGTCTGCCTGTGTGTCGGATATTTCTTCTTTTAAGATGAGTTTCCAACAACAGACTGATTCTGCTGAAGAGGATTCTGCCAAACTTAAAGTAGACACTACACGCTTCCAGCCTAAGTCCAAGAGGACCGTTTTTTCGGCTTTAGAATCTAAAGGAAATGATGTCGATCCTAAAAAGCTCGCCATTTTTCCTGCGATTACATTACAGCAGTATTTAAAAGGTGAGGCTGCCGGCCTTTATGTTCAGGAATCGTCTGGTGAGCCAGGTACCGTTCAGAACATGTTTATCCGCGGAACATCACAGCCGCTTGTATCGCCACGTGAACAATTTGCTACACAACCGCTAGTTGTTCTTGATGGGATACCGTTAGTTGGTGAGCATCCTTTTGCTTACGACATCCAACAATTTAAATTTGACAGAATAGGTCCGGCAACAAATACACTTGCCAATATCAACATGGATAATATAGAATCTGTGCAAATATTGAAGGATCTTGGTGCTACATCTGTTTACGGACCAAAAGGAGTTAACGGAGTAATTTTGCTAACGAGCAAAAGGAACTCGACAGTTAGAAAAATAAACTTCGAATCGTATATAGGTTTAGCACAGCCTAGTGCGGTAACTACTATAAACGGTAAGTTCGAGAACGACTTTAGAAGACAATTTTACAATAAGTATACTGCCAATGGTAGTTACTCTGATAACGACTCTTATCCTCTTTATTTAAGTGACTCGTTAAACAATGACTTTTATGGGCCATCTAACTGGAACGACAGTTATTATGGTAATGCACTTGCTTATTCTGTGAACGCCGGAATTTCGGGTGGTAGTGAGAGAGCTAACTTCCGTTTTGGTGTTGGTACTACTACCAGCGGTGGAGTAGGAGACAATACCGGTGCTGATCGCTATAATACTCGTTTTCAGATTAACATGAGGCCAACCGATTGGATGGCATTTACTGCAATTATTAATGCGAATCGTGTTGACCGTCAGCGAAATAAGAATGTTAGGGATAGGTTGTCTCAAGTAAATTACATACCTGATTTAAGTTCACCAATTGCACCAAACGACACTAAATATAGTGCCTATCTGGCTGAATTTGACAAGGGTTTTGATGACAACAGATCCAATATTGTTGAAGGATTAGTTAGACTGGGTATAGATCTTGGTAGGTTTAAATTCAATTCTACTTTTGGATTGGATCATAATGAAGGATACAGGGATATATTCTTTCCTAGAACCTTATTACAAACGACAAACTATGCCTCAAATTATTACGGATATAGTAGAAGGATGTTTTTTGATAATACAGCAACGTATGATCTTAAAATAAATGATGTTCACTCATTTAACTTCGTTGTGGGTTCTTCATTTCAGTATGACACCTATAAATATAACTATGCCTATGCTTATAAAGGATCTAATGATTTTATAAAACTGAACTTATTGAGATCTGATCCCAATGCAGGCGATTATTTAGAACCATATGTATTTAGAAGGGAACTTGTTTGGAAGTTTTTGGATAAAACCAGAAATAACCAGATTTCATTTACGGGAAGAGCAAGTTACAACTATAATGATATCTACACTTTTTCTGCCATGTTACGTGCTGATGGATCATCTAATCAGCAGCCAACTAACCGTTGGTTCTATTCACCAATCTTCTCAGGAAGCTGGAATATGAAAAAGGATTTTCTGGAAACCAATGATCTGGTTTCAGATTTGAATTTACGTGCAAGTGTTGGACGTATGGGGAGAGCAGAGCAATTTGATAATTATGCTCAGGGACCTCAGTATACGGCGTTTATTGGTTTTACAGGTAACTTAATTGCTCCTGGTTATAATGGTTTTGGAACATTAACAAGACCTTATAATGCTGGCGCAATTCCTTACGGTTTAGAATGGGCATATCAAGATCAGCTAAACGTTGGTGTTGACGTTGCATTTCTAAAAAACAGGATCAGAGCTTCGGTTGATGTGTATTCGAAGGAAGATAAGAATCAATTGTTAGGTGTACCGGGTGCAGCAGAATACGGATATAACACTATTGTTAGAAACGGAATGTCTATTGCAAACTCTGGTATTGATGCTGCAATTAGTGCTGATATCTTGCCGTCAACAAAGAAGGTTTCATGGACTTCTTCACTTAACTTAAATTTCAATAAAAATAAATTGAAAGCTTTACCCGGTGGTTTATCTGAATTGATCATTGGTGACAGACTTTTAAAAGTTGGTGAATCTGTAGATAGTTATTGGTTATTAAAGAACGAAGGTATTTTTAATACAGATGCCGAAGTTCCAGTAGGAGCCAATGGCCAAAAAATGAGCTATAATGCCATTACCTTAAAAGCAGGGGATCCAATTTGGAAAGATCTGAATGGAGATAACATCATCAATAATAACGACAGAACTTTATCTGGCCATGCGCTGCCACTTGTTTCCGGAGGTTTTAATAATGATTTCGGTTATGGTAACTGGACGCTGACTGTAAATATGTATTTCAATTTAGGAAGGGATTTAATAAATCAGGAAATGGCGAATCGTTTCGATTTTGTTAATCGTGAAGGTTTAAATAACATCAATTCTGTTAGAGAAATTACTTACTGGGAGAAAAGAGGAGATTATTCGAAATATCCTTTGTATAACCCATGGAGTTCTGCCGCCCCTTATCAGGTAAATCAGGATTTATTCCTTGAAGATGCATCATTCTTAAAATTGAGAACTGTGTCGTTAGGTTATGATTTAACAAAATTGATGAAAAAGAAAATGCCAAAACTTGAAAGGTTTTATGTTTATGGTAGCGTGTATAATGTTTTCACCCTTACTAAGTATACAGGACAAGACCCTGAGCTTGTAAACTATACAGGTTACGATACAGGATATGGAATGCAAATTCCTAGAACGTATATGCTAGGTGTAAAAATGGATTTTTAATTAATATCACACATAGACAAATAATATTAAGTACCATTTAAAATAGACGAAATGAAAAAAATAGTTTTGCTGAGTCTTATCTTTTTTGCCCTGGTAACGGGCGGCTGTAAAAAGGCACTAGATATAAACTCAACCCGTGTGGTAAATGAAGAGAACTCCTGGAATACCATGGAAGATTCCAGAGCTAAATTGCTTGGGGTATATGGGTTGACCAGAGCGGCATTAGCAGATAACAATGGCCATTGGATATATGGAGATGTGCGTATGGGAAATTTTGACAGTCCACTACGTCAGGACCTAAAGGCAGTTATAAGGAATGACCTGAAAGCATCTTATCCTGTTGTTCAGGAGCTTTCAAACTGGAGAAGATTCTATGCAATTGTGAATGCTGCGAACATTTTTCTAGAACGCATCAATGAAGTAAAGGCAAAAGATCCTAGATATACCGATAATAATATGACTGTAGATGTGGCGCAAGTAAGATTTTTGCGTGCTTTTGCATACTTCTATATGGTAAGGATCTGGGGTGATGTACCGTTCATTACTTCATCACGTGATGGAAAATTTGAAAACGTGAAAAGAGCTGATCATAATGCGATTTTGGAATTTGCTCAGGCAGAGATGGTAGCTGCGGCAGAGGTATTGCCTTATAGATATAGTGTAAACGATATTCAGCAACCAGGTCAGTATTATAACGAAGGCGAAGGAAGATGGAATGGAACATTAGTTAGGAAATTAAGTGCTTACGCAGTTGCAGCTCAAGTGGCTGCATGGCAAGGGAAATATGCTGACGTAACTGTTTATACCAAAATTGTACTTGATAATTATTCTAGAGCAGCAATGGCGTATAGTCCAACTGATTATCTGTCAGGACGTAGGGGACTTTTCTTTGATAAAAACAATAACCAACTCTTTGCACTTGGATTTATTTTTGGCCATCAGGATGCCACATTTGTAGGTAATATAGAATCCTTAACTCTTGCTGAGCCTATAGTAAATAAAAATATGCCGGATATTTTTGTGCCAAAAGATTCTATTTTATCCATATTTAAAGAAGCTAATGATGGTAGGTTTAACATCGATAGTACCGGTGTTGTGCATTCGCAACTTTACTTCACAAATTTCCTTGGTAAGTACCCAATCTTTAGTAAAATTAAATGCATGCAGGATGGATCATCTGACCCAACTTTCAGAATCTTTTCGAGTGCTATACTTTTTACAAGATTAGAGGATGTGACTTTATTAAGAGCTGAGGCCCTTGCTGTATTGGGCGAAAGACAAGGAGCCATTGATGCGCTTAATATTGTAAGAACATTCAGATATAATGTAGATAATGTTGGAGCGACAAATAGTACCTACATCCCTTATTCACCGGAGCGAAGTGGAAATTTAATCGATGCGATTTTTAACGAGCGAAATAAAGAATTTATGGGCGAAGGCTACAGATGGTATGACTTGGTGAGGTATCATAAAATTGTACAAAGAGATGCGAAATTTGTACAGCTCATTAATTCAGGTGGAATTTATTGGCCTATAGCACAATCTCTTATCGATCAGAATCCGGAATTGGTGCAAAACTCTTATTGGAAATAACTAAACATTAATAGATATGAAAAAATCAAATTTATATAGTAGATATTTATTAGCATTCTTGTTTAGTGCCATGATATTTCAGATTGGCTGTAAGAAAGAAAAGGGCTATTACTCTACCCCAAATATTAATTCGGGTACCTCATTAAATATTTATGATTACCTGAAAAGTAAACCAGGGGTTTACGATTCTTTACTACTTGTAATAGATAAGCTCAAAATGAAAGAGACACTTACCGATAGTAGTGTGTCGATATTTGCCGTTTCTAATGCAAGTTTCCAGATCGCAATTCAAAATTTAAATAATGCCAGAAGAGCGAATGACAAGAAAGCAATATTCCTTGCCGAATTGGCTTCAGGGTTTGCCCCTGCTTTAGCTGACCGTGAGAAAGCTAAAAATGACAGTGCCCACCTGGACACTATGGTATCCAGATATATCATAAAAGGTCTCTTTAAATCAACAGATTTTTCTCTGGGGGATGGCCGTGAGCTTTTTAGTGTTCGTGGAGATTATCCAATGCATGGCAAACGTCAATATGCTGATGCTCAGGGTATGCAAAATGGTGGGCCAGAGGTTATTGAATTTGCAAATACCAAAAGAAGCGTGTTTACTCCAAATTGGGCATTTGCCTATACGAGTTCAGTAAATATCCAGGCGAAAAATGGTATCATACATTTAATACAGCCAGATCATGTTTTTGGATTCGACGAATTTGTAAGACGGCTGACATTTGTGCCGCCACCGACAAACTTGTTTAAGACGGTTACTGGTACGATGGAAGTTAAATTTAATAATCCTGACTACAAGGATGGAACGGTAAATCCAGGGGAGAAATTTATTAAATTGTTTGATGATAACGTGTTAACTAAATTCATTTGTCATTTTAATGTTCAGAATGTTAAACCTGTTTACTTCATTTGGCATCCTAGCTTACCTGTAGTATCCAATGTTTACACATTGACATCTGCAAATGACTCAAAAGAATATTCTCGTAATCCGAAGAGCTGGAGAGTTGAGGGATCTCAAAATGGAACAGATTGGACTGTACTAGATACCAGACAGGATATGGTGTTTGAATCTAACTTCCAGAATAAAATTTATGATTTTAATAATGAGATTGCTTGGCAGCACTATCGTATAGTATTCTTGAGTAATACTGGCGATGATTTATTCCAGTTGTCTGAATGGACTATGAACTTTAGGACAGTTTACAAATGATAAAGACCGATAAATTTAAATTGAGAAATGTTATGCACAACATATTAAAATATAAAGTAGTTCCATTTTTGACCCTGATAGTCGTTTTTTCGGGATGCAGGAAGATTTTTGACCTGCCAGAGGAAAAGGATTATCTGAGTACTAAAATGACATATTTTACAAAGGATTTTACTCCGGTTCTAGGTCGATTATTTATGTATCAGGGGATTTTTAATCCCGATAACTCCTCATTTCCAATGACCTTTGAAATTATAAACGCAAGGTTTGGTGACGGAAGATCAGCCGATGACATGCTGGCCAAGAAACCGGTATTAGTGTGGACTCAGGAATATACAGGAAATGAAAAGACGCTGGCAGAAATTGAAGCAAAAAGAAAGATTGAAGAACGTCCGATGGTTGAAGTGAGACCTTCAGGTGACATCGTTTTTTGGCCTTCATGTACTAGTGAGACTTTTAAGCCAAGGGATTCCGTTATTTACCCTCAGGACATCAGGTATTTTGATGTGAAGGTTAAAAACTCGGGAGGTACCCGAATTATTAAGGACCTTTCTATCATTCCATCGATAGAAATTCCGTATTACCCTGCTGAAGATATCAATAGGTTTAATGGTCGGCCAAATACTTCTACACCAAATGGGACTAATCTGGTTCATAACTATCCTGTAGTATTTGGAATGATTGGTGAAGGCACCAACGCACCTATTGAGGCAAATGGTGGTGGAACAAGAGGGGTTGTATATACCTATATCAGAAAAGTGCCGGGGGGTACTGGTAATTCATTAAGATTTAAGTTTTTAAATAAAGATTCGGTAGCAATAAACCCTGCTAAGTTTAATGAAACTAAATGGGACCAGCTTGTTCATGGTTTTAACATGGAAAGAACAAATGAGTATGTGAAATTCGATGTAGCATATCCTATACCTGTGGCTCGGATTCCAACGCGATTTACCTCTGGAGGTGTTACAAACACAAACGGAGGCTCAACGGCTCATGTTGAATTTGTTTATTCACGTAAAGGATTTGGCGGTGCAAGGGAGCAGGGGGTGATTTCACAAGAGTTTGCCATTTATGAAAAAGGCGACTGGGAAATTGTGTTTCACTTTAAAACAGTGAATCCGAAATTTGAAGATGAATAGAAATGTTAATGATAAAAATTAATACAATGAGAAAACAAATAATTTTGCTATCGATTTTTTTCAGCTGCATTTTTCTATGCAAGGATTTGGTGGCACAAACAAAGAAAGTAACTGTTAGTGGTACTGTAAAGGATGGCGGAACTAATGATACCATGGTAGGGGTTAGTGTTGCCAGTGGAAAACCACTTAAAGTACTTACTCAAACGGATGCTAAAGGTCATTATTCAGTATCTGTAGATGATGGCGCAACTTTAGTATTTACATATGTAAGTTATAGTCAAAAAACCGTTAAATTAAATCCGGGACAAACTACGTTAAATGTGTCTCTGAAGGAAGATAATAAAACGATGGAGGAAGTAGTAATCCGTGGTTATCAAAAGAGAACAAGAGAGCAAACTACCGGATCTTCGTTTATCGTTTCCGGTAAGGAAGTTCAGGATGTTCCAGTATCAAACGTAGAGCAATTGTTACAAGGTAAAGTAGCTGGTTTAAATATTCAGCTAAATACTGGTGCTCCTGGTTTACGTGGTACAGTTAATATTCGTGGTTTATCAACCATTAGTACTACAGGTGCTGGTAACGAAACTTTCCTTCAGCCAACGTCACCACTATATGTTATTGATGGTGTTCCAATGGATGCTGATAAAGCCTCAGAATTTGGATTCCAGCAACAAGGTCCAGGTGTAAGTCCGATATCATTGATACCGCAAGAAGATATTGCAAGTATTGAGGTATTGAAAGATGCAACTGCTACAGCCTTGTATGGTTCAAGAGGAGCTTACGGTGTAATTTTAATACAAACAGTCCGTGGTAATTCTGAAATTCCACGTATCCGTTACACTGGTAACTTTTATATGAATGCTGTTCCTAAACTTCGTAGTATTTTAGGTGGTAGTAATGAACGTGATTTGAAATTATATCAAATTAACACGTATGGCAGGTTTGATGACAGGTATAAAATATCCAATACACCATTCTTAACAGACAGTTTGAATCCTTTTTATAACAATTCAACCGATTGGCAAGGAGTTTTTTATCAAAATACTTATAATCAGACGCATAATGTTCAATTGGATGGAGGCGATACTAAGTTCAGTTACAAAACCAACTTAAGCTATTATTCGGATAAGGGTATCATTAAAAATACCGGTTTTGACAGATACAGTTTGAATATGAACATGGATTACAAGCCTACTTCAAGAATTAGTTTTTTTGGATCAATCAGAGGAAACGTGGGTAAAATTAAAAAGGCAAATGGGGTAGGCTTATTGCAAACGGGTGTCGCGGCGGATGGACAAAAATCATCGCTACTGCCCGGCCCGTCTTTCTTCCAGGCTACAAGTAGTGTTTTGTCGGCTTTGCAAACAAATACTGATGCAGGTCCTAAAAATTTGAATACCTATATTGAAGGACGTTATGAACTGATTCCGGGATTGAATATAACTTCTGCGGCTAGTTATGATTATAACGTAGATACAGAGGATACTTTTACACCTGCCGCTGCTAATAATCAGTTTGCAAAGATTTTCTCTCTTTATGGATATACGTCGCAATTGTATAATAGAAATAACGCGTCGTACACCAGATCTTTCAATGAAAAGCATAACCTTTTTATTAACCTTTTCAGCGAGATGTATGTTAAGAAAGGACAGTCCAGCATTACGAGGTTAGAAAGGTCTCCAAATGACCAATTCCAGGGTCCGTTAGGTTACGATGGCTATTACTCAAGAGGTGGTGGTATTTTAACTACGTTCTATGATCAAAATCAGATTTCATTTGCAGCTGCTTTCACTTATGATTTTGAGAAAAAATATATCCTGGACCTTACCTACCGTATTGATGGTACTTCTAATAACGGAAATAAGGACCCTTATTCTAAAAACCCTTCGATTGGTTTGAAATGGAATTTCAACAAAGAAAACTGGCTTAAAGACCTTAAATGGTTAAGTTATGGTGACATTAGGGTAACTGCCGGTAAAAATATCTTCCCGGTTGGAACTTTGGTGGACATTTATGGAAAATATACTCCAAAAGGTTTTTATAATAATAACCCTCGAGTGGGAATTGATTATGAATTTGTTCCTAACCCACTGCTTAGACCAAAAAATGTAACTCAATTTAACCTTGGTTTCGACTTGGGCTTATTTAACGGGAAATTGGATGTTATTTTTGATACCTATTATAAAAAGGTGGATAACGAATTGTTTACCAGCTTCCTGTCTAATACACTTGCTTTTCAAAAATATACCAGTAATGATGCAGCGCTTGCAAATTATGGATATGAGTTGTCTTTCAGTAGCAGACCTTTGGCTAAAGACAGTAAGTTTAATTGGACCGTATCTGTAAACGGAGCCTGGAACAACGATGTATTAACCAAACTTCCTGAGGAATATAATGGTCAGTTTATTGAATTTGATATCTACACTCCATACGAACAGCATTTAGCGAAAAGAGTTGGGAGAAACTCACTAGCAAACTATTTGTTTGTAAATCAAGGCGTATATGACTCAACCAACGATGTTCCAATAGATCCAATTACAGGTTTAAGATATAGAAATAACAGTTCAACAAATTTTCTAAACTCTTTCCAGGGTGGTGATACTCGTTTCTTTGATGCCAATGGCGATTACATTTTGGACACGAGAGATTTACAAGTTGTTGGTAATACACAGCCGGTGTTAACAGGTGGTATGTCTAATACTTTGAGCTATACGATGCCATCCGGTTCATCCCTTTCTCTTAATATCTATGCTACCTATACTGCAAAGCGTTCTATCTTGAATAATGCGCTTGCGGATAGATTAAGATTACTTGATAATCCTTTTGGAATTCAGGATGGAGTTTTAGGTAAGAATCCATTAGCTGTGGTACCTGTTAATGATTTGAACATGTGGACAGGACCTGGTTCAACCAACGCGAAATTTGCTAATGCTTATGATTATGCGCATAACGCTTATGTAAATAACTATAGATATGCTCAAACACTTTGGATGGAAACAGGTAGCTATTTTAAAATTAATCAGATCACACTTTCGTATTCTTTTGCAAAGAAAATGGCTAGACGTATTGGTTTAAATAACATACGTACTTTCCTTTCGGCTAGTAATATTATTACATTTTCTCCTTATTCAGGTCCAAATCCTGAGGGAGTTACGGCAATTGGTAGGGATGGTTCAGGTGGTTATCCGGTACCGCGTGTATACAATCTTGGTTTTAACGTAGAATTTTAATTGAAGTCACAAAACTGATAAGACATGAAAAAATATATTATTTGCTTATTTATTATTGTGAGCACTTCACAATATGGATGTAAGAAGTTTTTGGATATTACTCCCATAGATAAACTTACGGGAAATAATTTTTACAAAACAAGAGAGGATATGGAAGCAAATATCACCGATATGTATGGTGAGTTATTTGAGAAATATACAAAAACATCTTTTGCAGGAGCGACTGGAGAATTTCGCTCTGGCGAAGTAATTCCTGCTCAGGAAGGTGGTGCAGGTCGTTCCGCCTCAGGACTAATCGGTGGCCATACCAGGCAAACGCCAAATCCGCAAGGAAGTACCGATAAGCAAAATGTTCCTTTAACAACTGTTAACGACAGACTCCTGTTGGCCGCGATTCTCGATGGACAGCCTTGGTCTGGCTATAACTTTGGCGATTTAACCAAATGGGACGAGTATTATAAAGTTATACAATCCGCCAACCTTATGATCAGCAAAATTGATGATGGTATAGAGGCCCTTACTCCTGAAGAGTCTAAACGCTATAAAGCCGAAGCTAAATTTATTCGTTGCTTCTGTTATTTTCAAATGGTAAGGTTGTATGGTGATGTAGTTTATTATACTGCTGCTTTTCAAAAAGATCCCTTACCAAGAGAGAATATGGTTTCCGTGATTACAAAGTGTATTGCAGACCTGAAAGATTTTAGGAATGATCTGCCTACGACTTTTACTGATCCATCCCAGAGAGGAGTTAGAGCGAGTAAAGGCGCCGCTATCGGTTTATTAATGAATATGAATATGTGGAATGCGGGGTTTGATATTGCAAATAGAAATTCATATTACCAGGAAACAGCCGCATTGGGAAAAGAGATAATGGACAGTAAAGCCTTCCGTTTACTTCCTATTGGAGAATGGGCTAAAGTAGTAAAAGGTCGTTCTGAAGAAAGTCTTTTTGAGTTATTTAGAACGATAAATTATAATCAGGATCTAAATGATCCATTCGCACAGGCAAATGCTTATTCGCCATTTGGAGATGCGTTCATTCACTTCCCATACAAACAACCTGAGTACACTCACAGATATAGTTTCTCAGTATTTTCATCAGAATATATGAGGAAACTTTATCCTGAAGATGAGAGTGATTTGAGGTTAACCATCTGGTTTGTTGCCCCATTTGACCAAAATGCGTCAACATTCCAATTGAGAAAATTTGCCTTAAATACTTTTGCTGATGTGAATAATCCTAATCTGGATTTGAATCCGGATAACACTTATTTAATTATGCGTTACTCTGATGCTATTTTATTGCGTGCAGAAGCCCTGGCTAATTTGAATCCAAATGATCAAACAGCTATCGATTGTTTAAACGAGGTTAGAAAAAGAGCAGTGGCAACGCCTTTTACAGAGGGGAGTGGCAACTTAAAAGATGCTATTTTCCGCGAAAGATCTAAAGAATTGATGGGTGAAGGAAGCCGGTATTTTGACTTGGTTAGAACCAAAAGAGTATTAAGCAAAGAGTGGACTGATAATCCACTGACTTCTGATAAGTTCAATAGAGGAGGCTGGACATGGCCAATTCATCCAAATGCATTGTTCAATAATCCGAAGATGAGTTTAAACACTTATTGGGTTGGTTCAGGTCTTTAATTTTAAATAATAGATAAATACATGAAAAATATTATTAAACGATACTTTAAACCTGTAGCAACATTATCGATTTTGTTGGCCATGGTGATTACCTCCTGTAAAAAAGATGAGTATTATAATGATGGGGGTAAAGCTGACCCTGTTTTTAAGGGAAATATGATGCAATTTTTGGAATCTAATGATAAATTTGATACGATAGCCCAAATTGTTAAACTAGCAGGTATGGAAGATGTTTTTAAAAATGAAAACATCACCTTTTTTGCACCAACAGACGAAGTTATTAGACGTACCATTGGCTTGGTAAATACGCCTATACCGGAATTGAGGAATGGATTAAATCAATTACTTTTTGATGCGGGAAGAGATACGCTTAAGACGCTTTCTGATGTGCAGCCGGAGATATGGAGAAAATTTTTAGGAAGATATATTTTTAAAGGTTCTTATAAGTTGAAGGATTATCCTCAGATTGATTTTAATTTGAGGGAATTGTTTCCCGGATCATATTATTATACCTACGATAGTGACGTTGCAAACATCGGTGTGGTGTATAATTCCGTAAATGGTGTTAAGTATGTTGGATACCGTCAATTAGCACTCTCATATTTGCCGGATCGATCAAATCCCAGCAATTTTGGTACAGCGGCAGTTGCGACCTCGGATATACAACCAAGTAATGGTGTAGTACATGTACTGGCCATAACAATTGCAGATAATATTGGAGATGTACCAACTAACTTTACTGCAAATATATTTGGGTTTAATGTTGACTTTTATAATGATGTACTTTTTACCAGGTAGGGTTATAACAATTAAAATGTGAATAGGAACAATTTAAAATAAGCATATGAAATTTTTTAAATATATAAGTCTATCAATGATCCTTGCTACAGCATTAATTAGCGGCTGTAAAGAAAAGGAAGCTTCGTTTGACGACCCTTATCAGGGTGGTATAGCACCGTTGGGAATTAAGATCGATCGCCAGCAAATACCTGTTCCCGCAGTTGGGATGGCAGGAACTGTAATTACTTTTAAAGCAACGGGTTTGGTGCCTCATAAAGACAAAATCCAATTTTTGTTTAATGGTGAAAAGGCGGAGATTACCGAGATCACTGAAACCGGAATCAAAGCAAAAGTGCCAGGAAGGGCCAGTTCAGGAGTGACCTCTTTTGTAATTGACGGTCAGTTGGTTTTCGGACCGAACTTTACAGTTACCGGATTTGTTAAAAAAGATCCGACCTTTAAAGTTGTAGCCGGGACAAATGGGCCTGTTGATAAGATTTACCAATTGGCAGGAGGCAATTTGCTCCTTCTGGGCGGTTTTACAAATTATGATAATAAGGGTATTGTTAAGCCAATAAATCGTATTGCAAGAATCTTTCCTGATGGAACATGGGACCGTTCGTTATTGAGCGGAAGTGCTGCAAATGGTGATCTTTACGGGATGGCCGTTGTAAATAGTCAATGGTATCTTGGAGGTGCTTTTAGCGGATACGCACAAAGAGGTGGTATCAATAATATAACCAGGGTTAGTAACCAGGGAACGATTGATACGATGATTCAGGAAACGTATACAAAAAAACTAATATATGTTCCTACGTTTAACGGGGGAACTGATGGTGCAATCACTGAGATTTATGCTTATAATAATAAAATAATAGCAACAGGTAATTTCAAATATTATGTATCTCGCCGTTATGATCAACCAAGCAGACAACTGAAAGATAGTACTGTGATCGATACTGTGGATGTACGTCAGCTAGTACGTTTTAATACCAATGGTACTTTAGATAAAACCTGGAGATTTGATCCAAATGCAACTGGTTATGGTGGTAAAAAAGGTAAAAGTTTACCCGGATCAAATGGTTATATCAGAACAATTATGCATAGCGATGGAAAGATTTTGGTTCATGGTAATTTTACCAAATTTGATGACCAGCCTGCAGGATACATTACCAGATTAAATGCCGACGGAACGATAGACCCTACATTTAATCCAGGAGGAGCAGGGGCGGATTTTGTTATTAGTTACGCAAGCTATAATGAGGTAACTAAGAAATACCTCTTATGTGGAACCTTCAAAAAATTTAATGGTGTAGCTGCAGAAAGTTTGGTTATGTTAAATTATGATGGATCGGTTGATCAGTCATTTGTTCCTAAAAAATTTGTTGGTGGTTTTCCTGACTTTACTAAGCAGCTTAACGATGGTTTATGCTTAATAGGTGGTTACTTTAAAACCTACGACGGTGTGAACAGACAAGGTTTTCTTATTTTAAATGACAAAGGAGAGATAGCGGATGGTTATAATAATGTGGGGAACTTATTAGGTAAGATCAATAATGTGTTTGAAACCAAATCTGCAGATAACAAAAGAGCACTGTTGATTGCCGGTTCTTTCTTTGTTTTTGACAACATTGAAACCAATAATATTATTAGGGTAACACTAGAAAATTGATTATATTAATACATATAATCCAGACATGAACCAAATGAATTATAAATTAAAGAATATGAAAAAACATCAATTCAAATATTTTGTTAGTCTAACACTATGCTTGCTGGTGTTTGCAACTTCCTGTAACAAGGACTTCGAAAAGGTAATTCCTGAAGCTCCGGACAATGAAGGTAATGTTACTTACAGAGTTCCGAAAGTCCTTTATCTTATCGTAGATGGAGCTCGTGGTACCTCTGTCAGAGATGCAGGGACTCCAACATTAAGAACGCTTATTGATAGTGCAGTTTATACCTGGACTGGGTTGAGCGATAATACCAATTATACAGATGCAACAAATTGGAGCGATATGTTGACGGGAGTAAAAAAGGAAAAGCACAATGTTCTGACAGAAGATTTTGCAGGTAACAAACTTGAAAACTATCCGGTTATATTTGAACGCATCAAATCACTAAAACCAAACTTCCGCATAGCTTCTTTTGCTTCATCTGATGTATTTAAAAGTAAGCTAACTACAGGAGCAGACGTTACTGAATCGTTTAGCGGAAACGATGATGCGGTAACTTCAAGACTGGTAGAATTTGTGAAGACTGATACAGCATCACTGATCGTTGGGCAGTTTGGTGGTGTTGAGAAGGCGGGAAAAGCTTCTGGCTTTGACAATTCTTTTGCCCCATATAAAGCGGCTATTAACAAGTTTGATAGTCAGGTTGGTGAAGTTTTAGCTTCATTAAAATCGAGGCCTACATATAATAAAGAGAACTGGTTGGTTATTGTAACTTCTAATAAAGGCGGACAATTCACATTGCCTGTAGAGCAGGATGATAAGACCTTGTTTAGTAATACCAATGTGAATACTTTTACCATCATCTATAACAATAAATATAATCCTACTTTTATTGCCAGACCATTTTTAGGAAATAGCTATTCCGGTACAGCAATCAGATTTAAAGGTGAACCAGAAAAAATCAAAGGTGTAGTGCAAGGAGCTGCTACTAATAGTGAATTTAATTTTGGCCCTGATGCAGATTTTACAGTTTCGGTAAAAATCAAAAAAGGAAAAACCAAAAATACATCAAAAGGAGATTATTGGTATGAATGGCCATCGGTATTAGGTAAAAGAAATAATAGCAGTTGGGGTCAGGCGGGATGGAATATCTGTTTGTTTTATAATGGCTGGCGCTTTTTCGGAGCAGGAGGTCAGGATAACTCAAATGGTGATGAGGTTGGTGGTCTTGACTTTAGTGGAGATACCTGGCATGATTTAACATTTGTAGTAGAGAAAAAAGCGGATGGCAGGAGATATATCAGATTGTATACTGATGGAGTAAAAGGGATTACAAATAATGGGGGTGGATTTGAGGCCAGTCCTGCAAAACCTCATACAAATGACAGGCAATTATCCGGATTTCCAAACTACAATAACAATGATCCTTTAACAGTTGGATTTGTGGGAGGCGATGTTAACGGCGATAGAGGAGTTATTAACGTTCAGCTGGCTGAACTGAAAATATGGAAAACTGCACTCTCAGAAACGGTTATTAAACAATATTCTTGTGACCCTACCATGGACCAAAGTCACCCGGCCTATGATTATTTAGCTGGTTACTGGCCAATGGTTGATGGTTCTGGCACGAAAATCAAAGATAATGGGCCATTTGCCGCCGATTTTGTATTAGAAGGGCCTTATAGTTGGGAAAAATTCACCGACCTGATGTGTTCACCAAGCAGCACAAATTTAGGTGTATTGGTTCCTAAGAACTCGGACATTCCATCTCAAATATTAAGCTGGTTTAATATTCCGAGACAGGAAAGCTGGGCTTTAGATGGCAGGGTTTGGATTGCAAATTAATTTAAGATTTCCAGGGCTTGCTTTATTAAGTCCTGGAAATCCATTTAAAGATCATTATATATTTAAGATATGAAAAGAATATTTACCACTGCACATTTATGCCTGTTGGCAATTTCAGCTATGCTGATGATGTCATGTGAAAAAGAGAAGCTGTCTGGAGTGCTTGCTAACGAAGAGGTTAAAAGTGTTAATCTTAGCGTGGACAATCGAGTTGATGTTGGTAGCGGTGAGAATTTTACATTAAACAGCGATGAATTAACTATTCCAATAACTGTCAATTTATCGGGTGCATCCGGAACAGCGTTCAATGTGCAGCTTACGCCCAATTTAGATACTATTGCTACCCTTGTTAGTAATGGAACATTACCTGCAGGAACAATATCCCTTGCCGAGCAAACGTTTAATTTTCCTCCGGTGATTGATTTTGCTTACGGAGTGAAGAGTACAACTTTTAACCTGGTGGTAAGTAGAAGTTTTGTAGAGAGAAACCATAGCAAGCTATTGGCGCTGGCGATAAAAATTTCAGCTCCGTCTAAAGGAAATGCAATTGATGCTAGTAAGAGTGCTGTTGTAGTTGTTATTAATGCTGCAGAAGCGATTGCGGCCGAAGATGTACATTATATCTCATTTGCTGCAGCTGGGCCTCCTTATTTTGTGCCAACTGGGACTAACTATGCAATTGGTACACAGGATGTGACGATACCTCTAAATCTTGCTCTTGCAGGACTTGCCGGTTCTGATTTTACTGTAGATGTGGCGCCGAATGACGCATTGGTAACTGCACTCATAAACAATGGAACACTTAAAAATACAGTAGTACTAAGTTCAAATAGCTATTCACTTACTAATTCGAAAGTTAAATTCCTTTCTAATGAGAACAGTGCGAAAGTTGAACTTAATGCCAGGATTTCAGAATTTTTGAAGAATACCAATAAAAAAGTAGCAATTGGCCTACTGCTTAGAAATCCTTCTAAATTCCAACTGGATGAAACGAAAAAAGGCATTGTGGTAGTGATTGATCCGGATCATTTTAGACCTTACAATGGAACTCCTTTTCTTATTAAAGGGACCATTGGCGCAGTTTCTGATATGATTCCTGCTGCAGAGTATGATTTTGGTGGTGAAGGAATTGCATTCCACGATGATAATGGTAAAGATGGAGTAGGCGATTTCCGACCAAATGATAAAGTTGATGTTGGTGATTATACACCTCGAAGTGTTGTAGGATGGTGTAATACTGGCGAGTGGTTAACCTATACTGTAAATATAGAAGCAGATGGTGAGTATGAGTTAAATACTCTTCTTGGATGTCCTGGTGATGATGGAAAATATAGTATTTTCATGGATGGGGTGGCAATTACACCAGTACTTACCGGTCTTAAAACACCTGGTTCTTATGGAGATCAAAGACCAAACTATACTACTGTTCAACTTAAAAAGGGCAGACATATCATGAAGTTTTATGAAGATCATGGGGCTTATGATGTAAGAGGATGGATATTTACCAGAAAGAAATAATAATTTTGTAAATACATAAAAATAAACCAATCAACAGCAGCGGTGGCTAAAATTTAATCATCGCTGTTGTTTAAAAATATACCAAACTTTAAATAGTATGAACAAACTTTTTATTTTGCTATTAAGCATAGTTATTTTCGCTTCCTGTTCTAAAAGTAAGGACATTGAAGCTGAACCAGCTGAACAAAAAAGACCATTTGTTGATTTTGAGGCTGTTCCCGGTGATGATCCATTTACCTTTGACTTTAAGAACAATTCTAAGGAGTATAAAAAGCTTGAATGGCGCTTTGGTGATGATAGTGTTTCCTATGAAACTACACCAAGCCATGTATTTGCTACCTCTGGTACCTTTGAGGTCAACCTAACAGCGATAGCTGAGGATGGGTCTACGGCCAAAAAAGTAGTCCTTATTAAAATTATACCTGACAGTGCGGTAAATTTTATTGCTGCCGGTCAGGGTAGTAATAAAGTAAAATTTAGTGTTAAGTCTTCTAAAGTTACTGTGAAGAGTTTTTCATGGGATTTCGGAGACGGATCAGCTGTTTCTGACGAGGCCACTCCAATTAAAGAGTATCCAGCAGGTAATTTATATACCGCCAAGTTAAAGGTGACGACTGAAAAAGGATCTGTGTTTACTGTTTCTAAATTGGTAACAGGCAATGGAACAGTAAAAGATATCACTCTAGATTATTTGTTAAATGTTGGTCCCAAATTTATTCCATCGGCCAGGTTTGGAAGTAGATGGGGTATTGTAGCGGATTGGAGAGTAAATGATGCAGTAAAACAACGTGATGGAAATATGGGTGGCTGGGATGAGTGGGATGGAAATAGTATGTCGATGGAGTCATGGGGTGGTGAACCAGATATTATTAACGGAAAAATTCAGCAGACAACGCTAAATCCACTTCCGGCAGGCCAGTATTATTATACGCTGGATTTTGTAGGATACCAATGGAAGAATTTGTTTTATACTGTAATTGCAAAGGGAGGAGAAATACCTGACGTTGATAAAGTTGAAAGTAATCCTATTGTTTTGGGCTATACAAAATCAAGCGGAAATCCAGATTCCGGAGCACCAAGAAAGTTCACTACAGCATTTACCGTACCTACTGAGTCTCCTGTTACTGTAGGTTTCGTAGCGACATTTATAGATAACGATCAGTATTTCAGACTCAGATCTATAAAGCTTTACCAATTGGATAAATAAAACACACAAATTAAATAAAGAGCTGTTACACACAATTGTAACGGCTCTTTTTATTTTAAAGCCTCATAGATTTCGGTAAACAACAAGCCGCTTCCACCACCGTAATGAAATACAATAGGAATTTTGCGATTTACTTTTCTGATCACATGCTCTAGCTCTGTTTCTTCAGCCTTTTCTAATCCTGCGCCCACCAAAACCAGATCAAAGTTTGCTGATCTAAATGTTGTAATTGCCTGTTCCAGTGTATTTGCACCTATCGCACTCATTTCAGTATTGGAATTTACAAGCCTCAGAACTGTATTTAGAATTTCCTGATGGGTACAAACCACCAAAACCTCGGTCTTTTTCATAATTAATAATTCATTGGAACCTCCATTAAAAGGACTTCCATATTGTTAATTGCTTCAATGGTTACATGTTCAGTTTCCCAGATGCCGAATCCGTCACGTTCATTCAGGATTTGATCGTTAATTTTTACATCGCCCTTAATTACAAATACATATAAGCCATTGTCTTTGTTTTTAAAATGATAATCTGTTTTGATCCCTTTATCAAATTTGCCAATATTAAACCAAGCTTCCTGATAAATCCAAACACCTTGGTCATCTTTGTCTGGAGATAAGACTTGGGTGAGCTGATTTGGTTTCATCAAAGTATCATATCTTTCCTGATGATATCTTGGCGTTACATTGCGTTGATTTGGAAACAACCAGATCTGAAGAAACTTTACCGGTTCATTTCTGTTTTTATTAAACTCCTTATGGTAAATCCCGGTGCCGGCACTCATTACCTGAATTTCTCCGGCTTCAATAACCGCTACGTTTTCAAGGCTGTCTTCGTGTTGTAAGGCCCCCTCAAGAGGAATGGAAATAATCTCCATATTGTCATGAGGATGTTCACCAAATCCTTTTCCTCCATTAACCCAATCGTCGTTAAGCACTCTTAAGGCGCCAAATTGGATTCTTTCAGGATTATACTGCATGCCAAAACTAAAAGTCTGATAGCTTTTAAGCCAGCCATGATCTGCAAGTGTACGCGTTGCAGCGGTATGTAATATTGTTTGTGCCATTTTAATTTTATTAAGCAAATTCTGATCAGACTTCGTCAAAGATGAGTTGCCTGGCCAATTCGATTTCTTTCTGACTAATTGTGTGAACTCTTCCTGCATAAATCTTCATAGAAATTTTTGCATTCATTTTTTTAATGATACCCTCGCTTACCTCAACTCTCCTTACCGGAACATGAGGATCAGGATCACCTGTTGTTATCAATATTGGCGTTTGTTGAAAATCGCCTTTATAGTTCCTCATGTTTATTTCTTTACCGATTAATCCACCGGTAAAGGCAACCGCACCACCATATCTGGCAGCATTTCGGGTAATATATTCAAGCGTTAAACATGCACCCTGCGAAAATCCAACAAAATAAATTTTGTCCTGAGGAATTCCTGAAGAGATAATTTCGCCGACAAGGTCTTTAATCACTGTAAGTGCGGAATCTAAAGCTGGTTGGTTTTGTTCAACAGGAGCAATAAAGCTATACGGGTACCAACTGTTATTGGTAGCTTGCGGAGCAAATAAAGCTGCATCATCCACCTTTAAATGATTGTTTAAAGAAATGATATCCTCAGCTGTAGATCCGCGGCCATGCAAAAAAACAATAGCTCTTTTAGCCTCAGCAACAGGAACACCTGCAGTTATAATATTTTTATTGTGTGTGTACATGTTAGTTTATTTTAGGTAAAATGCCCTCAATTTCTGATCTCATGTTTTCATATTGAGCAGGAAGTTTAAGGTTTGACCCTAATTCTTCTAAAGATTCATCAACGGTAAAACCTGGATTATCGGTAGCAATTTCAAAAAGTACACCACCTGGTTCGCGGAAATATAAAGAATAGAAATAGTTACGGTCAATCTTTTCTGTAATGTTCAAACCCATTGCCACAACCTTATCTCTAAAGTACATTAAAGTAGCCTCATCTTTAACCCTGAAGGCAACGTGGTGCACAGATCCGCTTGCAACATGACCAACAGCTTCACCAGGGGCCTCTACAAGGTCAACAATGGCTGCATAGGTTACTGCATCTGTAACAAAACGTGACCGGTTCACTTCAGTTTTTTCCAATTTATATCCAAAAATGTCTGTTAAAACTTTAGCAGTACCATCCATTTTATTGGTTGTTATGGTTACATGATGAAAGCCATGGGTTGCATTTTCTTTGCCTATTTCAGGCGTGGTCCACTGTGCCCTTGCATCAGGAGTTTTAACTTCAGTCAGTTCAAATTTTAATCCATCAGGATCAAGAAAAGTCAGATACCGTTCTCCAAATTTTTCAGCAGGTTTGTTGTAGATTACATTGTTTTCTTCAAACCTGTTTTGCCAAAATTCTAAACTCCCGGCTGGAACACTGTACCCAATTTCGGTTACCTGTCTTGAACCTCGTCGGCCGGTCATAATTCCTTCCCATGGAAAAAATGTCAAAATACTTCCTGGTGTTCCTTGTTCATCACCGTAATAAAAGTGATAGGTATGTGGGTCATCAAAGTTTACGGTTTTTTTAATCAATCGTAAACCTAGTATGCGGGTATAAAAATCATAGTTCTTTTTTGCGTTTCCTGCAATTGCAGTAATGTGGTGCAGGCCTAAAATTCTGTTGTTCATGGCTACCTATTTTAGTGGTTTAATTAATTAATTCTTAAATAACACTACAAATTTAGGGGGAACTTTTATTTTAAATCTTACCATAGATTAAGAAATGCGTAGCTTTATATTTAGATATTTAAGTATGATTAGATTCATCCTCTCCGTTGTTTTATTGTCGGCTAGCTTGGTATCAAGTGCGCAAGACTCCATAAGTATTAAAATCTACCCTAAGTACGATAGTGTAAGTAAGTTTCATCGCTTTTTGTTTGGAGAAAATTACCGTAAGGAGTATGCGATGAGTACCAAAGTACCCATTATTAAAATTTCGGAAATTAAAGGTGGGTTAACGCCGGTCAAAAGGGGTGGAGGCAATCAATCGCATTCGTTAAGATTGGTAGATAAACAGGGCAAAGAGTGGGTACTTAGAAGTGTAGAAAAGTTTCCGGAAATATTGTTGCCCGAAATATTCAGAAAAACATTTGCGGGTACGGTAGTAAAAGATAATATGTCGGCCCAGAACCCATTCTCGGCCTTAGCAGTCCCTGATATTGCAGATGCTGTAAATGTGCCACACAGCGATCCCATGATTGGGTGGGTATTGCCGGATACCGGATTAGGTGAATTTGCCAAGGTGTTCCAGAATACGCTTTGTTTACTGGAGGAAAGAGAACCTGTTGGGGATACTGATAATTCGGAAAAGATGATGCGCAAGTTAACAGATGATAATGATAACATTTATGATGGCCGGGCATTACTAAGAGCAAAAGCATTGGATGCTTTGCTGGGAGATTGGGATAGACATGAAGATCAATGGAGATGGAAGCCTGAGAAGAATGTTGATGGAACTATGAAATATCTTCCAATTCCGAGAGACAGAGATCAGGTCTTTTATTTGTCGGAAGGCCTTGTGCCAAGATATGCGCAGTCATCGTGGCTATTGCCAATGATACAGGGGTACGAAAGAAGCCTGCCTGATATTAACTGGTTCTTTTGGGAAGGAAGAGCTATTTATGGAAGATGGTTTTCTGGGATAGATGAAAAGGAATGGAACGAGGTAGTAAAGGATTTTTGTGCTTCTTTAACCGACGAGGTGTTTGAAAAGGCCCTTAAAAAACTACCTGAACCCGGATATTCTCTTCGCCATGATCGCATACTGGCCCAGCTTAAAGAGAGAAGAAAGAACCTTCCTGAATTGATGAATAAATACTATCATTTTATAAATAGTATAGTTGATATACAGGCAAGTAATAAGAATGAGCTGATCAATATAACAGATGGGCCGGATAAGGCTTTAAATGTAACGATCCATAAAATATCTAAGGAAGGACACATTAAGGATGTTATTTTTAACAGAACTTTTAATCCAAAAGTAACCAGGGAAATTAGGTTATATGTGAAAGATGGTAACGACAGTTTGATACTAGATAATAAAACCTCAACTATTAAATTAAGGATAATTAGTGTTGAGGGTAAGAAAATATTTCATGTAGAAAACTCACCTCGTAAAATCCGTGTTTATGGTAAAGATGACAACATAGCTTTTACGGGGAATGCAAGCAAGTTTCTTAAGAGATTGGATAACGACACCTCTAATACACACTTCGTGTACACAGATCTTTATAAAAGAAAGATGCTGCTTTTAAATGCCAGTTACAATATAGATGACAGGGTTTTGCTTGGTTTATCATATAAAATTACCCAACCCGGTTTTAGGAAACTGCCTTATGGAAGTACACATTCATTCTCATTTTTGCACTCTTTTGCAACATCGGGTTTTAGATTCAATTATAGAGGAGAAATGTTTAAAGTTTTAGGTAATGCGGATATTGTATTGCAAGCGGATGCCTTTGCTCCAGAGAATTCACAGAATTTTTATGGCTTAGGTAACGAAACAACTTTTAATAAAACCGGAGATTTTGTAAGATATTATCGTGCAAGATTTAGCCTGTTTCAGATAGATCCATCCATAAGATGGAGACTGTCAAAATCTACCTTTAGCATAGGCCCGTCACTGCAGTATTACCGATATAGTAAAGATGATAATGAAGGTCGTTTCATTAACAATACCTCAGAGTTGCATTCGCCGGATAGTGCCACCATAACAAAAGATAAGTTGTATGCAGGAGTAGTGGCAAATTTTACAAACAACAATCGTAATAGTGATATTTTACCTACTTCGGGCACATTCTTAGAAAGTAAATTACAGGCTTATAAGGGTATAAATGGCGAATCGAATTCTATGGCACAGCTGAGTGGTTCATTCTCCGTTTATCAAAAGATAGATAAAGGAAGCCGGTTTGTATTAACGGATAGAATTGGGGGTGGTGTTACGGTTGGTAAACAGGCATTTTATCAATCCAGTTTTCTGGGAGGACAGGGTAATTTACTTGGATATAGAGAATTTAGATTTGGTGGCCAACATAGCTTGTATAATAATTTAGAATTGCGTGTAAAAGTAGCGAATTTTATGAATTATATACTACCTGGTCAATTTGGACTATTGGGTTTTCATGATGTGGGCAGGGTATGGAGAAAAGGAGAAAATTCTGATGTGTGGCATCAGGGGTACGGAGCGGGTTTATATTTTGCTCCGGCATCCTTAACCGTGTTTCGTTTTGTAATGGGCCATTCAAATGAGGGTTGGTATCCTTATGTAGCCATGAAATTCAGATATTAAGAAGTATCAAAATTTGGTAAATTACTTATTTTAGGTAATGGGAAGTGTAAGAAAAGCCGTAATTTAGAACTCTCGTTTGAAAACCATCAAAAATTAGTTGTGATGAAGAAGAATTTTGTATCTAATTCTAGAGAATCGATTAGAATGTTTAAAAACCCACTTTTTGAGGGTTTATCTAAAGTCCCATATTTTGTACCGCTTATTGTGTATGTTCCGGTTGTAGGGTATTTCTCCTGGGTCTCATTCAGCACAAATGGAATCTTAGGTTTTCTTGGATATTTTCTGTTAGGATTATTTATCTGGACCTTAACTGAATATGTGCTTCATCGCTTTGTTTTTCATTTTTATCCAAAGTCTGAATGGGGTAAAAGAATTCACTTTATTTTTCATGGTGTTCATCATGATTATCCAAACGACGCACAGCGACTGGTGATGCCGCCTTCTGCAAGCATACCACTGGCACTGGCATTTTTCTTTCTTTTTAAATGGTTACTTGCTCCGGCCATGCTTGAAGGCTTTTTTGCCGGATTTATTTTTGGTTACTTATGCTACGACATGACGCATTACATGTTGCATCATGCACAATTCAAAAATGCTTTCTGGAAAAAACTTAAGCAACAGCACATGTTGCACCATTATGATGACTCTACAACAAAATATGGGGTGACATCTGATATTTGGGATAAAGTTTTTGGTACCAGATAGGAAACCGCTAATGCTTTAATTTTTTTTTCCGCGTAGAAGCAAAA
>Ga0065704_10070318_pt1 | contig 33552 bp, 26 predicted proteins | sample SwiRhicommuniRL2_FD_59091 | JGI IMG/M metagenome (GOLD analysis project Ga0065704, IMG submission 59091) | Switchgrass rhizosphere bacterial communities from Rose Lake, Michigan, USA - RL2 v2 (version 2) | ecosystem: Host-associated > Plants > Roots > Rhizosphere > Soil | place: East Lansing, MI | reverse complement strand
TAGTCTGGGCTTCGGGCGGCCGGGTGCTTTCGTTGGTCCCGGGCAGGTCCGGCAGGAACGATGCGATGCCATTTGCCGAGAGCCGCCGCATTACCTCCAGCGTCAGGCGGCGCAGGCGGTTTCCCTCGTCGAAGAGCGCCGGGATGATCAGAAGTCTGGCCGATTGGCCGGTGTCGATGGCCGCCGCGTATTCATGGCTGATGCCGCCGCTCGGCAGCGGACAGGGCCATTGTGCGGGCGTCATCGGGGATGGCTCATGCGTCGGCGCGCTTCGCCTCTGCGAAGGACAGCAGGCCGCCGTAGGTTTCCAGCATCTCGCCGTCGATCTCGTCGTCCTCAATCACGATGTCCAGACGGTCTTCCAGTTCCGTGAGCAGTCCCGCCACGGCCATGGAATCGAGCTCGGGCAGATGCCCGAACAGGCCGGTATCGGCGCCGAAACTGTCTGATTGGCCCGGCTTCAGGCCAAGCACGTCGGTAAGAATCTGGCGCAGCAGCAGATCAGTGTCGTTTGACATGGCCCTCGGTTAACTTTCTATCTTCCCAGGAACGGGCGCATCTAGCGGCGCTTGGCGGCGGCGGCAAGGCGTCGCAGCCCGATCCGGCCGAGCGCCGGCCAGTTGGCGGGACGGGAAGCCCGGAACATATCAAGCCGGTAGCGCGGCCGGGTCGTTTCCATCCAGTCGCGCTTGTAGGGATCGTCACCCGTTCCGAAATCCACGAGATCGACCTGGTCCCCGTCTATCACGTGGCGCATCAGCGCCGCCGTCAGGACCGATCCGGGCGAAAGGGGTTTCGCCGCCTCGCGATGTGCGAGCTTGTGGATGAATGCGGTGCGGCCTTCGACCGTCCACATCTGCGCGGCGATCGCATCGCCGCCGGCTCGGGCGATGCCTAAACGCAATCTGCCCGCCGCTCCCTCCTGACGGGCGAAGGCCCGCAGGAAATCAGGCGAGCCCTCGTCGGGCTTCCAGCTTTCGGCGTAAATGTCTTCATAGGCCTGCCAGACGGCATCGTCGAACTGGGTGAGTATTTCGGTTTCCACCTTGCCCGACTTGCGCTTGAGCGTAGTCCGCAACTGTCCGGGACGGGAGGCGATGTATTGTTCATAGGTCCTCCCGGCCAGCGGAAGGACGTGATTGATGTCACACGGTTCGCGCAGGACCATCCACCCGGCTTTGGTGAAAGCCGTTTGCAGCCGACTGGCGCTCCAGTCCTCGTCCGGCACTCCGGTCAGCGTGATGCGGTGCGCACGATTGGCAAGATCGCGTGCCAGTGCGTTGATCGGCGCAACATTGTCACTCAGGATGGGGCGAAAACGGAACGTGTACCAGTTGGAGAGAGCCGACATGTGGCCAGCGCCGTCCGCCAGCGGCAGCACGGCGGCGGCATCTTCGAGCTGCGACGTCGCCAGCAGGGGTTTCATCCCGCAATGTTCTTCCAGAAGTTGCCACCATTGGAGGCGGTCGAACGGCGCGCACTGGATTTCATCCGACAGCAGCCTTGCCAGGCACCCGTCCGATTGCACTTCCTTAAGATCGGAGTGATATTCGATCTTTATCACGTCTTCTCCGACATTGCCCTGCAGAGCTGTTCATCATCATGCACATAGCCACCGACACGCCAATCCTGCCGCTCGACCATCTGGCGCTTCGCGGCAAGGATGACGCCGACGCACTGGTGCTACGCGAAGGTGTGATTAGCTACCGAGAATTAAGATTGCGTGTTGCGACGCTGGCGGGATGGCTTGCCGATCAGATCCCGGACAAGGGCGCGCGTATTGCGACCTGGGCGGCGAAGGGAGAGCTTACCTGCATCATGCCGCTGGCAGCGGCGCGAGCAGGGCTGGTCCATGTGCCGATCAACCCGCTGCTCAAACACGCGCAGGTGGCGCATATCCTGAAGGACAGCGGTGCGCGAATGCTGATCGGCACAGCTTCCCGTCTGGCCGGGCTCGCTGATGGCGACGTGCCGCCTGGCTGCAGCGTGATCGAGGAGAGGAAAGCAGTGACGGGAGCGCGTGAAGCAGATCGCGGTCTTGCCCCATCGCAGGCCGATCCCGACGATCTCGCCGCCATACTCTACACTAGCGGATCGACGGGGCGCCCTAAAGGCGTGATGCTCAGCCATGCGAATCTTTGGCTCGGTGCGGAAAGCGTGGCCAGTTATCTTGGTCTGGCCGCGGATGACAGGACGCTCGCCGTTTTGCCGCTATCTTTCGACTACGGACAGAACCAGCTCTTCTGCACCTGGTTTGCGGGTGGCTGCGTGGTTCCGCTCGACTACTTGATGCCGCGCGACGTGATCAAGGCAGTGGATCGCCATGCGATCACCACGCTGGCCGCCGTACCGCCGCTCTGGGTTCAGGTGTGCGAGCTGGATTGGCCTGTCGAAACGGCCAGCCGCCTGCGCAGGCTTACCAACAGCGGCGGAGCATTGACGGTGGATCTCGTGCGCCGCATGCGCTCGGTTTGCCCGCAGGCACGGCTGTTCGCGATGTACGGACTGACCGAGGCGTTTCGTTCCACCTATCTGGATCCCGCGTTGATCGATACCCACCCCACTTCGATGGGCACGGCGATCCCGCATGCCGAAGTGCTGGTGATCAACGACAATGGCGCTATCGCGGCGGACGGCGAGGAGGGCGAACTGGTGCATTGCGGGCCCTTGGTGGCGCAGGGGTATTGGCAGGATGCCGAGCGCACCGCCGAGCGTTACAAGCCCGCGCCAGAAGGTTCTCGCTATGGCGGTATCGCGGTCTGGTCCGGCGACAGGGTGAAGCGCGCGGCGGACGGCTTGCTCTATTTCGTCGGCCGGCGCGACGCGATGATCAAGAGCGCGGGCAACAGGATCAGTCCGCAGGAGATCGAGGAAGCCGCGCTGGCGACCGGACTGGTGGCCGAGGCTGTCGCGCTGGGGGTTCCTGACGACGCCCTTGGCCAGGCGGTTCATCTGGTGGCACGCGCCGCTCCCGGAGTGATCGATGCCGAAGGTGAATTGCCCCGAAAACTGATGCAGGAACTGCCCAACTTCATGCAGCCGAAAGTGATCCATTGGCGCGAGGCCATGCCGATCGGGCCGAACGGCAAGATTGACCGTAACGGTCTTCAGGCGGAAATGGCGGCATGAAACCGCTTGGTCCCATTCCCGCAGGTTACGAGGCGGTAGATGGTGTGTTGGCAGTAGGCGGCCGGCCGGTGACGCACTGGGCTGAGCAGGCAGGTGCCACGCCGCTGTTTCTCTACAGCGCGGACCACGTGCGCCGCCGAGTAGCCGAATTGCGCGGTGCCATGCCCGAGCGGCTAGGACTGCACTATGCGGTGAAGGCCAACCCGTTTCCACCGCTTCTTGCGCTGATGGCGAGCCTTGTCGATGGCTTCGACATCGCCTCTGGCGGCGAGCTGGAAATCGTCCGCAGCTCCGGCATGGCGCTGGGCGACGTCAGCTTCGCAGGTCCGGGCAAGCGCGACAGTGAACTGGAGGCTGCCATTCGCGCCGGCGTGACGCTGAATCTCGAATCCGAAGGTGAAGCTGTGCGGGCTCTCGCAATCGCCGAGCGGGTAGGCATCGCGCCGCGGCTGGCCATTCGCGTCAATCCCGAATTCGATCTCAAGGGATCGGGTATGAAGATGGGCGGCGGCGCCAAACCGTTCGGCATCGACGCAGAGCGCGTTCCCGCCCTGGCGCGTACCATTGCTGCAAGCGGGGCGGAGTGGCAGGGCTTTCATATATTTGCCGGCAGCCAGGCGCTCGACGCCGAGGCCATCGCAGAAACGCAGCAGCAGGCCATCGCGCTGGCCGCCAGGCTGGCTGATGACAGCGGCCTTGCGCTTCCCCGTTGCAACCTGGGCGGCGGGATCGGAATCCCCTATTTTTCCGGAGACGTTCCCGTCAATCTCGCACTCGTCGGAGAGCGGTTGGCGGGCGAGTTCGGGAAGTTGCCGGATGTCCTTCAGAGTACGCACTTCTGCATCGAACTGGGCCGCTACCTGGTGGGTGAGGCGGGGATCTACCTGACGCGCATCGTTGACCGGAAGATAAGTCACGGTGAGGTCTTCCTCGTCACCGACGGAGGACTTCATCATCAGCTCGCGGCCTCGGGTAACTTTGGCACCGTCGTGCGCCGCAACTATCCGTCAGCCATAGCGACGCGTTTCGGCGGAGCGGCCCAGGAAGAAGCGACTATCGTCGGTTGCCTGTGTACGCCGCTGGACAAGCTCGCGGACAAGGGGGGCTTTCCGCACGCCGAGCCCGGCGATCTGGTGGCTGTGTTTTGTGCGGGTGCCTATGGCGCTTCAGCAAGCCCGGCGATGTTCTTGGGGCAGGGGCCGGCCGCCGAAATGCTCGTGTGAAAACGCGTAAGTTTTAAATCATTACACGTCCCGATCTGGGACCGGCTGCATTTATGCTGCCACGGCTAACGCAATGTTCACCCTTTTTTCGGATTACGGACACCGGATTATGCCGGTTGTCCCTCTCGCATTGCGATGAGGGGCGGCTGGCGCAAACAAGGAAGTGTCCATGCTGCAAGCCCGTTTCGCACGACTTCTGGCGGTTCCTGCGCTCGCCAGCGTCGCCCTTACCGGGTGCATGGGATCCTCTTCCGGGCCTGAGTTGCCGCCCGCATCCTTTGTGGCGATGCAGGAAGGGCCGGGCGAGGAGTACGTCATCGGTCCGCTGGACAACCTGACGATATTCGTGTGGCGCAATCCGGAGCTGGGCGCCAAAGTGCAGGTCCGGCCGGATGGGCGCATCACCACGCCGCTGATTTCCGACATGCCGGCAGTCGGCAAAACCCCCTCGATGCTGGCCGAGGATATCCGACTCCAGCTCTCACAGTACATCGAGGATCCCCTGGTTTCGGTGATCGTGGATGGATTTTCCGGCACCTTCAGCCAGCAGATCCGCATCGTCGGCGCCACCGAAAAACCGGCTTCGATTCCGTACCGGGCGAACATGACCGTGCTCGACGCGATGATCGCGGTGGGCGGCTTGTCGGAATATGCCGCCGGCAATAGCGCCCGCCTGATCCGTTTCGACAAGGCCAGCGGCAAGCAGAAGGAATACAAGCTCCGTCTGGGCGACCTGCTGAAGAAAGGCGACAGCAAGGCCAACGTCATGCTGAGCCCGGGTGACGTGATCATCATCCCCGAAAGCATGTTCTGAAGGGGCGGCGGGCACCATGACCAACCTTTATGAAGAGCTGCTATCGGCACTCCACAGCGTCTGGACCAGGCGCTGGATCGTGCTCGGGCTGGCCTGGGCTATCTGCCTCGCGGGCTGGCTGGTTGTGGCATTGATTCCCAACAGCTATGAATCGCGGGCACGCATCTTCATCCAGCTTGACGACGCGCTGGCCGAACAGGTGGGCATCGGCGTAGCCGACAAGAAGCGCGACATCGAACGTATCCGCCAGACCCTCACCAGCGCCGTGAACCTTGAGAAAGTGGTGCGCGCTACCCGGCTGGGCGACACGATCCAGTCGCCCAAGCAGATGGAGGCGGCTGTGCTCAAGCTTGCCGACGACGTCAAGATCGTCAGCCAGCAGGACAACCTTTTCGAGATCACGGCCACTGCAAGCAATTCGTCCTTCTCCGATGCTGAAAATGCCAAGCTGGCGCAGGACGTGGCGCAGAAGCTGATCGACATCTTCCGCGAAGAAAACCTTTCCGGTGACCGCGGCGACATGGTCGAGACACTCGAGTTCGTGAACCAGCAGCTCAAGCAGCGGGAAAGGGAGCTGGAGGCTGCCGAGCAGAAACGCTCGGTATTCGAGGCGCAGCATCCCGAGATGGCGCAGGGCGGTGCGGTCGTCGTGCAGCGACTGGAATCCTCGCGTGCCCAGCTGCGCGATGTCGATGCCGATCTGGCGGCGGCCCAAAGCGCGCTCGCAGCGATCGATGGCCAGCTTGCCGGTACGCCGCGCAGCATTGCTGGAGGCTCGGGCAGCGGAGCCCAGGGCAGCCTGGCCCGGGCCCAGGCGGAGCTGGCAGCGATGCAATCGCGCGGCCTGACCGACAATCATCCCGATGTCATCGCGGCGCGCAACCAGATCGCGGCGCTCAAGGGACCGGCGGCGCAGGAGGCAGCGAGCGGAGGCGGTGCGGTCAATCCGGCTTACAGCTCGCTCCAATCCATCCGCGCTGAGCGGCAGGCCAATGTTCAGGCCTTGCAGTCTCGCCGCGCGGGGCTTCAGTCCGACATCGCCTCGCTGACGGCAACGGCCATTTCCGATCCCGAAATGGCCGCGCAGGCGCAGCGCATCAATCGCGACTATGACGTTCTTCGCCAGCAGTACGACAAGCTTCTGCAGGATCGTGAGGAACTGCGCCTTCGCGGCGAAGTGAAGACCGAGCGCGAGGCGGTGAAGTTCGAAGTTGTCGATCCGCCCACGACCCCGCGCTCGCCGGTTGCTCCCAATCGTCCCCTCCTGCTGCTCGGAGTACTGGTGGCGGGCATATGCGGCGGCTGCGCCGGCGCCTTCGCTCTCAGCAAGGTGCGGTCGGTGTTCTCCACCACCGCCAGCCTGGAGCGCGCGACCGGGCTGCCTGTCCTTGGCGCCATATCCCGGAACCTGACCGACCGGGGCAGAGCGCTGCGTCGCAAGCGGCTCAAGTATTTCTACAGCGCCAGCGCGGCGCTCGGCGGCCTGTTCGTCGTGCTGCTCGCTGTCGAATTCATTCAGCGCGGCATGGTCGCTTGAGGAAGCCGAGATGACCGAACACAGCAAGATACCCGTGCCTGATGATGGGAATGCTCGGCGAGACGGGGCCAGGTCCTCGATCGAGCGCGCGACGGCAGCCTTCGATCTCAACAGCCTGATCGCACCGCTGACCGCGCTGCCACCCGATGGCAGACACACGGCTGTTTCAGAAGGCTCTGCAGAACTTGCAACGGCCATGGCTCCTCTGGCGGAGAACAGACCTGCGGTATCGACGCCGGAAGCCGTCAGCGCGGCCGCACAGCCCATCGCCAGTGTCGAGCCGTCTCGGGTCGAGTTTCACGGCGAGGCTCATCATGTCGATCGTGACCGCCTGCGTGAGGAAGGGCTCATCGTGCCGGAAGGCACGGTCACCGCGCTTCTTGAGGAGTTCCGCATCATCAAGCGGCAGATCCTTGTCCAAGCCGCCGATCTAAGACGCCAGAAGGCCGGGACGGCGGCGCAGCGCATCCTCATCAGTTCGCCGCATCCCGGTGAAGGCAAGACCTACACGTCGCTCAATCTTGCGCTGTCCATAGCTGCCGAAAAGGAAAGCGAGGTTCTCCTCGTCGATGCCGATTTCGCCAAGCCATCGATCCTTTCCGCTCTGGGCCTGCCCGGGGGGCCTGGGCTCATGGACGCTCTCATGGACGAGACCATCAACGCTGCCGATTGCGTGCTGGGCACCGATATCCCGGGCCTATGGGTGCTTCCGGCTGGCGATACCAGCAATCACGACAGCGAATATCTCTCCAGTTCCCGCACGCGCCGCGTCCTCGACGGACTCACTTCCGGCGCGCCCAATCGCATCGTGATCTTCGATTCTCCGCCGGCCCTTGCTGCATCCCCCGCTGCCGAACTTGCGAAGTATGTCGGGCAGGTCGTCGTCGTGGTTCGCGCGGACAGCACCGGCCAGGGCGCGCTGGAAGACGCGATTTCCCTGCTCAGCGCATGTCCCAACGTGCAACTCCTGCTCAACGGCGCCCAGTTCAGCCCGAGCGGCCGCCGTTTCGGCACCTATTACGGATATAAAGGGTGATTTTGATGAGCCGCTCATTGATTCTCCCGTTTGCCAGCCTCGCCGCGTTGGTTGCTGCAGCGGCCATGCCCGGAAGCGCGCATGCTCAAACGATGGGCTACGAAGGCGTGGACGCCGCCGGGGGCAACGCGTCCGAGCCGGCCCCATACAGCCCAGGACGATCCGGCAAGCGGCAGGGGAAGGGCGGCAAGCGCATCGACATCGCACCCTATATCGAGGTCGATCAGATCGTAACGGCCCAGATCACGCCGGGCGACGAAGTACTTACCTACACGCAACTCGCGGCCGGCGTGGATGCCGCGATCACTGGCCGCAATAACGGTGCGTCGGTTTCCGTGCGCTACGAACGCCAGATCGGTTGGGGGGGCAATTCCCGAGACGGCGATGCCATTAGCGGCATCGCGCGTGGTTATGCGACGGTGCTGCCCGGGCTGACGCTTGAGGCTGGCGGCCTTGCGACAAGGGCCAATATCGACAACGGCGGCTTCGGTTTGGGCCGGGCGTCGGACAATGCGCGGACCGATGTCTATTCGGTTTATGGCGGACCGTCGTTCGCGACCCGAGCTGGCGACCTGAACCTCAACGCCAACTACCGGGCAGGCTACACCAAGGTCGATCAGTCCAACTCGTACGACACGCTGCCGGGAAATCTGAACCTTGATGTCTTCGATGAAAGCGTCGTGCAGCTCGCGGACGTCGAAGCCGGGTTCGCGCCCGGTACCCTTCTGCCAGTGGGGATAGGCGCTGCCGGCAGTTTCTATCAGGAGGACGTCTCGAACCTTGATCAGCGCGCGCGAGACATGCAGGCGCGCGCACTGGTCACCGTCCCGCTTGGCCGGACCTTGCAGGCGGTCGGTGCGATCGGGTACGAGGACGTCGAGATCTCGAGCCGCGATGCGGTGCGCGATGCCAACGGGGTTCCCGTCATCGGTTCCGATGGCCGCTATGTGACTGACAAGAGCGCGCCGCGGGTTCTTGCGTATGATGTCGATGGGCTGCTCTGGGATGTCGCGGTGATGTGGCGCCCAAGCCGCAGGACCTCGCTTTCTGCTCACGTCGGCAGGCGGTACGGTTCGACCAGCTTTGGCGGGACATTATCATACGCGCCCAACGACCGCAGCCAGCTGAGCGTCTCCGTCTATGACAACATCGCTGGCTTCGGCGGACAGCTCAACCGTTTCATCGACGCCCTTCCCGATGATTTCGATGCGGTTCGTGATCCGGTAAGCGGCGACCTGAACGGCTGCGTCGCATCGTTGGAAGGCAGCAACTGCTTTTCCGGTGCGCTTGGCTCTCTGCGCTCGTCGGTGTTCCGCGCGCGCGGTGTCGCGGGAAGCTATTCCGTCAACATCGCCGGCCTGAATGCCGGCGTCGGGGTCGGTTACGATCGGCGCAAGTTCATCGGCGCGCGCGGTACGGTGCTTGAGTCCGCGAACGGTGTGATCGATGAGACATACTGGCTGGCAGCCTATGTCAGCGGTCAGCTTGGGCGCGATGCGGGTTGGACAGCGAACGCTTACGCCAACTGGCTGTCGACCAACGACGCGGTCTTCGGTGATGGAGCCAGCTACGGTGGGTCGGCAAGCTATTACCGCCTTTTGACCCAGCGTTTGCGCGCCAGCCTGGCGGTCGCGATCGATGGCACATCACGGGATGTCCCAGGCATCGACGATATCTGGACGGCATCGGCCCTGGCAGGCCTTCGCTACCACTTCTAAAGCCCGAAGGAGACGTAACCATGTTCGACAATTTCTACGGGTTCACGGCCAGGCCGTTCCAGCTTACCCCCGATCCTGCGTTCTATTTCGAAAGTCTGACGCACCGCAAGGCGCTGTCCTATCTGGGATACGGGCTAGCGCAGGGTGAAGGCTTCGTGGTCATCACGGGCGAGGTCGGCGCGGGCAAGTCTACGCTGGTGGCGCACCTCATGGCCACTATCGATCCCGCCCGAATGACCGCCGCTAATATCGTCACCAGCGCTCTTGATGGCGAGGAAATCGTTCACGTCGTGGCCCAGGCGTTCGGACTGCAGGTAAGTGGGCATGACAAGGCGGCGGCACTGGGTGCGATAGAGGCTTTCCTGCACGCGGAAGCGCGGGCTGGCCGGCGCTCGCTGCTGATAGTGGACGAGGCGCAGAATCTTTCGATCAGTGCGCTCGAGGAACTGCGCATGCTTTCGAATTTCCAGCTGGGCGCGCACCCGCTCCTCCAGACGCTGTTGCTGGGTCAGCCCGAGTTCCGGGACACGCTCGCGCATAGCGAGCAACTTGAGCAGCTGCGCCAGCGCGTGATCGCGACGCACCATCTGGCCGCCATGGCGACGGAGGAAGTGCAGGCGTACGTCGAGCATCGCCTCAACTGTGCCAGCTGGAGCGGCAATCCGTCCATCGACGCCGAACTGTTCGGCGAGATACATCGCGCCAGTGCGGGAATTCCGCGCCGCATCAACCAGATCGTGAACCGCCTGCTTCTTCTCGGCGCTGTCGAACAGAAGTCCCAGCTCGATCGCTCGACGCTGCAGCAGGTGCTGCTCGAACTCGAAACTGATGGCGTTGGGCAGCGGGAAATTGCGAAGTCCGATGAAGCGACAGTCCCGCCCGCCGTGAATGCTGCATCGGACGAAGCCGTCGCGGTACACACTGCGCCCGCCCGTTCCCATGATCACGGCCTCGAAACCGCCGAAGTGATAGCGCTGATCGAAGCCGCTCTCGCTGGACGTGATGCCCGGCTCGATGCCGTTCAGCAGGCGATGCTCGACTTCGCTGAAGCCGTAGACAAGCGCGAAGCGCAGCCGGCGGCTGACAGCGAGGCGGTAATGGCACTGCGGCAACAGCTTGATGAGGCCGGCGCACACGCAGCCCGCCTGGAGGCCCGGCTTGCCGAGCAGGAGCGCACCCTTCGCCACACACTTACCATGCTGATCGAATGGATGGAAAGCGGCGAAACGCCCCGCGTGGCCGCCTGATCCGTTTAGCCTGACCCGTATCGCTGGAGTCCCGTTCGATGAGTTCCATTGCGCCGATCAACGGAATGTCGGTGGACGTCGAGGACTGGTTCCAGGTCGGCGCGTTCGAGAACGTCATCGATCGTGACGACTGGTCGGTGCTGGCTGACCGGGTTGAGCGCAATTGCCAAGCGATCCTCGCGCTGTTCTCCGAAGCCGGGCTGAAGGCTACCTTCTTCACACTCGGATGGGTCGCTGAGCGGCATCCGCTGCTCATGCGCCAGATCGCGGAGCAAGGGCACGAAATCGCCAGCCATGGCTGGGATCACCAGCGGGTGTTCCGTCTGGGGGCAAAGGGCTTCGCGCAGGATATCGCACGCGCGCGCTCCGTAATAGAGGATGCCTCGGGCGCCGCGGTCACGGGCTACCGGGCACCCAGTTTCTCGATAGATGCCCGCACGCCGTGGGCTTTCGAAGTGCTGGCGGAGCAAGGGTACAGCTATAGTTCCAGCGTGGCTCCCGTGGCGCACGATCATTACGGGTGGCGCGAGGCACCACGCTTCGCGTTCCATCCACTGGCAGGAAGCGATCTCGTCGAAATTCCGGTCACTACAGCGACCTTTGGCGGGCGCCGCCTCGCTGCGGGCGGTGGCGGTTTCTTCCGGGTGCTTCCCTACGGCTTCTCGCGCTGGGCGATCCGCCAAGTGAACCGCGAGCATGGCCGCCCGGCTGTGTTCTATTTCCACCCTTGGGAGATCGATCCAGACCAGCCGCGAGTCGATGGCGCGCCTCTGCGATCGCGCTTTCGGCACTATACCAACCTCGGCGTGATGGAGCGCAAGCTGCGCCAGCTCGCCGAAGAGTTCAGCTGGGGACGGATGGACGATCTCGCCGCCCGCGAAGGCGCCCGAGCCAAAAGGCTCGCGGCATGAACGCGCCCTTTGCCCTCAGGGTCGCGGGCGCGCGGCTCGTGGATCTTGGCGATCCGGATGAGATCCAGCGACTTGAAGGCTATGTCGCGCGGCATCCGGAAGGCACGCCGTTCCATCGTCCTGCCTGGTTTGTGTCGGTCGCCCGCGCGACGGGGAACCTGCCTTTCGCGCTGGTGCAGGAGCGGGGGCACGAAATCGTCGCGTTCCTGCCGCTCGATGCCGTGCATTCGCCGGTGTTCGGCCGCCTGCTTGCTTCGACCGGGTTTGCGGTGGGAGGCGGGCTGCTGGCCAGTGACGGCGCCAGGCCGGAGGAGCTGTTTGCCGCAGCCGAGGAACTGGCGCTGCGCCTTTCGTGTCCGTCGATCGAGCTTCGCGGCGGGCTGCTGCCCGAGGCGAGCAACACCTGGTCGCTGAAAACCGACTCGCACTGCAACTTCGCCCGGCCGCTGGCAGCCGACGACGAGGCGCAATTGCTGGACGTTCCGCGCAAGCAACGGGCGGAAGTGCGCAAGGCGCTTGCCAACGACCTCGAAGTGGAAGTGGGCAGGGACGAGCGCGCCCGCGCAGCACACTACGCGGTGTTCTGCGAAAGTTATCGCAACCTTGGCACGCCGGTCTTCCCGCGTGCCTTGTTGGACAGCGTCGTCGACGCCTTCGATGATCAGGCGGATATACTGACCGTACGCCATGAGGGACGGCCCGTCGCCAGCGTTATCAGCATCTACCACGGCGGCGCCGTAATGCCTTACTGGGGCGGCGGAACATGGGACGCCCGGCGGCTGCGCGCCAATGACCGGATGTATTATGAATTGATGCTCCATGCTCGGCGGCGCGGATGCTCAAGCTTCGACTTCGGCCGGTCAAAGACCGGTAGCGGCGCCTACCACTTCAAGCGGAACTGGGGGTTCGAGCCTGAGCCCATGACCTATGCGGCGTGGACGAAGCCGGGCACCCCAGCCCGGCGGGCTGACCCGACCAACGCCAAGCTGGCCCTGCAGATCGCGGCCTGGCAACGCCTGCCGCTTGCCATCGCCAACCGCGTCGGTCCGTGGATCGCCAGAGGGATCGGCTGATGGGTGAGATATTATTCATCGCGCATCGCATTCCGTTTCCGCCGGACCGGGGCGACAAGATACGGTCGCATCATGTCCTCAAGGCGCTGGCGAAGCTCGCCCCGGTTCATGTGGCCGCGTTCTTTGACGATAATGACGATCGCCTTCACGAAGCGGATCTTGCGGCGGTGGCCGCAAGCCACTGCCTTGTCCAGCGCAGCAAGGCGCTGCCAATGGCCGGGATCGAATCGATCGCTACCGGCAAACCGGTAAGCCTCACGGCGTTTCGCGACAGCAGACTGCAGGCCTACGTCCGCAACGTACTGCGCAGCCGCCCGGTGGACGCGATCTACGTGTTTTCTGGCCAGATGGTGCAGTACGTACCAAAGGAGTTCTCCGGTCGCGTCGTCACCGATCTTGTCGATGTGGATTCGGCCAAATTCGAGGCATACGGCGCCAAGGGCAGTGGACCACGCGCATGGCTGGAGCGCCGCGAAGGCCGACTGATGCGGGATGAAGAAGCGCGAATTGCGGCTGCGAGCGATGTCACGCTGCTCGTCAGCGAGGCGGAAGCGATCCTGCTGCGTTCGCGCTTGCCGAACGGTGGCCGCGATGTGGCCGCAGTGCACGCGCTTCGCAACGGGATCGACAGCGATTTCTACGATCCGTCAAAAGTTGTCCCGGAACCGCAGATGCTTGCTTGCGGCGCTCCGCGCATCGTCTTTACCGGCCAGATGGACTATCCGCCGAACGTGGAAGCTGCAAAGCGCGCTGCGGAACGGATCATGCCGCGCCTGCGCGAGCGCTTTCCCGCAGCCGGCTTTCATGTGGTCGGCCGCAATCCCGTGCCTGTCGTCCAGGCCCTGCAAGGCCGGAACGGAACCGAAGTATGGGGCAGGGTGGAGGATATACGGCCTTGGCTGGCCGCCGCCGATATCGCCCTGATCCCACTGGAAATCGCGCGCGGCGTGCAGAATAAAGTTCTGGAAGCCATGTCGATGGGGTTGCCGACGGTGGTTTCATCGCAGGCGGGAACCGGGATCGAGGCCGAAGCGGGCCGGGATCTGCTGATCGCGGACGGCGACGAGGATATTGCGCAGGCCGTCATTCGCTTGGTCGAGGATCATCACCGGGCGAAAGCGTTGGGCGAGGCAGCGCGCGAGTGGATCGTCGCCAACGCCAGCTGGCCGGCTGCGCTATCCGCGTTGCCGGGATATCTGGGACTGCCCGAAGAGAGCCTGTGTCATGCCGCGTGACACAGGGGCCATCATGGGCAGCGTCATCGGCGCCGACAAGGAGATCTCGCCGCCGTGGCGCAGCGCACTGATCCATCTTACGATCACCTGGGGCGCGTTGATCGCCATCTTCGCATCAGATTGGGCGGCGATGGTTCGGCAATGGTGGGACATCTCCACCTACAACCATATCCTCCTGATCGTGCCGATCCTCGGCTGGCTTGCGTATCAGCGATGGCCTGAGCTTCACAAGCTGACGCCCTGTGCGTGGTGGCCGGCGCTCGTTCCCTTTTGCGGGGCAGCGTTGCTATGGATGCTAGGCGCCGTGTCGGGGCTCGATGTTGCGCGGCAGGCCGGTGCGGTAGGCATGCTGATATGCGCAGTTCCGGCGGTGCTCGGCGTCCGTGTCGCGGCAGGCTTGGCTTTCCCGCTATGCTACATGGTGTTCCTTGTCCCGATCGGGGAGGAACTGGTTAAGCCGCTACAGATGGTCACAGCGGATATCACCATAGCCCTGACCCATGCCAGCGGCGTGCCGGCGGAGGTTGACGGCGTCTTCATCAACACCCCGGCGGGACTGTTCGAGGTGGCGGAGGCCTGCTCGGGGGTGAAGTTCCTGATCGCGATGCTGGCTTTCGGGGTGCTGGCGGCCAACGTCTGTTTCATAAGCTGGCGCCGCCGCGCCATCATGGTGGTGGCGTGCCTGATCGTTCCGGTTGCCGCAAACGGGATACGCGCATGGGGCACGATCTATGCCGCCCAGATATTCGGTATAGAGGCTGCGGCTGGCTTCGATCACATCGTCTATGGATGGGTGTTCTTCGCCGTCGTGCTGACGATAGTCATCCTCTGCGCATGGCGATGGTTCGACCGGCCAGTGACCGCACCGATGATTGACGCCGAAGCCCTGCAAAAATCCGCTTTGCTTACTCGCCTCCAAGGCTTTTCGGGCGTGTCGATGGGCAAGGTTCTTATGATGCTTGCCAGCGTTGTAGGGCTAATACGCCTATGGGCTTTTGCTGCCGCAGCGATAGCAGCGCCGATGCCATCCGCGATCGACCTGCCGCAAGTCCCCGGATGGACCAGGGTCAACTACGCGCCGACCATCTGGTGGGAGCCGCGTGCCGGCGGCGCGGACCATCGGCTGCTCGGCCGTTATCGGGATAGTCGAGGCCGCGAGGTGGATGTCTTCGTAGCGTTATACGCTGCGCAGGACGAGGGACGTGAGGCCGGCGGGTTCGGGCAGGGCGCCCTTGTCCCCGACAGCACCTGGTCCTGGCAGGCGCCGGGGCCCCCGTTCGGCTCGGGCAAAAGTGAACGACTGCTGGGCAGCGGAAGGATCGAGCGGCTGGCGGTTACGTGGTACCGCAATGGAGACATGCTTTCGGGCAGCAATCTGAAGCTGAAACTGGCCGTGATCGGCAATCATCTATTGGTCGATGACGATGCCACGTCGACGCTGATCCTCTCGGCTGAGGATTCGGGCAAAGGGTCATCCGAAGACGCTATCCAGGCGTTTATGGTGGCCATCGGTCCATTGGGTCCATGGATGGACCACATAACGAAGGTCAGGTAAGCCCCACGCATGTGCGGTATAGCTGGCCTATTTCACCTCGAAACGCCCAAGCCGGTCGATCCGGCGAGGGTGGAAGCAATGTGCGATGCCATCGCGCACCGCGGGCCCGACGGGCACGGGGTGTGGACCGCGCCCGGCGTGGCGCTGGGGCATCGCCGTCTCTCGATCATCGATATTGCCGGCTCACCGCAGCCGATGGCGTCGATGGACGGACGCGCGATGCTCGTCTTCAACGGCGAAATCTACAACTTCGGGGAACTGCGGCAGGAATTGAAGGCGGCCGGCAGCCAGTTTCGCACCGAGGGCGACAGCGAGGTCATTATCGCCGCCTGGCAGAAATGGGGGCCGAAGTGCGTCGAGCGCCTGCACGGCATGTTTGCGTTCGCGATCTATGATCTGGAGGCGCGCACGCTATTTCTGGCGCGCGACCGGCTGGGGGTCAAGCCGCTGTTCCTGGCTCCGCTGAGCGATGGCAGCGTGGCATTCGGCTCGGAACTGAAGGCTTTGCTGGCGCATCCGCTTCTTCGGCGAGATATCGATCCCCTGGCGGTTGAGGACTATCTGGCGTGGGGCTACGTGCCGGATCATCGGTCGATCCTGAAGGGCGTGTCAAAGCTGCCGGCCGGCCATTCGATGCTGCTGCGTCACGGTTCGCCGCTGCCGGATCCGGCGCAATGGTGGGACATTTCCTTCGCCGAACGAAATACCGGGAAGCCTGATGATCTGGAAGCTGAGCTCGTTCATCGCATGCGGCAGGCGGTATCGTCACGGATGGTCGCTGACGTACCGCTCGGCGCGTTCCTGTCGGGCGGTGTCGACAGCTCAAGCGTAGTCGCCTTGATGGCCGAGACAAGCCGGCAACCGGTGCGCACCTGTTCCATCGGCTTCGATGTCGCGGCCCTGGACGAGAGCGCCTATGCGGCCCAGGTCGCGGACCGGTATGGCACTAATCATGCCTCGCGCCTCGTTTCGCCGGACGATTTCGAAGCGATCGACCACCTTGCGGGCATGTTCGACGAGCCTTTCGCCGATGCTTCGGCGCTGCCGACCTGGCGTGTATGTCAGCTGGCCCGGGAGTCGGTCACCGTCGCCCTGTCGGGAGACGGCGCCGATGAAGCTTTCGCAGGGTATCGCCGGCATCTGTTCCAGCATGGCGAAGACCGCGTTCGCGCGCTTCTACCGCAAGGTTTGCGAAAGCCGGTATTTGGCGCGCTCGCAGCGGTCTACCCAAAGGCTGATTGGGCGCCCCGCCCCCTGCGCGCCAAGACCACGCTGCTGTCGCTGGCGGGGAACAGCGAGATGGCCTATGCGCGCGCGCTTTCCCATACGTCGCCGGAAATGCGGGAACGACTATATTCCGACGATTTCCGACGCCTGAGGGGAAGCTACCGCGCAGAGTATCCCTTTGCCGAATTGATGCGCAATGCGCCCGCGCGATCAGGTCTGGACAGGGCGCAGTACGCCGATCTCAAGTTCTGGCTGCCGGGTGATATCCTCACCAAAGTCGATCGTACGAGCATGGCCGTCAGTCTGGAAGCGCGGGAGCCCTTGCTTGATCATCAGCTGATCGAATTCGGCGCGCGGCTGCCCGAACAGTTCCGCATCCGCGGCGGCCAGGGCAAATGGCTGATGAAGCGCGCCATGCGACGTTTTCTCTCTGACGATATCCTCTATCGTCCAAAGCAAGGGTTCGTGACTCCGATTGCGCAGTGGCTGCGCGGACCGCTTGCCGGAGCGGCGCGGGAAATCGGGTCAGGCACGGCAATTTCGCGGACAGGTTGGTTCGATGCTCGCTGCGTGTCTGCACTCGCCGATTCCCATATATCGGGAGCCGCCGACAACTCCCGGACGCTTTGGCAACTGCTGATGCTGGATAAGGCATTGAGCAACCTGGGTATAGATTGACCCGGAATCGGCGCACCAGTTTGTCAAGGTACCCCCACAACTTTGTCAAGGTACCCCCACAACCGATTACATAGATTGTTAGGACATTTGCCTTAACCGGGACATCCAAGCGTCAATGCGGTATGTGCATGAACGAATATGGTCGCAAATATTCACATTCCGGGCAGGCAGGGTCTGCATCGATGACGCATGTGCCGTTAATCCGGTCTGCCGTGAGGGGATCGGGGCATCATGTCTGAACTTGCACAAGCCTTTTCCCGTTTCTGGAAGAACCAAAGGGTTCGCATCGTTTTCTGGGCGGTGGTCACCGGGCTGTTTGTAGGTGTGTCGGGTATCGCCCAGCCCGCCGAGGATATGTTGCGTGGTGTCAGGTGGGGTCTGCAGAAGACGTCGGCGTCGGGCAATCTCGTCATCGTGCAGCAGGATTCGCGTACTCTTGACGAACTTGGTGCCATGGACGTCAGCCGTGCTGACGACGCGGAGCTGTTGTCTACGCTGTTTGCCGCTGGCGCCGATCGGGTATTCTTCGACCGGACATTTGCCATACGTGGGAAGGCCGCCGATGATGCGAAATTCATTGACGCTCTTGAGAAGCATCCTGGACGCGTATTCCTTGGAGCCACCCTTGGCACGGATGGAAAAGGTGGAAACTATGCGGGCAAACTCCCATTGCGCGAATTTCGCGATCGTGCTGGCGTGGTTTCGCTTCTCATCTATTATCGGCCTTTTAATCTCAATGTCGGCATGCCGCTGGCCTCTGAGAGCGAGATGGGCACAATCCCTACGCTGTCTGCCGAGATCGCGCAGGTAGAGGGGCGCTCCGATCAGATCTACTCGCCGGACTTTTCCATCAGCGTGGGCTCGTTCGACAGCCACAGCTATATCGATGTGTTGCGGGGCAATGTGGATCCCGCCGATTTTCGCGGCAAAACCGTTCTTGTCATTCCGTCGTCCATCGTATTCAACGATATCCGTTCGGTGCCGGGTCAGCGCATCGACGCACCCGGAGGCTTTTTTCATGCCATCGGCGCCGAAACGCTTAAGGGTGGCGTGCCGAGAGAATTTGGCTGGATGCTGCCGTTCCTCCTGGTCGTCGGCGTCGTCGTCTCCGGGCTGCGCCGGGGCAGGGTGCTTGACGTATACCGCCTCACCGGGCTGGTGGTAGTGCTTGGCGCTGCGCCGTTCCTCCTGGATTTCGTGCGCATCCATATCGATGTGGTGCCCGCACTTGCGGTCGCACTGGTTGCGGTAGTGCGCGTGCGCACCTTGGACAAGGTCGAGGAGGCCGGGGAAACGAATTCCGGCTCGGGCCTTCCCAGCGTCCAGGCGCTGCGCAACTCGGACGAACTGGTGCCGCAGATTCTCGCGGCCTTGAAGATCCGCAATTACGGGGCGATCATCGGCAGCTTCGCCGAACACATAGAAGCCCAACTCGCCAGTGAGATCGTGCGCCGGATCCGTATCAGCGACGAAGACGTCACGGTCTATCACGAAGGCGGCATGTTCGTCTGGCTGTCGAACATACGCAGTACCTTTGATCTGTTCGAAAACCTGGAAGGCCTTCACCGGATCGTTCAGAACGGTATCCAGGTCGGAGGCCTGGACGTCGACCTGTCATTCAATTGCGGCGTCGATGCAGAGTTCGATCGCCCGATTTCCGGCCGTATCGCCAGCGCAATGCAGTCTGCCGAAGAGGCAGTTCGCAACGACGAGCTCGTTTACCAGCACGATAGTCGCAAGCACGAGGCGCAATGGGAAATTTCCCTGCTAACCTCGCTGGATCGCGCCATCGACAATGGCGAAGTGTGGGTTGCCTATCAGCCAAAGCTGGATTTGCGTTCGAATACGATCTGCGGTGCGGAAGCTCTCGTGCGCTGGACGCATCCCGAGCGCGGCCCCATCAGTCCCGAAAAATTCATCCGCATCGCCGAAGAGTTCCATCGGATCGAACGGGTGACGCAGTTCGTTGTCAACGAAGCAGTTCGCGCGGCCGTGCAACTGATTTCGATGGGCCACGACATTACCATGTCGGTCAACATTTCGGCGCAGCTGCTTCGTAGTCCTTCGCTGCCCGTGATGATCTCCGAGACACTGGAAAAGTACGGACTGTCCCCCGACCGCCTGATCCTTGAGATCACCGAGACCGACAGGCTCGACCGCACTTCACGGACCTATCAGATGTTGCAGCGGCTCGTCCGGTCGGGTCTGCGTCTTTCGATCGACGACTTTGGCACCGGCAATGCCACGATCGACTATCTGCGCTATCTGCCGGCGAGCGAAGTCAAGATAGACAAGGTCTTTGTGTCGAACATGGAAGCGAGCCAAGAGGATGCCCGCCTTGTCCAGTCGATGATTGAAATGGCGCATTCGCTGGATCGGACCGTAGTGGCGGAAGGCGTAGAAACTGCCAAGGCCCTTGCGTTGCTGAAATCGATGCATTGTGATCTCATCCAGGGGTATTTCATCGGCCGGCCTGTCCCCTTCCTCGATCTGGTTCAGAAAATGTCTGATGAAATGGTTTGCAAAACTGGTTAAAAATTCCTTGCCGAACCATTAACGCATTGTTATCCATAAGACAGTCGCACTGCTGCGGCTGTTCACATGGGGAATGACAATGCGTAAAGACTTCTGGGGCGGTCACTGGGGACAGGCTGGCTTCTGAGCTAGCTACCTCTAGATTAGTATCCCGCCAAGTCGGGATGCGCCGCTTGAAAACACAAAGCGCTTTTCGGAGGACTGTCCTTCGAAAAGCGCTTTTATCTTTTATGGTCCCTGAAGCGCGATGTTCCGGAAGGATGCGCTGACTGGCGGGACTTCGCCGGACCATTATGTCCGCCGCCAAACTTATCATCTCGTCATAGTGTCTCGCTGCAGACACGCGTTAATGATCGCAAGACGATTCGCGCGCAATCGAGGTTCAGTCTTCGCCGTGACCCAGCGCGAGATAGCCGGCGCTCTGCATTTCGTTAAGGCGGCTGACGGTACGCTCGAATTCGAAGCGGCCAGTACCCGCCTGGTAAAGATCTTCGGGGGCCGCGTCGGCCGCGGCGATGAGCTTGACCTTGTGTTCGTAAAGCGCGTCGATCAGCGTTACGAACCGGGCGGCTTCGTTTCGCCGGTCCGGCCCCATCTTCGGAATGCCTACGATCACAACCGTATGATAAGCGCGGGCGATCGCAAGATAGTCTGCCGCGCCGCGAGCTTCGCCGCAAAGGCGCTTGAAGCTGAACACCCCGACGCCTTTGAGGCTTTTCGGCACCGTCAGCTTGCGTCCGCCGCCCACTTCAAGTTCCGCGGAAGGGACGTGCTCGCTGTCTTCGGGCGGATAGTCGGTGAGGCGGTAGAATATCTCGCGCGTTTGGGCCGTGGCGGTTTCCCCCAGTGGCATATGCCAGGTCGGCATTCCGCCAAGACGCTGGAGGCGATAGTCGGTTGGGCCGTTGAGGGTAAGGACGTCGAGCTCTTTTTCGATGAGGTCGATGAACGGCAGGAAGTGCTCGCGGTTCAGGCCATCCTTGTAGAGATGGGACGGCGCGCGGTTAGACGTGGTGACGATCGTCACGCCCTCGTTCACCAGAAGGTGCGTGAACAAGCGACTCATGATCATCGCATCGGCGGAATTGTTGACCACCATCTCGTCGAACGCCAGGCAGCGGACATTGCGCGCGATCGCTGCGGCGACTGGCGGAATCGGATCGCCCGTTTCCTTCTTGCGCTCGTCGCGCAGCAACGCGTGCACTTCCAGCATGAACGCGTGGAAATGGACACGGCGCTTTTCGGATAGGTCCAGCGTCTGAACAAACAGGTCCATCAGCATCGATTTGCCGCGCCCGACGCCGCCCCACATGTAGATACCGCGGGGCGTCTCCGTCTTCTTGCCAAGGATTTTACCCAACAGGCCCTTCGAAGATGACGCCTTGTAAAGATCGCGCTGCAGTCTGTTGAGCCTTTCCGCAGCGGCCTCCTGCTCCGGATCGGAGCGCAATTCGCCGGTGGCGACCAGCGCTTCGTAGCGTTCGAGCATAGCGGTCATCGCACGGTCGGCTTTCTCAGCGTACCGACGAAGCTGGCTACCAGGTGATCGCCCTGCTCGACCGTCCCGCGCACGAAAACGAGCCGGCGAGTGTCTTTCATCACCTCGGAAACGACATCGAGGGGCTCGCCGGTCTTTCCTGCGCCGATGAACTGTGTGTGCAAGTCCAGCGTGACCGATCCTGCGGCGTCCGCGCCCAGCACGGTGAAGATGGTCGCGAACATGGCAACGTCGATCAGGCCCAGCGTGGCGCCGCCATGAACATTTCCGTGCAGGTTGCTATGCTTGGATTCGACGTCAATCATGCGCACACGCGCACTACGCTCACCTTCGGTACGAACGATCAGTCGCCCCAAGGCCTTTCTGTTGAACAACGTATCGTTGTCCAAGTCCCATGTGTACCAGCCCGGATTGTCCGGGTCCGGTACGTGAACGAACTGGCCGCTCGACGTCACCGGTCAGCTCGAGGTTTCAGACCTGGCGCTCCGCTTGCATCTTCCTGATCTCGGCGATGGCGCGCGCAGGCGACAGGCCTTTCGGACAGACGTTGGCGCAGTTCATGATGGTGTGGCAGCGATAGAGACGGAAGGGATCTTCCAACTCGTCGAGCCGCTCGCCGGTCATTTCGTCACGGCTGTCAGCAAGCCAGCGATAGGCCTGGAGCAGGATAGCCGGCCCAAGGAACTTGTCCGAATTCCACCAGTAACTCGGGCACGAGGTGGAGCAGCATGCGCAAAGAATGCACTCGTAGAGACCATCCAGCTTCTCGCGCTGTTCGGGGCTCTGCAGGCGTTCCTTGCCGGAGGGCGTTGTGGAGACGGTCTGCAGCCAAGGACGGATCGAGGCGTACTGCGCGTAGAAGTGGGTGAAGTCCGGAACGAGATCCTTGATCACGTCCATGTGCGGCAGGGGGGTAATGCGGATGTCGCCCTTCAGGTCCTCGATTGCCGTGGTGCAGGCGAGGCCGTTCCTGCCGTTCATGTTCATCGCGCAGGAACCGCAAATGCCTTCGCGGCAAGAGCGACGAAATGTAAGTGTCGGATCTTGATCGCTCTTCATCTTGATGAGCGCGTCGAGAACCATCGGCCCGCAGTTGTCGAGATCGATCTCGAAGGTGTCGTAGCGCGGATTCTCGCCCGAATCGGGGTCATACCGATAGACGGTGAACTTCTTCACCTTGGTCGCGCCCTCGGCCGTGTGGACGTTGCCTTTCGACTTGATCTTGCTGTTGGCCGGGAGGGTGAAGGTCGCCATGGAAGAATCCCCGTCATCTTGCACTGCGGCATTGGCCGCGACTGTCGTCTCCCTCTAGCGATTCAGCGGCGCAGGGCAAGGGCTGAGTACGTTGTTGATGGATGGGGCCCGACACCGGAATGCTGAACGCCGCACTGCCGGGCCCGTGGAGCGGACAAATACTATGTCCGGTTCCTTGCGATCCTGATTGACCTGTGCGTCATCTGACTCCGTTTCAGCGCTTGCTGAGTGGGCAAAGGAAAAGGGCCCCCCGCGAATGCGAGAGGCCCTTTCTACCTGGGTCGCTTTGCGGATCAGTCTCCGAAAGTGCGTTGCCACCAGCCGCGACGCGGAGCCCCGTCGCTTTCGCTGGCGGGCGAATCTTCCGAAGCGCCGTTGGTATCATTCGCAGCTTCTGGAGCGGGAGTTCCGGGCTGCGCATCCACCTCGGCGACCGGCTCGGCAGGCGTTTCAGCCTTCTTGCGCCGCGCGCGCTTGGGCTTCGCTTCCTCCGCTGCGGGCTGGGCGGGCACTGCGTCTACCGCAGGTTCCGCTTCGGCCACGTCGGCATTTTTGCGCCGCGCGCGCTTGGGCTTTGCCGGCGCCTCTTCTGCTGCCGGCGCGGCGGGCGCCGCTTCCGCAATTGCTTCCGCTTCGGCTACATCGGCTTTCTTGCGACGCGTGCGCTTGGGCTTGGCGGCGGCTTCCTCGGCAACCGCCTCAACCGGCGCTTCCTCCGTAGCAGGCGCCGTTTCGTCGGCCGCCGCTACCTTCTTGCGGCGTGTGCGCTTGGGCTTTGCGGACGGCTCCTCCGTAGGCACAGGAGCATCAACTGCTTCGCCGGCGGCAGGCTCGGGGACGCTTTCGTCGCTGGCTTCGGACACATGCCCATCCTCGGCGCTTTCGCCCTCGGACGTTTCCAAGGCTTCTTCGCCCGGACGGCGATCGCGCCTGCGGCGACCGCCACGGCGGCGGCGCTTGCGCGGCGCTTCGGTGTCGTCGCTATCAGTCGAGACGGCCTCGGCGTTCTCATCGCTCTCGTCGGCATCGTCTTCCGCGCTTTCGCTATCGGACGTGTCGGAACCTTCCTGTTCCTCGGTGCGATTGCGATTGCGGCTGCGACGGCGCTTGCGACGCTTCCGGCGTGCGCCGCCTTCACCTTCGCCTTCGCCTTCGTCGGAGCGTTCGCGCGCTTCCTCGCGCTCGATTTCCTCGCTCTCGTCCTCGTCCTCGGGGTAGTCCTCGTCCTCGATGTCGTCCTGGATTGGATCGAAGCGAGGGACGAATTCGTTGCGCGGACCGGAAGAGATGACGCGCATCTTGGCGCCTTCGTTCTCACCTTCGGGGATGACTTCGACCGTGACGCCGTAGTGCGCCTCAATGTCGGCAAGATCGGCGCGCTTGGCGTTGAGCAGGTAGACCGCAGCTTCCGTCGAGGCGAACAGCGAGACGACCACGCCCTTGCCCTTGGCGGCTTCGTCCTCGATCAGGCGCAGAGCGGAAAGACCGGCCGAACTTGCCGTGCGGACAAGCCCGGTGCCGTCGCAGTGCGGGCAGGAGCGGGTGGTGGCTTCCAGCACGCCGGTGCGAAGGCGCTGGCGGCTCATTTCCATCAGGCCGAAACTGGAGATACGGCCCACCTGGATGCGCGCACGATCGTTCTTGAGCGCTTCCTTCATCGCCCGTTCGACCTTGCGGACGTTGGAGCTGTATTCCATGTCGATGAAGTCGATCACCACCAGGCCGGCCATGTCGCGCAGGCGCAGCTGGCGGGCGATTTCCTGCGCCGCCTCGAGGTTGGTGGCCACGGCGGTCTGCTCGATGCCATGCTCCTTGGTGGCGCGGCCCGAGTTGATATCGATCGAAACCAACGCCTCGGTCGGGTTGATGACGATATAGCCGCCGCTGCGAAGCTGGACGACCGGATCGTACATCGCGGTAAGCTGGTCCTCGGCGCCGTAGCGCTGGAACAGGGGAACCGGATCGGCATATGGCTTCACCTTGCGCCCGTGGCTGGGCATCAGCAGCTTCATGAAATCCTTGGCCGCGCGGTAGCCGTCCTCGCCCTCGACGACGATTTCCTCGATGTCGCGGTTATAGATGTCGCGGATGGCCCGTTTGATGAGGTCGCTGTCCGAATGGATCAGCATGGGCGCGGCGGACTTCATCGTGGTTTCGCGCAGTTCGTCCCAGAGGCGCGCGAGATAGTCGAAATCGCGCTTGATCTCGGTCTTCGTGCGCTGGAGGCCGGCGGTACGGACGATGCAGCCCATCGAGCGGGGCAGTTCCAGCTCGGAGATGATCGACTTCAGCCGCTTGCGGTCGCTTGCCGAGCTGATCTTGCGGCTGATGCCGCCGCCGTGGCTCGAATTGGGCATGAGCACGCAATAGCGCCCGGCGAGGCTGAGATAGGTTGTGAGGGCCGCGCCCTTGTTGCCGCGCTCTTCCTTGACGACCTGTACCAGCAGCACCTGGCGGCGGTGGATGACGTCCTGGATCTTGTAGCGACGACGCAGCGCCATGCGCTTGGCGCGCATTTCGTCGGCTTCCTTGGAGCGGCCCGAGCCGCGTCCGCCCTGGCGGCGGCGACCGCGGCGACCGCGATTGTCGGTTTCCTCGCTACCTTCATCGTCACCGTTTTCGCCAAACGGGTTCTCGACATTGCCGTCCTCGATGGTCGCGACGTCGTCTTTTTCCGACGTATCGACTTCAGTCAGGCCGCCATCGTCGAATTCTTCGTTGTCGCCGTCGGTCTCGTCTTCATCGCCTTCGTCGTCCTCGCCGGCGCGCAGTTCGGCTTCTTCGGCAAGAAGAGCTTCGCGGTCTTCCTTCGGAATCTGGTAATAGTCAGGATGAATTTCACTGAAAGCGAGGAAACCGTGACGGTTGCCGCCGAAGTCGACGAATGCCGCCTGAAGCGAAGGTTCGACGCGCGTTACCTTCGCAAGGTAGATGTTCCCTTTTAGCTGCTTGCGTTCGCTCGATTCAAAATCGAACTCTTCAATGCGATTTCCCTTGAGTACCGCCACCCGCGTTTCTTCCGGGTGGCGCGCATCGATGAGCATGCGCGTTGCCATTATGTAGTCTCCATGCGCGCCTCATGCCGGGCTGAAGAGCCCTGGCGGCGCGGTTCTGTTCGGTGAATTCCGCCATGCCGACGATGGAGCGGCCGGTTTCGGCCATCCCAATCGTCTCTATTGCGGAGGTAAGTGAGTATGCGGGGCGAATTACCACGCCTGCGGCTACTGTGTCTGCGACTGGAAGATTGCGCGGCGAATTCGGACGCGCGGAAAATTGCGGCCAAACCGCCCACGCCCTTTCGGGCGTCGGCTGGCGGGGCGGCAATTGACTTCTCATGGATCGCATCAACCTGTTCGGACCCGGAAAAAGAAATCTTCCGGCATCGACTGCCGGGGCCTTTTGCTCTTGTCCCGTCCGGTATGCCTTTTGGCGGCTTTTCCGAATGGGGGACTGAATACGGCATGACCCCGGGTCGGTCGGGACTAGCATTCATGCGATGTGTCGGCAAGTTCCTTGCGGAAATGGATCGCAACCTTGCCGGCAAGCTGTCGCGTTAGCAAAAAACGTGTGCAGAGTGGCCCCGCGGCATTGCTGTCGCGGCGAACGCGACCTAATCAAAAAGGATAATGCCGCGTCTGATACAATTGGGCTTGTTGTTGTCCGCGCCTGCTGCGCTGCTTGTGGCTGTTTTCGTCGCCCTGCCGGCGATGAACGGGATCGACGGCAATTATGATTACGTAGTCCGCTTCGACTTGCCCAGTGCCAACGCGCCAGTCGATCTGCCGCGCGTCGACGGCCCGGCCGATGCCAGTCGGCCACTGGTGGTCATCGACCCAGGGCACGGCGGTTTCGATCCCGGTGCGGGTTCGGGAAGCATTCGGGAAAAGGACGTGGCGCTCGCCATCGCTCTCGAAGTCCGCCGACGCCTGCTTGACGGCGGCGGGGTGCGCGTGGCCATGACGCGCGATGCTGACCGGTTCATCGCGCTCGGCGATCGCCCGGATATAGCCCGCCGGCTCAATGCTGACCTGTTCGTCTCGATCCATGCCGACAGTGCGGAGAGTGACGCTGCGCGCGGCGCCAGCGTCTACGTGCTTTCGCAAAGGGGATCGAGCCAGGCTGCCGAGCGTTTCGCCGCCCGGGAAAACGGCGCGGACCGGGTGAACGGCGTGGCGCTGGAACAGACGAACGCCAATGTCGGCGCGATCCTGCTCGACCTTTCGCAGCGCGGTACGCAAACCGGATCGACCGAGCTGGGCGAGCTGATGCTGCGCGAGCTCTCAGACGCCAACATCGGACTGCATCACGGAAGCATCGAGACGGCTGCGCTTGCGGTGCTGAAGGCGCCTGACATACCTTCCGTACTGTTCGAAACGGGCTATATCAACAACGCGCAGGACAATGCCATTCTGAGCTCTCGCGAGGGGCAAAGGACCCTTGCCGACGCCGCCGCCAAGGCGATCAGGGCATACCTCGCCCGTCGCATCGCGTTATGAATGGCCGTATATGCGCCGCTTGGCGTATTTTCGCGCAAGCTATCTGGCTTTGCGCGAAACGGGCGTGCTAGAGGGCTGGCGCAATGAGCGATCCGATCGACAGTCCCGGCGCCGACCCGGCCGACCAGCAGCCCCGCGATGCCAGCTACCGCGTCCGCCGCGAGGACTCAGGACGCTTCGCCGGCCTTCGCCGCTATTGGGGTGAACACAAATGGATGAGGCGCTTCGCCTATCTGTGCCTCGCTGGCTTTGCCGGCCTCGCCGGATTCTGGATCATTCTGACGCGGGACATGCCTGACGCGGGAAGCTTGCTGGAATACCAGCCGCCGCTGCCCACGATGGTTCGCGGGATAGATGGGGAGATCGTTTACAGCTACGCCCGCGAGCGGCGTGTGCAGTTGCGCTTCGTTGATTTTCCGCGTCCCTTGGTGAACGCATTCCTCTCCGCCGAGGACAAGACATTCTGGAGCCATTCCGGCGTCGATGTCACCGGCCTGGCGGGCGCGGCGGTTGATTATGTATCGAAGCTGGGAAGCGGCGGCAGGGCCAAGGGCGGCTCGACGATTACCCAGCAGGTGGCAAAGAACATCCTTATCGGTGACGAGTACTCCGTGACCCGCAAGCTTAAGGAGATGATTCTAGCGCACCGCATCGAAGGCGTGCTCAGCAAGCAGCAGATCCTCGAACTATACCTCAACGAGATCCCGCTCGGCAGGCAGAGCTTCGGCGTGCAGGCCGCAGCGCGGGCCTATTTCGACAAGGACGTGGACAAGCTCTCGCTGCATGAGGCGGCGTTTCTTGCCATTCTGCCGAAGGCGCCGGAGCGCTACGGCCGTGCCCGATACGAAGGCATGGCGATCGAACGCCGCAACTGGGTTCTCGACCGGATGGTCGAGAACGGTTGGGCAACGCGGCAGGAGGCCGACGCGGCAAAGGCCATGCCGCTTGGCCTCGTTCCCCGGCGCGCCGAAACCTACGATCCGGCGAACGGCTATTTCGTCGAGGAAGTGCGCCGCAGGCTGATCGACCGTTATGGTGAGAAGGCCGAGGACAGCCCCAACAGCGTCTACGCGGGCGGCCTTTGGGTGCGAACCTCGCTTGACAGCGAACTGCAGAAAGCCGTTCGCGATGCCCTGCGCAAGGGATTGCTCAATTATCACGGCAATCGCGGCTGGGCGGGACCGATCGCGCATATAAACGATCTTGAAACCTGGCAGACGCAGCTGATCGTCTCCAACAAGACGGTCGATTACCGCGACTGGCGTGTCGGTGTGATTCTCGACAAGTCGGGGTCGACAGGAAGGATCGGATTTTCCGACGGCAACATTGCCTCGCTAACCAACGTCGCGGACAAGGCGAGGCCGGGTGATCTCGTGGTCGCGCAGCCGGTATCGGCCGGCACCTGGGCGCTTCGCACTGTTCCGGAAGTCTCCGGCGGCATGGTCATGGAGCAGCCTGCCACGGGCCGTATCCTGGCCATGCAGGGCGGCTTCGATTTCGGTCTGGCTTCCTTCAACCGAGCCACGCAGGCAGAACGGCAGCCAGGCTCGACGATCAAGCCGTTCGTTTACGCCACTGGTTTGCAATACGGCATGACGCCTGCGACGCAGGTGCTCGATGGCACGTTCTGCGTCTATCAGGGCGGGGCGCTTGGCCAAAAATGTTTCCGCAACTTCGGCGGCGAGGGCGGTTCCGGCAGTCACACGATGCGCTGGGGCCTTGAGCAGTCGCGCAATCTCATGACGGTGCGCATCGCCAACGACACCGGCATGTCGCGCGTCGTGAAAACCATCAAGACCGTGGGTATCGGCGATTACAAGCCGTACCTGTCGTTCGCGCTCGGCGCTGGAGAGACCACGGTAGAGCGGATGGCGAATGCCTATTCCGCTCTCGCCAACAACGGGGTGCAGTTCCCGTCGTCGGTGATGGACTACGTGCAGGATCGCACCGGCAAGGTCATATGGCGCGCCGATACGCGCCGCTGCGATGGGTGCAACATGCCCGAATGGGACGGCAAGCCGATGCCCCGCATTGTCCGCAAGGGCAAGCAGGTGCTCGATGCGGGAACGGCCTACCAGGTCGTGCACATGCTGGAAGGCGTCGTTACGCGCGGCACTGCGGTCAGGCTGCGTGATCTCAACCTGCCTCTGTTCGGCAAGACAGGCACGACCAACGGTCCTACCGACGTGTGGTTCATGGGCGGCAACCAGGACTATATCGGCGGGGTCTATCTCGGTTACGACAATCCTCGCTCCCTGGGTGGCTACGCCCAGGGCGGCCGCATTTCCGCGCCGATCTTCAAGGACGTGGTGCTGGCCACGCGGGAGCGGTGGAGCAAGCGTCCGCTGCTGGCGCCGGCAGGTATCCGCATGGTGCGCATCGATCGCGTGACCGGCAGGCAGGTCATGGGTGTCGAGCCAGGCAACGATCCCAAGGCCGCGGTCATCTGGGAGGCTTTCAAGCCTGACACCGAACCTAAGCAATATACTGCTCAGGACGAATTTTCCCGGCGGCGCGATGCGCTGGTTGCCCAAGTCCGCCAGGCACGGCAGGAACGCGAGGTGTCGCAGGCACGCGCCGCGGGCGCGGTGCCCAACGACTTCGCTGCGCAGCAGGGCGGACTGTACTGATCGGGGCGGAACCCGCTTCCTCTCGCCACAGGGCTTGACGCATTTCCGCTGCTCCTGCCTTGTGCCGATGCAATAGGCACAAATGGCTGCGGCTTTCCGCAAGCTTGGCATGGGAGAAGAGGGCATGATCTCAGGTTCACCTTTCGCGCGCGTCCGCATTCTGCTTGCAGCCTCGATGCTGCTGACATGCGTGGCGGTTTCGCCGATTGTCGCAGCGGCTGAGGATGCTCCGCAAACCCGTGCGCCTGTTCGAGATGCCGCGGCCGGCGATGCCCCGTTCATCAGGCCCGATGCCGCAGCTTATCTGAAGGCGTTCTATGCCCGTGCGATGCCGCCTCTGACACGCGAGGTGTTGGAGCAGATACACAAGATGCCAGCTGCCGCAACGGCCGCGATGGCCGCTTCCGACCTGCCGGTGGGCGAGATCGCGGTGGAGAAGGCGCTGGAGATGCCCGGACCGGGCGGCCCGCTAAGGCTCACGTTGTTCGATGCCAGATCTCAGCGCGGACCGGGGCCTGTGGTGGTGTTCTATCATGGTGGCGGTTACGTGGTCGGGACGATCGAGACTCATGCGGGCTTGGCAGCCGAGATTGCTCGCCAACTCGATCTGCCGGTGGTGTCGGTTGAATACCGCCTCGCACCCGAACATCCTTGGCCGGCTGCTCCCGACGATGGCGAAGCTGCGGCACGCTGGGTCGCTCGGAATGGCAAAGCGCTGGGCCGCGAGGTTACCGGGCTGGTGCTGAGCGGCGACAGCGCCGGCGGCAATCTCACGCTCATCACCGCCGCAGCACTTCGCGACAAGCCGGCAAAGGTCCGGGTCGTCATGCAGATCCCGATCTATCCGGCCACCGATTTCGTCACCTCCTATCCCTCGCAGCGGTTGTTCGCGAAGGGCTATGGGCTGGATGCGAGCACTACCGAACTCATGCGCGAGCACTACGCCGCCGATCCCGAAAGTCCGCGCACATCGCCGCTGCTGGGCGATCTTGCCGGACTTCCGCCGACGGTACTGGTCACGGCCTCCCTCGATCCCCTACGCGACCAGGGACGTGCCTACGCGGCGAAGCTGATCGAGGCCGGTGTGCCGACCGCGTTCTATGAAGCGAACGGCTTGATCCATGGTTCGCGACATACCGCAAGGCGATACCTTCTGCCCAGGATGACACGGTGAAGTTCCTGAAACTCGCGGATGCCATGCTACGGGAAGCTACGGCGAAGTAAGGTCGCCAGACTCGGGGCAAAAGCATCGGGGCAGGCGCAGGCGCGCGGGACGGCGGTCAGTCGATCTCCACCTGCACCGATTGCCCGCCGAGCCATTGTCGTACGACCAGGTATCTGCCGTGCAGCGCCCCGCGATCATGGATGCCGAAGCCGAGCAGCGTGCCTTCCTCGCCCTCGGCGGCCGGCAGCCACTTCACCTGTTCCAACCCCGCGCGAACGCTTTCGCGCGAGAAATCGCGCGCCCGCGCCAGTCCTTCGGCCACGAGCCGCCCGATATCATGGCCTTTGGCAAAGGCCAGGGCGTGCTGGGGAGGGGCGCCAGATTCCTGCATCAGCCGGCGCAGGGTGAGGTTCGAATCCGAATGCATGTCGATGTAGAACCAGCGGTCGCATTGTCGGGCGAAATCGCCGTGGTACCCTCTGAGCCCCGCCGTGTTCATCATTCGCGGCCCCTCCCAGCCAGCCGCCTCCAGCATGGTCGCGACGGCAGGGGCCGCAAGCCCCGATCCAAGATAGACGAAACCGTCCGGAGAGTGATCGATCAGGCCCGCGACATCTGCTTCCAACTCGTCCGCGAGCGACGAGATGCCCTGCGTGCCGACAATCTCGACGCCAAGGATGGCGGCTTCTTCCTGCAGGTATTGGAGATGTCGTGAGCCGATCTGCGACAGGTCGTAGGCGACCGCGAGCCTCTTGCACCCCAGTGCTTCCATGTGGTGTGCCATCACGAGAGATTCGTCCTCGTGGCTGCCCACCTGATGGTGAAACATATATCGGCCGCGTGCGCGTTCTGTGCCGGCCAAGTTGATGGTGGGGATGCGCAGTCGTTCGGCAAGCGGTGTCGCGATGAGGGCATTGTCACCGATGTCGGGTCCGACAATCAGGCTCACCTGCGCATCGGCGAGCTGCTGGTAGGCATTCTCCACTGCCTCCGCCGTGCCCGATGGCAGGCCAAGACCATAGGCGTGAACGAATTCGACATGAGCATCGAGCCGGCCAGCTTTTCGCAAGTGCGCGATTTCCCGCTCCAGCCAGCCGGTAAGGTCATTGGGGCCGGCATCGCCATCATCCGCACGATCGGACAGGTCGGCCATGTCATTGAGAATCCCGACCTTCACTGATGCAGTCATCTTGGCCCCCCGGTGCAGCGTGCGGTTTCAACTGGCTATGGAATGAGCAAGAGCTGGAAAGGCTGCACGTTGCGGTGGGGATTTGTCAGCCCCGCAACCTGCGCCAGACGCGCGGCCTCGGGGCGGGGGCGTCGACGTTGTCGCAGGCCGCTTGCCGCTCTCCGCGATCAGGGGGTGCCCATGGTTGGCGGAATAGCGGACCGCGCACGCGCGGTCCCGGCGTCAGCGGCCAGAGGTGAGAACGCAGCGCATCTCGCCATCGGTGCCGGCGTCTGTGATCTGCCGCATGAAGCCGGCGGAAATGCGCCGCAGCTTCAGGCCCTTCAGCTTGCCGCCGGTCATCACCACGCGGTCGCCGGTGTACAGGTAGCTGCCCCGGATGCCGCCAGCCTTGTAGCTCGATGCATTGACGATGCGGAAATCGAAGTCAGGCATCGGCTTGCCGGCAGGGCCTTTGCTGTCGCCCGGCGTCTCGCAGGAGTATGCGCCGATCGCCAGAACGCCGATCAGACCACCGGGAACGGGCGGCGGAGAAGGGCGCGTGGTGCAGGCGCAGAGCAGCGAAAGGATTGCCGTGGTGCAGAACGTAGCAGAGGCGCGGCGGGCGATGGTGGTGGCTGGCATAGTGACTGCCCAGCTAGCACCGGCGCGAGGCAATTGCCATGCCCTCCCGCCTCGTCTAAGGGCGCAGGCTTTCAAGGGCGTATCCTGGCAAACGGGAGACGCCCGTGACAACAAGCTCTTTCCCATCGAAGGCCACAAACCATGAAGATCAGCGGCGTCGACATTCGTCCCGGCAACATTCTCGAATACGAAAAAGGCATCTGGAAGGTCGCGAAGACGCAGCACACCCAGCCCGGCAAGGGCGGCGCCTTCATGCAGGTCGAGATGAAGAACCTGATCGATGGCCGCAAGACCAACGTGCGCTTCCGCAGCGCCGATACGGTCGAGAAGGTTCGCCTCGATACCAAGGATTTCCAGTTTCTCTATGTCGAGGGTGACCAGCTGGTGTTCATGGACATCGAGACCTACGAACAGATCCAACTCCCGGCTGATTTGCTGGGCGACGCAGTGGCCTTCCTGCAGGACGGCATGCAGGTTCTGCTCGAGCTATGGGAAGAACGCCCTATCTCGGTTCAGTTGCCTGAACAGGTCGAAGCCACCATCGTCGAGGCGGATGCAGTGGTGAAGGGCCAGACGGCTTCTTCCAGCTACAAGCCCGCCATCCTCGACAATGGCGTGCGCGTTATGGTCCCCCCGCATATCGAAAGCGGCACCCGCATCGTCGTCGACGTCTATGAGAAGACTTACGTCAGAAAGGCAGATTGATGCGTAACATCGCGAATTCCCTGACCGCAGCCACGCTGGCTGCGGGCCTCGCACTCGGTTACGGCGGCAGCGC
>Ga0065704_10070317_pt1 | contig 33588 bp, 29 predicted proteins | sample SwiRhicommuniRL2_FD_59091 | JGI IMG/M metagenome (GOLD analysis project Ga0065704, IMG submission 59091) | Switchgrass rhizosphere bacterial communities from Rose Lake, Michigan, USA - RL2 v2 (version 2) | ecosystem: Host-associated > Plants > Roots > Rhizosphere > Soil | place: East Lansing, MI | reverse complement strand
CGGCAGCCGCGGCGCGCACCGCCGACGCGCTGTGCGCACGCAGACGCTGCGGCGCCGATGTCGCCTGTTCGGCGTCCGCCCTCTCCGTCTCAGCCACGGCCGCGGGCGCATCCGCCGCGGTCGCGCCGCGGGTGCGCTCGGGCAGCTTGAGCCGGCGCGCCTGCTCGTCGTACTCGATCAGCAGCACGCCCGAATCGTGGCGGCCGCTGATCTCCACGAAACAGGCGCCGCCGATGAACGGCTCCAGCGTCATCACCGATTTCAGCGGCGTGGCCACCACCATCTGGAAGCCGAAATTCTCGAAGATGTTCATCGCCAGCGCGGTGAACTCGTTGTCGGCCTTGTCGAAGGCTTCGTCCAGCACCACCGCGCAGTAGCGCGGCAGTTCGCCGTCCTCGCCGCCGAGCTGGTAGCGCAGCGCCGCGGCCAGGCAGGTGGTGGCCAGCTTCTGCCGCTGGCCGCCGGACTTGCCGGCGCCGCTGCGGTAGATTTCCACCTGCTGGCGGGTGGCGGCGTCCAGTTCCACGCCGACGAACTCCACGTGCAGGCGCACGTCCAGCACCAGTTCGCGCCAGCGCTTGTCCTCGCCGTCCTGCGAACCGAGCTTGCGCACCAGTTCGCGCAGCACCGCGAACTGCTGTTCGGCCAGGTCGCGCTGCTCGGTCTGGTGATGGCCGAGCACGTCGCGCAGGCGCTGGTGGAACTCGATCACTTCCGGCAGGCGGCGGTCGCTCAGCTCGATGGTCAGCAAGGTGCCGCGGTTGAACGGCACCTGCTCCAGGCTGGCGTTGACCTCGTCCAGGCGCTGGGCGATCGACTTGCGCGCCTCGGCGGTATGCCGCTGCAGGGCCAGCAGGTTGTTCTTGCTCTGGCTCTGCAACAGCTCGAAGAAGCGCGCCTCGTGCTGCGGCAGGCCATCGCGTTCCAGGCGCTGCAGGCGCGCGAGGAAATCATCGGCGCTGTCAACGCTGACGGTGAAGTCGCCGCTGTCTTCGGGCCAGGTTCGGCAGTAGCGCTTGAAGCACTCCAGCAGCAGCTGCTCGATGCGGTTCTGCGCGGTGAGCGATTCGGTGCGCTGCTCCTCCAGTGCCTTGGTGATCTCGCGGAAATGCGCGTCCAGGTTTTCCAGGCTGAGCACGCCCAGGGCTTGCACGCGCTCGCCCAGGCCGCGCTCCTGCAGCGGCGTAAGCGTGCGCTCGCGCGCATCGGCGCAGCCAAGCCGGATCTTCTCCCAGTGTTCGCGGTCGCGCTCCAGCTTCGCGCGCTCCTTGCGCACGCCATCGTAGGTGCGCTCGGCCTGTTCGATATTCCCGCGCGCCAGGTCGATCGCCTCGCCCAGCGCGCGCAGGTTGGCGTCGCCCTCGCGCAAGTGGCGCAGCGCCGTGGCGATGTCGTCCAGGCGCTGCAGCGGCGCGGCCACGTCGATCTCGTCCCAGGCCAGGTTGGCCAGGGTGTGCTGGGCCAGGCGCCGCGCGCCGTCGCGTTCGCGGCGCGCGCGCAGCGCGGCCACGTCGGCGTCGCAGGCGGCGATGCGCTGCGCCAGCGCCAGGCCCTCTTCCTCGAACAAGGCCAGCTTGTCGCGGTTGTCGAACCCCAGCAGCCAGCGCCGGCGATCGTTCACCGCATGCCGGTCGTCCTTCTCGTAGCGCTCGCCGGGATGCTTGACCTGGCCTTCGCGGGTGATCGCGCGCTCGGCATGGCGCAGCGCCTTGGCGCTGTCCACGCAGTCGTAGTCGAAGCGCTTGCCCAGCTCGCGGCGCAGCCAGCCGGCGAAGGCGTGCTCGCGCACCTCCAGCTTGTGCAGCAGCGAGCCCGCGGCCGGCGCGCGCGCCGCCAGCGCGTGTTCGTTGTCGCGTACCCGGTAATAGACCAGGCGGATGCCCAGATGGGTGCGATTGACCCAGTCGGCCACGTCGGCGTAATGGCGCTCGTCCACCAGCAGCGATTGCGCGAAGCCGTGCAGCACGCGCTCGATGGCGCCGCGCCAGTCGGATTCCTCGCTGCGCACCTGCAGCAGCTCGCCGACGAACGGCAGAGCGGCCTCGGGCACGCCGGTGTCGGCGCTCAGCCGCGCGCGCAGCGCCTGCATCGGCGCGGGAATGTTGGAGGGGTTGCGTTTGAGCGCCTCGATCTCGGCGCGCACCTCGGCGAAGCGCCTGGCATCCTCGGCCTTGCCGGCGATGCGCTGGCCGATCGCCTCGTCGAGTTCGGCGGCCGCGCGGGTGCCGTCCTCCAGCGCCGCGCGCGCCTGGGCGGCCTGCTCGGCGAAACCATGCGCGCTGCCGGCCAGGGTCTGCTCGAGCTGGCGGCAGGCCTGCTCGGCCTGGGTGCGCTTGGCGGCGCGGCGGTCGCGCTCGGCTTCGAGCTGGCCGCGCTCGCGTTCCAGCGCATCGATGCGTTCGCCGCCCTGCGCGCGGCGCTGCGCTTCCAGATCGTCCAGGCGCTTCTGATGGTTCTCCAGCGCGGCGCGGCGTTGCCCTTCCTCGCCGGCCAGGCCGCGGTCCTGGGTGTCCAGCTCCTGCAGCCGCGCGTCCAGCAGCGCCAGCCGGCGTTGCTCGCGGTAGCTGTCGATGCCGAGCTTGAGTTCGTCCAGTTCGCTGCGCTGGCGGCGCACCGCCATCAGTTCGGCGTGGTGCGCGCGCGCCGGCAGCAGGGTCTCGACCTGGCGCCGCGCGGTCACCACCGCCTGGTGCGCGCCGTCGAGTTCGGCGAAGTCGCCGACCAGGCGCTCGGCGGCGTCGAAGGTCTTGGGCTCCTCAAGCATGAAGCCGCGCAGGAAGACGTTGAGGTCGCCCAGGTTCTTCGCCGACTGGGTCTTGTGCAGCAACCGCAGCGCCATCTCGTTGCCGATGCCGAGCTGGTGGCGGAAGCGCTCGGCGTAGCCGGCGAAGCTGTCGAAATGGTGCACGTCGTGCAGGCGCTGCTTGAGCTTGCGCAGGTCCAGGTCGAAACCGTCGAGATCGGTGGCGATGTCGAACGCGCGCTCGGCCACCATGTAGTGCTTGCGCACGTCGGCCGCGGCGGTGCCGTTGCCGGCGATCCAGAACAGCCGCACCAGGCTGACCACGCGGTCCTCGCCGTCGCGGTACTCCAGCACCAGCGCGGTCCAGGTGGCGCCCTTGCGCAGGTACTGGGTGGCGATCTCGCCCGATTCGCTGTCGTGCTGGTCGGCCCAGGCGCCACGCACGTAGGACACCAGGTTGCGGTCGCGGCCGCTGCGCTCGGCCTCGCGCGCGGCGGCGTTGAAATCGACGATGCTCGGCGGCGTCAGCAGCGCCGACATCGCATCGAGCAGGGTGGACTTGCCCGAGCCGGAACGGCCGACGAACAGGAAGCCGCGCTCCGCGATCGGGATCTCGGTCAGGCCGGAGAACGTGCCCCAGTTGTGCACCTGCAGGCGGCGCATGCGGAACTGCTGGAGGCGCGGGTCGGGCAGATCGCCGGCGAACAGGGCTGGCGTGGAAGCGGAGGATTTCATCCGCACAGTCTAGGGATGGGGCCGCGCGGAACCAAGCCGGCGCCGATGCGGCAAGGTCCCGACGCCGAACCGGCGCGCCTAGGCGTCCTGCGTCGCCTCGGCGTCGTCCTCGCCGCCCGGGCCTTCGCGCAACTGGCGATAGACCTGCGCCAGCGCGGCCACGTCCTCGGCCGAGAACAGCAGCTTCAGCGCCGGAGAGACTTCGTAGCGGTCGTCCTCGCCACGCAGGCGGGTCAGGATGTGGTTGTCCTTCATCTTCTGCACGGCATTGCCGACCCGGCGCAGGAAGCCGGCGCGGTCGGTGGAGAGATTCTTCTCGTACACCGCCAGCGCCTCGCCCAACTGCGCTTCCTCCACCACCGCGCGCACGCCGCGCGCATCGGCTTCGGCCAGTTGCTGGCGCAGGTGCAGCAGCAGCACCGAATCGATGAAGGTCAGCGGCGCCGAGCGCAGCAGCACCGGCGCCTCCAGTTCGCCGGTGTCGGCCTGGCGGGTGAAGGCGATGCCGGCCTCGCGGTCCAGCACCAGTTCCAGGAACAGGTCGGCCAGCGCGCTGCGGATCGGCGCCTCGCTGCGCAGCAACGCCGGCCACAGCTTGCTGTGGCGCTGCGCGTCCACGCTGGGGCCGCTGAGCAACTGGCACAGCGCGCGCCGCGCCTCCACCGGCAGGCGCCCGCTGTCGCCGGGAAACAGACCGGTACCGGCGTCGGGCGATGCGTCGTCGGCCGCGTCGGGCAGGCGTTCGTGCTCGGCATCCAACGTGCCGTCATGCCAGTTCATGGCGTTTCTCCTGGGTGAACCACACCAACGGAATGCGCGCGCGGCGCCACTGGCCATCGCCGCCGCGCCATTGCGCGATCTCGTGCTGCCCGGCGGCGACCACGCCATGACGGGTGCCCAGCGACAGATAGCCGATCACGCTGCCCAGGCCCTGGCTGGCCTCGCGCTGGGTCAACACCTGGGCGATGGACAGTTGCGGCTGCTCGCCGAGCAGGTCGAACAGGTCGCGGCGCAGGCTGCGGAAGTCGATTTCCGACTGCGCCACCAGATCGCCGACGCTGTCCAGCGAGATCGCCGCCGCCTCGTTGCGCTGGATGCCGCCCTCGACCTGCTGCTGGCGCGGGTCGTGCAGGCGCCACTGCGCCAGCGAGCGCAGGCGGCTGGTGGTCAGGTTGAGGTCGCGGCCGATGCCGCGCTGCGCGGGAATGTGGTCGCGCAGCGCCAGCGCCTCGGCCTGCGCCTGCTTGAGCAACTGGTTGAGCCGGCGCTGTTCCAGATAGCCGCGGCTCTGCACGAAGCCGCGCAGGCTGCGCGCGAAATGCTGCATCACGTCGTGCACCTGGCCGCCGCGTTCGAGCATGGTGCCGGTCAGGCCGCGCAGGAAACCGCGCTCGCGCCGATCGAGCTTGCGCGCGAAGCCGCGCGACAGCACCGCCTCCAGCGCCGCGTCGAGCTGGGCGCTCTGTTCGGCGTCGTTGAGCAAGGCCCAGAACGCCTGGAAACTGCGGCCGGCCTCGCTGTCGCCGATCACGTCCACGCCTTCGAACAGCTTGCCCAGGATCTCGCCGCGCTCGCCCTCGTCGTCGATGATGCGCTCGCGGAAATCGCGGTTGAGCTGCTCGAAGTCGTCGCGCACGCGGCGGAAGTCCTCGGTAAGCTCGTCGGCCAGCGCGATCACCTGGCGCGCGCGTTCCAGCGCGCGCTTGCCGTCCAGCGCCGCGACCTTGCCCTTGGTCACCCGCGCGATCTCCGCGTCGATGCGGTCGCGCTCGTCGCGCAGCGCCGACAGCCGCGCATCGGGGTTGGTCTCGGTGAGCGCCGCCAACTGCGCCAACTGCTGCATCACCAGCGCCAGGCGGCTCTCGGTGGCCGCGCCGCGCGCGTGTTCCAGGCCATCGGCGAAGCGGATCGCCTGCGCGGCCTGGGTGGACAATTCGTATTCCTCCTGCTGCGCGCCGTCGGGCAACCGGCGCTCCAGCCAGCCCTGCGCCAGCCAGTGCGCCACGTAGGCCGGCGCGGTGCGCGGCAGTTCGCGCGACAGCTCGTCGGCATTGAGCTCGTCGAGCATGCGCTGCAGGCGCTCGTGCAGCACCGCCGCCGGCAGCCGCCGCTCCGTTTCCAGCAGCAGCGTCTGCAGCAGGCCGATCACCTCCGGCGCCTGGTCGGCCGCGAGCAGCTTCCACAGCGGCTGCTCGCGCAGCGTGCGGTAGCGGGCGATGCGGGCGCGGTGCTTCATGCCGAAGGAGCGCAGCGCAACGGGCGTGGCGACGGCGCGGACGGGCTAACGCGGCAACGCATGCGGCACGCTCAGCGCACGCCGCCGTCGATGAAGCGCAGGAACTCGGCGCGGGTGCGCGCGTCCTCGCGGAAGGTGCCGAGCATCTTCGAGGTGACCATGCTGACGCCGCGCTTGTGGATGCCGCGGGTGGTCATGCACTCGTGCGCGCCTTCCACCACCACGCCCACGCCCAGCGGCTGCAGCACGTCCTGGATGCACTGCGCGATCTGCGCGGTCATCTTCTCCTGCACCTGGAAGCGCCGCGCGTAGGCCTCGACCACGCGCGCCAGCTTGCTGATCCCCACCACCTTGCCGCGCGGCAGGTAGCCGACGTGGACCTTGCCGATGATCGGCGCCATGTGGTGTTCGCAGTGGCTTTCGTACTCGATGTCGCGCAGCACGATCAGTTCGTCGTAGCCGGCCACTTCCTCGAAGGTGCGCATCAGGTACTCGCGCGGGTCGGCGCGGTAGCCGCTGAACCAGTCGCCGTAGGCCTCGGCCACGCGCCGCGGCGTATCCAGCAAGCCCTCGCGGGCGGGGTCTTCGCCGGCCCAACGCAGCAGGGTGCGCACGGCGTCTTCGGCCTGCGCCTGGGTCACCGGGGAGGAGGGAGTCTTGTCTGAATCGGCCATGGGGGAACGCCCGTAAGGGGGCTGCATGGTACCCGAGTCGTCCCGGCGCCGTCGCATGCACGGCGCCGGGACGGCCAGGCGCATGCGCCGGCGCGGGTTCTCCGTTCAGCGTTCGTGCCGTCCGGGTCCGGACGGCACCGCGCCGCCGCCCGCGGTCAGCGCCGGCGCGCGTGCATCTCGCCCTCGTGGTCCAGCCAGTTCGAGCCCTTGTTGGTCAGGAAGAACACGTACACCACCAGCGACACCGCGATCACCGCGGTGGCGTACCAGGCGAAGGTGCCGACATGGCCGGTCTTCAACGACGCCTGGTACAGCAGCGGCGCGGTGCCGCCGAAGGCCGAGTTGGCCAGCGCGTAGCCCAGGCCCACGCCCAGGGCGCGGATGTGGGTCGGGAACAGTTCGGCCTTCACCACCGCGTTGATCGAGGTGTAGCCGGTGAGGATCACGAAACCGCCGGTCAGGATCGCGAACGCGGCCAGCCAGTCGCTCTGCTTGGGCAGTTCCATCACCAGGAACCAGGTGTAGAGCACGCCGCCGATGCCGAAGAACACCAGCAGGGTCTTGCGCCCGACGATGTCCGACAGCCAGCCGCCGACCGGCTGCATCAGCATCAGCACGGTCAGCGCGACCAGGTTGATCACGGTGCCGGCCATCACGTCGCCGCCGGCGAACGCGGTCTGGATCATCTTCGGCCCGGTCACCGAATAGGTGTAGAAGGCCACGGTGCCGCCGGCGGTGACCAGGAAGCACAACAGCAGCGGACGCCACTGGTGCACGAACAGTTCGTGCAGCGAGCCGGAGGCCTTGGCCCCGCCCTGCTTGGCCGCGGCGATCTGCTCGGCGGTCAGCGATTCGTCCATCGTGCGCCGCAGCCAGAACACCACCAGCGCGCCGACGCCACCCAGGCCGAAGGCCACGCGCCAGCCCCATTCGGAGACCTGGCCCTTGTCGAAGAAGTGCAGCATCACCAGCAACACCGCCTGCGCCAGCACGTGGCCGCCGACCAGGGTGACGTAGTGGAACGAGGACAGGAAGCCGCGCCGCCCGGGGATCGCCGCCTCGGACATGTAGGTGGCGCTGGTGCCGTACTCGCCGCCGGTGGCGAAGCCCTGCAGCAGCCGCGCCAGCACCAGCACCACCGCCGCGGCGGCGCCGATGCTGGCCACGGTCGGGGTCACCGCGATCACGAACGAACAGGCCGCCATCACCGAGACCGACACCGTCAGCGCCAGGCGGCGGCCGTAGCGGTCGGCGAAACGGCCGAAGTACCAGGCGCCGATCGGCCGCATCAGGAAGGTCACCGCGAAGATCGCCCAGATGTAGAGCTTGGCGTTCGCGTCTTCCTTGGAGAAGAACTGCGACTCGAAATAGGTGGCGAACACCGAGTAGACGTAGACGTCGTACCACTCGACCAGGTTGCCGGCCGAGCCCTTGAGCGTGTTGGACACCGAGCGGCGGAGGCTGCCGGGCGCGGCGCCGGCGGTGGAGGCAGAGGAAGGCTGCATGCGGTCGGCCTGGGTGGAGAACACCGGCCGAGTATAGGCAGGCGGGTGCGAGCGTCCTGTAGTGAGCGGGCCTGGCGGCCCTGGGGATGGGGAAACGGGAATGAGGAATGGTGGTGCTGGAGGCCGTGGTGCCGACGCCCGGTTCGGCGCGGCCTGCCTGGACGCCGGCAGGCGGGCGCCAGCGCCGGCGCTTCAGTTCCCCCGCCGCGCGCCGCTATCCATGCGCTCCCGCACACCGCGCGGCCACTGGCAACCGGATCGCCCTTCCGTCGCCACTCACCGCCGGATTTTCCCCTCTACGCCGGCTTCCCCACTCCATGCACGCCTTCTCGAATCTGCGCATCGGCCAGCGCCTGGCCCTCGGCTTCCTCTCGATCATCGTGCTGATGGTCCTGCTCACCGTGGTCGGCATCCAGCGCGTCCACAGCATCGACCGGCGCCTGACCGCCATCAACGAGGTCAACAGCGTCAAGCAGCGCTACGCGATCAACTTCCGCGGCAGCGTGCACGACCGCGCCATCGCTCTGCGCGACGTGGTGCTGCTGGACGACCCGGCCGGCAGGCAGGCCACGGAACGGCTGATCGACAAACTGGCCGCGGACTACCGGCGCTCGGCGCAGCCGCTCGACGCGCTGCTCGCCGCCTCCACCGATCCGCAGGAGAAGGCCATCCTGCAGCGCATCCAGGGCGTGGAGCAGCGCACCATGCCACTGATCGCGCAGGTGCGCGGCCTGCGCGAGGCCGGCGGCGACGCGCAGGCGCGCACGCTGCTGCTGCAGCAGGCGCGTCCGGCCTTCGTCGACTGGCTGGCCAGCATCAACGCCTTCATCGACCTGCAGGAGGCCAAGAACCGCCAGGCCGCCAAGGAGGCGATGGCCACCGCGCGCGGCTTCGCCCTGCTCATGATCGGCTGCACCGTGCTGGCCCTGCTGCTGGGCACCGCCATCGCGTTCGGACTCACCCGCAGCGTGGTGCTGCCGCTGCGGCAGGCGCTGCGCCTGGCCGAGCGCATCGGCGCCGGCGACCTGGGCGGCGCCGACACCGCCACCGCCAACGACGAATCCGGGCAGTTGCTGCGCGCGATGCAGCAGATGCAGCGGCGCCTGCACGAGGTCATCTCCGCGCAGCGCGAGATGGCCACCCGCCACGACGCCGGCGCCATCAGCTACCGCATGGACGCGCAGCGCTTCCCCGGCGAGTACGGGCGCATGGTCGCCGACACCAATGCCCTGGTCGACGCGCACGTGCAGACCCAGTTGCGCATCACCGAGGTGATGGGCCGCTACGCCATCGGCGACCTCAGCCAGGACATCGCCCACTACCCCGGCGAGAAGGCCGCGATCACCGCCGCCATGCAGCGGGTGAAGCAGAACCTGCACGCGATCAACGTGCAGATCCAGGCGCTGGCCGAGGCCGCCGGCGCCGGCGACTTCGCCCACCGCGGCCAGCCGGAGAAGTTCGAGCACGCGTTCCGCACCATGGTCGAGAACCTCGACACCATGATGGCCACCGCCGACGCCAACCTGGCCAAGTTCTCCGCCCTGCTGCGCAGCATCGCCGACGGCGACCTCACCGTGCGCATGAGCGGCCACTTCCACGGCGTGTTCTCGACCATGCGCGACGACGCCAACAGCACCGTGCGCCAGCTCACCGACATCGTCGCCCACATCCAGCGCAGCACCAACAGCATCGGCTTCGCCGCCGAGGACATCGCCAGCGGCAACCAGGAACTGGCGCAGCGCAGCGAACAGCAGGCGGCCAGCCTGGAGGAAACCGCCGCCTCGATGGAGGAACTGACCTCCACCGTGAAGCAGAACGCCGAGCACGCCCAGCGCGCCAACCAACTGGCGCTGGGCGCGGCCGGCGTGGCGACCGAAGGGCGCGACGTGGTCGGCCAGGCGGTGGACACCATGAACGGTATCGAAGCCGCGTCCAAGCGCATCTCCGACATCATCTCGGTCATCGACGGCATCGCCTTCCAGACCAACATCCTCGCCCTCAACGCCGCGGTCGAAGCCGCGCGCGCCGGCGAGCAGGGCAAGGGCTTCGCCGTGGTCGCCTCCGAAGTGGGCACCCTCGCCCATCGCGCCTCCAGCGCCGCCAAGGAGATCAAGACCCTGATCGACGATTCGGTGCAACGGGTGAGCCACGGCGCCGCGCTGGTGCACAAGGCCGGCGCCACCATGGACCAGGTGGTGGCCAGCGTGCAGCACGTCACCGACATCATGGGCCACATCTCCGCGGCCTCGCGCGAGCAGGCGCACGGCATCGAACAGGTCAACCAGACCATCGCCCGGATGGACGAGACCACCCAGCAGAACGTGGCGCTGGTGGAAGAGGCCAGCACCGCGGCGCGGGCACTGGAGGAACACGCCGCGCAGCTCACCCAGGCGGTGGAAGTGTTCAAGGTCGGCGCCCACGTCTGAAGGCGGGCCGGCGGCCGGCGCTGCGGGCCGCGCGCGTCGCGGGCCTGTCGTCTCGCCGGCCGGATCCGGTCGCCCGATGTTCCGTGCCAGCCGTGCCGCCGCCGGCCCGCCGGCGTGCGCGGCAACGCGTGAACGCGAGGTGTCGGGCGATGGCGGGCGACGCGGGCGGCGACACAGCGGCTGGCGGCGTACGCGTTAGGATGGCGCCCTCCCACGCTCGCCCTTCCCCGCGCACACCCCATGAAGGCCCGCACCCCCGACGCGGCCGCGACGGCATGAGCCGCGCGTCGAGCCGAGCGCCCACCCGGGCCGAGACCCGCAGCGAGCGCTGGCAGCGCTGGATCGCCCTGGCCGTCAGCACGCTGCTGCACGTGCTGATGGCCTTGCTGCTGCTGTACGCGGCCAAGCCGACCATGTCCTCGCCGCAGGGCGCGGCCGGCGGCAGCCGGATGAAGGTGGACTTCATCGGCGAGACCAAGCCCACCGATCGCCCGGTGTCGCCGCAACCGATCCCGCCGCCGGCCCGCGCACCCGCCCAGAAGAAGCGCGCCACGCGCGCCGCCACGCCGGTGCAATCCACCCTGGTCGCGCAATCCGACGACCCGGTGCCGCCGACCGACACCGCCACCAAGGGCGCCGAGCAGACCCCGGCGCCCACGCCCACGCCGCAACCGGCGATGCCCACCCCGGCGCCGGCCCAGGACACCCCGATTCAGAGCCAGGCGCAAACTCCCAGCCCACCGCCGCCGCCGACCGAGCGCCGCCCGCAGACCTGGACCGGCCGCCCGCCCGGCGCGCTCGACACCGACACCGCCCCGGACAACAACGGCCTGACCGCCGGCCCGAGCAGCCGCGGCAACCGCCACGACATGGACGCCGCCCAACCCAGCCTGGAAGTCGGCGGCTATCTGGTCTACTACGACCTGGGCAGCGAGAGCCAGTTGCGCGCCTGGCAGGCGCAAGGCATGAAGGAACTCTTCATCCTGTTGCCGGGCACCGAATACCGCATGGTCTGCCCGCTGCAGATCGCCCTCGACCGCAGCTCCGGCAAATGCCGCGCGCTGCCGCCGGACTCGCCGGAACTCAAGGGCATCGGCGACGCCCGCCAGGTCATCACCATGCTGCAGGTCTACCGCCGCGGCGAACTGGTCTGGCGCGGGCCCGGCCCGTATCGCTGAACGCGCGCGCCGCGCCCTCACGCCCGCTTTGCAATCGGCGCCGGAGCGGTTGCTAGAGTCTGCGCGCGCCGTCGCGGCCCGCGCCTCGCGTCGCGGCGATGGCCGTTGCCGTCTTTCCTCCATTGAAGGAGTCGCCCATGCCCTGGAAACATCCCCTCGCGGTTCTCGCGCTATCCGCCCTCGCCGCGCCGGCGTTCGCCCAAGCCGACCGGCAAGTGGTCGAGGACATGCTGACCCGCTCGGCCAACGTCTGCCCCGGCCACAGCACCGACCGCACCGCGCCCACCGTGAAAGCCGTGCCGGTCGGCGCCTTGCGCGTGATGCTCGACCGCGGCCTGGTCATGTGCCCCGACCGGCGCCTGGACGCCGAGGCGCCGGCCGTGTTCTACGGCAGGCTCGGCGTGTTCGCCTGGAACCCCGAAGTGAAGGCCGGCTCGACCGTGATCGTGAAGCAGATCGACGCCATGACCCGCAACGAGGAATACCCCGCCGAGACCCTGGTGTGGGACGCCAAGGGCACCGCGCTCAAGCAGCAGACCGTGCCCATGTTCGAGCCCAAGCCCGGCGCCGCCGTGCTGTACAAGGTGCGCTAAGCCCCCCCGCCCCACTTCTCTGCGGGAGGTGCCGACCGCGGTGTTCCCACACCGCGGTGCTTCAGCCGGCGTCCAAGCCGACGCCGGTCCCCGTCGGAGCCGCGGCCATGCGCGCGCCCCGTTTTGCGGCATCGGCCAGCCAACGGCCCAGCGCATACGCGAGCAGCGGCACCGCCCAACTGCCCCACAACAATGCCGCGATCGTGTTCGGCGAAGGCGCCATGCCGGCACCCACCGCACCATAGAGCGCGATACGAAATACCACCGGCGCCAGCGTCACCAGATACGCCTGCACCATCCAGCGCCGGTGCATCTCGATCTGCCCGCGCAGGATCGCCACCAACCCGATCGACGCCACCGCCAGCCACGCCGCTTCCGTCGCCGCGAAGGCCACGCGGATTGGCATCGGCGCCGGCGACGTCGCGATCAACGCGGTCGCCCCGAGCATCGCCACCAGCATGCCGGCGAAATAGGCGCGCCCCACCCAGCGATGCACCCACGCCTGCCGGCGCCAGCGCTGCGTGGCGAACTGCAGCGTGCCGAGCACGATGCCGACGGCACCGCCGCCCAGGTGGCACCACAGCCAGCCGCGGCGGGTCAGGAACATGGCGTAGGCGGGCGAATCCAGCGCCGCGTATTTCAGGTACACATGGCGAACGAACTCGGCCGCGAACGCAGCCAGCGCCAGCCACAGCAGCGCCCACATCACGCGGGCGGCGGACCCGCCGCGCGGCACCGCGACACCCTCGCGTATCGGATCGGTCCGCATGCCCTGCTCCCGTGGCCTGCCTGCTCTCGGCAGCGGAACGCTAGCATGACCGCGCGGCCGGGGCGCGGGCGCGGATGGCGAGGGAATGGCGGGGGCACGGGGAACACACGCGAGCCGGTTTGTTCCATTCCCATCGTGCGCACCGTGTAGCGGCCTTACACACGATGCCCGCCTACCGCGTCAGTCCGCACCGGCCACGCGCACCACCAGCTCGCCGTCGCGCACCTCGATGCGCAGCGTGCTGCCGATGGCGAAGCCCAACTGTTCCAGCCAGCGCCCGCGCAGGCGCAGCGACGGCACCACCTGGTTGCTGGCCGGGTAGTAGCCGTAGCCCATCTTGCAGCGGTGTGGCGGGCGCGTGCGGCGCGGTGGGCGCTGCGCGCGGGTCTCCTCGGCGGCAAGCTCGGCGGCGATCTGCTCGGGCGCCGACATCGGCGTGAGCGTGGGCTCCGCGATGGTCCAGCCGCGAAATTGCGCTGTCTGGCGCGGCCCACGCTTGCGCGATGTGGCGGCAGTACGGGAAGGCGGCTTACGCATGGCGCGGCTCCCCGTGCGACACCGACGCCAGGCCATCGCCGCCCAGCCGCTGTGCGTGGATTTCGTCCACGATCCCGCGCACCGCGCGGGCGGCAGTGAAGGTGCTCTCGCCCAGGATCGACACGCGCTTGTCGTCCAGCGGCGCGCCGCTGCACACCGCCACCATGTCGCTCTGCGCGGTGATGTTGCGCAACAGCGCGTGGAACTGGTCGAGCTGCTGCAGGGTGACGCCGAAGGTGAAGGGCTCTTCCTGCGTGGGCAGCATGACCGCTGGGGCGGTGTGCCGCGGTGCGGCGGTGGTGCGGGCTTTCGAAGTCGTCATGGCATCCGTCCTCGACATGGGCGGACGGGTGTCCGCACAGACACCGTAGCGCGCCCTTTTTTGTATCCAAAAATCAGATATTCACTGAGAACTTCAGCCGCGCAGTAATGACCCCAGTGACCGTCACCTCGAACCGGCGCAGTTCACTCGACCGCTGTCCCCCGAAGCGCCTTATGTCTCATTTCGTAGACGGCGCAATCGCCAGGCGGACAACTGCTGATTCTGACGCTAAGGTTGGTTCTGGGACGGGGGTCGCATGGGACGCAAACGGGGAAGGACCGGTTTTGATGCGCTGGCTGCGTTGCCGTGGCCGCTTGGGCTAGCGGTGGACATCGCTAGCTTTCTTGTCATGCGCTATGGACTCACATGGTGGCTCTCCCAGCACGGCGGCATGCTGGCACAAGGCATCGCGCAGCACTCGGACAGCGCGCTCGCGCCGTTTGCGTGGATTGTGCTGATCGTCTGCTGGATCGCTGCGCTCTTCTCCTTCCTCGGCGCGCGCCATCGCCGCCGCTTGCTGGACACCCGCACTACCTTGGAAAGCCTCGCCGCCGGCGGCTGGCGCCAATTCGAACTACTCGTCGGCGAAGCCTTCCGCCGCCAGGGCTACAGCGTGGAAGAAACCGGCCTGGGCGGCGCCGACGGCGGCATCGACCTCATCCTGCGCAAGGACGGCCGACGCACGCTGGTCCAGTGCAAGCAGTGGAAGCGGCAGCAGGTCGGCGTCAGCGTGGTGCGCGAGATGTGTGGGCTACTTGCGCATCACAGTGCTGATGCAGTGAACATCGTTCGTGTGAGTGGGTACACGCCCGATGCGGCGCGGTTTGCGCTTGGTAAGCCGATCGAGCTAATCAGCGGCGAGCGGTTGCTGTACATGATCCAGACTGCGCAACGCCGCTTCGCGGCGCGGCTTAATTAAAGCGCTAGACACCAGCACCAACTAGCAAGGTGGCCGTCAGTGAACGATCTCGCTAAGCGAGCCTCCAATATGCTTCGAACCGAGCAGCCTTTCCGGCTTGTTGGAACGGGGCGCTCCGTACAGTTCCTACGGGGCGTATTCTCTCGATCCAGCATGTGCCTTCCGGCGTTCTATTATTTTCTAGGCTCTGCTTGCGCACATGAAACGGCGAAAGAAACGTCTGATTATTCATTCAAAGTGGCACAGACCTACTCGGAATTCTCCGACCTCAACACGCTCACGCTTGCATGCCGAAAAATGTTTGATCACGCGGCGAAGCCTGATCTGACTGGTGCCAACTTTGCGAAACTACCTGACCAAGCGCTTTCGGAGCATGCCAAGTATTGGGCAAGCTATTCACACAAATCGATGGAAGATTGCTTGAGCGCACTACTATTCCTTCGCAAATTTTTTACTGAATACTCAAAGACAGATAGTGCCCTGCTTCAGAAAGATGGTTCGTTACATAAGCGCATTGGACTTATGAAACAGCACGCGGACCGAGCGGCGGCTCACTTATCTCTTCAAGACTACGCACTAGATATTAAAGACCTCGCGCATTTCACCGCCGCGGCTACAATTGTAGGCGAGATCATCCGCAGCTTCGACAATCCGTGCACTAGTGATCAGTACTTCAACGATGTCGACCAAGGCGCGTATGATGCGGCAAAGAAGCTATTCCCACAGATTGGTCCATTCCGGCTTTTTAGGACGATGAGGGTGCATCAGCAAGCTCGTTTCTATTGGAGGCACCAAGATCATGAGAGTGTTCAGTCTTACTTTGACCAGTTGCAATGGGCGCTCGGCTAGCCTTGCTGGGAAAACATCTACAATTCTTCCAATCCGACACTGGATCGCGGCGACTTAACTCAGATGTTAGCTGCTAAGGGGGGTGGGGCAAATGGCGCAACCAGAGGATGGCTGGTATTACGTGAGAACAGATGGCTCCCGACAGGGGCCGCATAGCCGGGCTTCACTACTCTCACTACATGTTGCGGGCCAACTAGACGAAGAAAGTCTTGTCTGGACACACGGATTCGACAATTGGCAAAGATTTGCAGCAGTATTCTAAAAAGCTGGGGTCAGAGTGCACTTCTCCCCGGCCACCATTGCCTGGCGGCATCGACGTCGCCTCCAGCCCGCCAGCCGTTGCCCGATTGACGCGTCGCCAGAGCGCACCACAGAATCCGCTCCCGCCCCACAGTGGGCTGTCTCCGCAGTTGCGCCTCATGCAGCACGCTCCTCCCGGCTACGACTGTCCGTTCTGCGGTATCGCGGCCACGCTGCCCTCGCCTGCACCGGAATCGGCCGTCGTCCTGATGGATGCCAACGTTTACGCCCTGGTGCCCACACACCACTACGCCGGCATCCAAGGCAACTGCCTGGTGATCCCGCGTGGCCACTACGAGAACGTGTTGGACATGCCGGACGAGCTGGGCCGCGAGGTCTTCCGCGCCACGCGGCGCCTGGCGCACGCGATGCTGGCGGCCTTCGGCTGCGAAGGCATCTCCACGCGCCAACACAACGGGCCGGCCGGCAATCAGGATGTGTGGCACTACCACCTGCACGTGTTCCCGCGCTACACGAACGACGGGCTGCATGCGGGGCAGAAGGTGCCCTACGCCACCGAGCAGCGCATTGCGCTGGCCGCACGTCTCCGGGCTGCGTTGCCGTAGCGTGCCCGTCAGGCACTGCTCGCACCCCGCGGTCCGACTGTTGGCCCGCCTGCGCTGCATCGAGGCGCCGAGACTGAACGACCGGGTGCCGGAATAGTAAATAAATTTGCATTTCCGCCCGAGAAATGTAATTTAATCTTCCATGGCCAAGCGTACCCCACCCACCATGCCGCGTGCCCAGCGCCAGATCCGCGACCTGGGCGAGCGCCTGCGCGCCGCGCGCCTGCGCCGGCAGATGACCCAGGCCGAACTCGCCGCCCGGGTGGGCGTCAGCGTGCCCACGGTGGGCAAGCTCGAGCGCGGCGACCCGGCCACCAGCCTGTCCACCATGCTGCGCGTGCTGACCGCGCTGGGCCTGGACAAGGACATCGACCTGCTGGCCCGCGACGACGAGGTGGGCCGCCAGTTGCAGGACAGCCAGTTGCGGCGCACGAACGCGAAGCGGGAGCCCACGCCGTGAACCGCGCTGCCAATGAGGTGCAGGACCTCGACCAGGTCGAGGTCTGGCTGGACGACGCCGCGCTCGGCGGCCGCGCCCTGGTCGGCCACCTCACCCGCCGGCCCAGCCGCACGGGCGACACGCTCCAGTTCCACTACACCGACAGTTGGGTGGACCAGGCCGCGCCGATCCGCGCCTTCGCGCTGGACCCGCAGTTGCCGCTGCACCGTGGCCCGCTGATCGCGCGCGACGGCGCCAGCGCATTGACCGGCGCGTTCGTGGACTGCTCGCCCGACCGCTGGGGCAAGCGCCTGATGGACCGGCGCGAGGTCATCGACGCGCGCGAGCACAATCGCCGGGTGCGCGCGCTGCGCCCCTGGGACTACCTGATCGGCGTGAACGATGCGTCCCGGATGGGCGCGCTGCGCCTGCGCTCGCGCGACGGGCGCTATCTGGACGACCACGCGCTGAGCGCGCCGCCGATGACCGAGCTGCGCGCGCTGGAAGCCATTGCGGTACGCGTGGAGCGCGGCGACACCAACGACAGCGACCACGACATCAAGTGGATCAAGCAATTGGTGGCGCCCGGCGCATCGCTGGGCGGCGCCAGACCCAAGGCCAGCGTGCGCGACACCGATGGCACGCTGTGGCTGGCCAAGTTCCCCTCCAGCGACGATCGCCACGACGTGGGCCTGTGGGAATTCGTGACCTACCGACTGTCGCTGGCGGCGGGGATCGCCATGCCTGCCGCTCGCCCGCTCGCCCTGTCCGCGCTTGGCACCACCTACGCGGTACAGCGCTTCGACCGGGCCGGCACCGAGCGCCGCGCCTACGCGTCCGCCTTCACCCTGCTGGACGTGGACGACAGCGAGGGCAGCAGCTACGCCGAGCTTGCCCATGCCATCGAGAACCACGGCGTGGCCTCGGCGATCGCCGACGACTTGCGGCAGCTGTTTCGCCGCGTGGCGTTCAATGTGCTGGTCGGCAACCGCGACGACCACTTGCGCAACCACGGATTCCTGCGCGAACCGGGCGGCTGGCGGCTGTCGCCGGCCTTCGACGTGAACCCCAATCCGAACAAGGACGCCCACGTGCTTGGCATCGGTCTGGACGATCCGACCCCCGACCTGCGGCTGCTGCTGGACACCTGCGCGTACTACCGCCTGCGCAAGGCGCAGGCGGGCGAGATCATCGAGCAGGTGCGCACGGCCGTGCGCGGCTGGCAAGAGGAAGCCCGGCGCTGCGGCGCGCGTGGCGCGGAGATCGCGGCGATGGACGCGGTCATCGACGCGGAGCGCTGAGATGCCACGCAAGCACACGCTTCCGTCCTTCCTCGCTGGCTCGGTCACCGATGAGGCTTACGAGCGCTGGCTGAACCGCAAGGCGCTCGCCCACGTGAAGCGCGACCGGTTGCGTGGACGCACCTGCACCCGCGCAACCTACAAGGAAGCCATCCATGCGGCCGTGCTGGCCAGCGATGGCAAGGACCACTACACCGGCGAGCCATTGGATTGGTCGCTGATCGGCACCTACAGGAACGAGGACTCGCAGACAGGCCGGCACGCCTACAAGCTCGGCCTCGCACTGCTGCCCACGGTGGACCACGTGTCCGCCTCGGCGACGGAAGCCAGTTTCAAGATCTGCGCATGGCGCACCAACGACGCGAAGAACGACCTGTCGGTGCCGGACTTCGTGGCGCTGTGCCGGCGCGTGCTGGAACATCACGGGTACGCGGTGACGCCGCCTGTCGGCTGACGCGGCCCCAGGGTGCTCACACTCGGTCGCTTCCGCATTGGCGACGCGGCGGCGTTTGTGCAGAAGGGACAGGGCCCCATCTAGGTACTCGCCGCCCTTGCTCTAGCGCGGCTGACGGACCCGCATAGGTACTCGTCATGGCCCAGTGTCCGCTGCCGCCAAGCCCGTAGGCGGCGTGCTTCCCGTCGAAACATCACGTCGGCGTCGTAGCCATCGCGGACGCCATTGACCAGCAGGAGTGACGAGTCCATGCCTAGGGACGGCCAAGGCGGCGCCTCCTGCCATGACGGCGAACGGCGCGGGAAGGCGCGGCCCGACGGTATGCTACATAACACTTCACTCAAGCCGAACCTGCCTTGCGGCTGGTTCCGGCGTTGGCGCCTGAGGAGACAACATTGTTCACACCGCCGGAGGAATCCGAATTCCTGAGCCGAGGTTTCGAGCAGTCGCCGCTGCACGATCCTGACGAGGCAATCGTCTCCTATTGCCGCTCCTACCAGAGCAACCAAGTCCTCACTGTCACGTTCACGCTCGGCATCGAAACCAACGTCCAAGTCTCATTGAGCCACGACGCTGTACCGTGCACAGCAGTGGAAATAGAGAGCCTGGAATCTGTCGCCTTTCAATCGTGGCACGGCGAAAGAACACTACGCTTCTCCTTCTCAGTTCCGCAAGGAACAACGGATCTACGCGTTCACTACGAACCGGCACCGAGCGTCCACGTTTCTGTCCTTGCCTAGATCCGGGAAGGCTAGCAGAGGACCAGACGCCTAACCCGGTCATCGAGACGGACCCTACCAAGCAAGCTGGTCAACGCCTTCCATGTCAAACGTTAGACCCCAACGAGCGATCGCATAAGCCATCAGGCGTACGTCGCTTCCTGCCATGCAAGGCAGCGGAGATTGCGGCCGCAATCCTCCCGGCTCCATACCTCTACTGATGACTGTCACTTCCTTGGCCAATCGGGTGCGAACGTTAGGCTTCCAGCGACGATCCGGATTTCAGCGCCTCCAGCCTGATCCAATCCGAGACGAAGGCCATACCCTTGGGCAGGCATGTAGCATGGGGGACCTAACGCAGTTGCTAGACTTGAGCCAGAGATACAATCTGCAACAATCTTGGCCGAGCCAATCGCTTTACCAACTGCAAGCCAGGCGTAGCGCGGTTTTGGCCCTAACAATTAGCTCCAGCGGTGCTTGATTACCACGTTGTACGGAGCCAGGAGGGCTAAATGAAATATAGCGTTCTCGCGTCTGCAGCCACGCTTTTCCTCATCTCCGGGAATCTGTTGGCTGATGCCCCTCCGTCAGATTCGGACGCTGGAAAGGAGATGCAGGTGCTCGTCCATACGTATATGAGCAAGCATCCCGGTGTTTCAGTCGACCAAGCCATCGCCCGGCTTGCGGTCCAGGAGCAGCTCGGTCAGACATTTGCCGAGCTAAGGGGTGAGTTCTCGGATCGGCTATCGGCCATCTCACTCCAGCATGAACCCGACCAGCACATTCTGGTCGAACTGACCGGACAGGCCCCCTGTCCCAGATCGGACCGTTAGGACCCGCAGCGGCACCACAAGAGTGACGTTCGAAACGGGAAACGCCCATACCAGTAAAGAGTTCTACGACATCCTTGACCGCAACAACGCGCTCATCTACAGCCTGATCCCCAGTGTCACCGGCATGTCCGGCTATCCCGGCGACAATACGCAAGGTAGACGCAATGTGGCGCACGTACTGTGAAAACAGTGCGGCGAACGTTCGGCAGTTGAGACCTGAGCGGATCGGGTCCGGTACGGCAGGTGGACCGAGGTGCAACTATGAAAGTTTTGCTTGTCGAGGACGAGACGGAATTCGCAAACACGCTGCGAATCGCGCTTGAGCGAGAGCGTTTCGTTGTCGATCAGGCCGACCGCATATCGATTGCGCAGGAAGCCGCCATGGCGGGATCTTATGATCTGGTGCTGCTCGACCGCACGCTGCCGGACGGAGATGGGCTGTCGCTCTTGCCGACATTGCGCGAAACGCACCCGGGCCTTCCGGTCATCGTGTTGAGCGCGCGCGGTGAGGTGGTCGACCGTATTGCCGGCCTCGACCAAGGCGCCGACGACTATCTCATCAAGCCGTTCGATGTAGACGAGATGTTTGCCCGCATCCGCGCGGTACGGCGGCGTCCCGCGGCGTTGGGGAGCGAGGAAATCCATGCCGGCGCGCTCGTGTTCGACGTGACGAACGACGAGGCGCGCGTCGCAGGCGCCAGGCTCGATCTGACCCGCCGGGAGTTGCGGGTTCTGGCGACGCTGGTGAAGCGTCGCGGCAGAACGGTGCTGCGGGAATCTCTGGAGCAGGCGGTCTATGGTTTCGACGACGAGGTGCAGTCGAACACGCTGGACTCGCACATCTCGCGCCTTCGCCGCAAGCTCGCCGAAGCGGGCGCGCAGGTTGAGATCCACGCGATCAAGGGTGTTGGCTACCTGTTGAAAGACCTGTCATGAAGCGAGGTGCGCCTTCGCTGAAGCGCCCGCTGATCGTCAAGCCGCTGATCTTTCAGCTCGCGACGTTGCTCGTCGCGTGCACGTTCTTCATGGCGTTGGCGCTGCGCATGGACAGCGGCGGCCTCTACACCGACGAAGCGATCACGCCGGTGATCGCGCGCGCGATCGTCCGTGATCAGCACGGACATCTCTCGGTTCGTGAGACGCCAGAACTGGCCGAGCTTCGCGAGACGTCTCCCGATCTCTGGTTCGTGGCCGAGGACGACTCCGGCCGGAACGTGACGTCGGGCAGCGTTCCGTCGCAATATGCGTCGCTGCTGGGGCGGCTGCGCGATCTGTCCTACGCGCACCTGCGCGATCGATCTCCGCCTTACCGCCTGTCGGCCGTGATCCGGCGCGAGGTCGCTCCGGCCGGAACCTTGACGATCCTGGGACACGGCAAGCTGACCGGCGTCAGCCTGGTCGTTCTCCTTACGTCCAATCTCATTGTCGTGCCGATCTTCATCGCACTGGCGCTGATCTCGCTGTTGGTGACGCCGTGGATCGTTCGGCACGCGCTCGCCGGCGTGTCCAAGATCGCACGGGAGGCCGAGCAGATCGACGCGGACCGGCGTGGGCGACGGCTGAGCGAAGAGCATGTGCCAACCGAGATCGCGCCGCTGGTCCGAGCCGTGAACGACGCCCTGCGCAGGCTGGACGAGGGCTATGAGCGGCAGCGGCGTTTCATCGCCTCCGCCGCGCACGAGCTGCGCACGCCCATCGCCATCCTGCGCTTGAAGGTGGACACCGCAGTGGAGCCGGCCACGCGCAAGCTGAGTGGCGATGTGGCGCGACTGAGCAATCTCGCCGAGCAGATGCTCGATATTCAGCGGTTGGATGCCCACAGGAGCGAGGAAAGCGTCGACCTTGGGGCATTGGTCCGTCGTGTCGCAGCGGATCTGGCACCGCTGGTGATTGCATCGGAGCGCACGATCGAGGTGCAGATCGAAGGCACGCCATCGCTTCGCGGTGATGCGGGTGCGATCGAGCGGGCAATGACGAACCTCGTCCAGAATGCAATCGAGCATGGCGGGCGTCACGCCATCCTGCGCGTACTGGAATCGGGCTTCGAGGTGGAGGACGACGGTCCGGGCATATCGCCCGAGGAGCGCGAGCGCGTCTTCGAACCGTTCCACCGCCTGCGGCCACGTTCGACGGGGAGCGGACTCGGCCTCAACCTGGTGCAGCAAATCATTGAGCGGCACGATGGCCGCGTGTCGATTTTGGGCGCGCCTGGCGGCGGCACGATTGTGCGAGCCGAATTTGGCTAGCGATGACGGTTTTCCGTCCGCGTCCATGTTATCGCGATCCTGCCCTGCTTCTCTGTCGGCGCCCCGGTTTCAGTCCGGGTGCCTTTCGCTTCGTGAACGTCACTTTGCGTCTTTCAGGAAAGACGATTCACACGGTGTTTCTGACCCTGGTCTTTGCGATGCCATCGTGATTGCTGCGGTGATCCATTGCGGAGCGCGCCCAGGTTTTTGCCAACAGGCCCGGAGGAGCCCATTGCTCACATGTTCAATGCCCCTCCGGGAGGCGCGCTTGCCGGATAGACGAACGTCGCACCATCAGCGCCACGCCCGACAGTGCGACCCCGGCGGCAAACAGCTTCGGCAATGTAAGGTGTTCTCCCAGCAGGGCAGCCGACAGCAGCAGCGCAACCACCGGGGAGGCATAGTTGAAGGTGTTGGCCATCAGGGGGGACACGTCGGTGTTCACAGCCAGGAAGACCCCATAACCAACAAGCGTGCTGGCGATGATGAGAAAGGCGAGAGCCCACCAGGCGGAAGCAGGCAGGTGGATCAGGTCGGTCTGGCCGGCAATACCGCTTGCCGCCGCTGCCAGCACAAGCACCGTCGCGGCAGCGACCAGTTGCGCCGTCAACGCGACGACCGGGTCAGCGGGCAGGCGCAATCGCCGAGCCCAAAGCGATCCGCCGGCCCAGCACCCCGATGCGGCGAGCGTCAGCGCAGCGCCGACTGCAGAAAATCCACCGCCCTGCGAGGTGAACCAGGCCATGAGCACAAGGCCCGTGAAGCCGAGCGCGATGCCACAGACTTGCCGCACGCCGAGCGGCTCACGCAGTGCGATCCAGGCGAATAGTGCAAGGAAGATCGGCGCCGCCGATCCGAACACCGACGCCACGCCCGCCGGCAACAGGTGGGTTCCGATGATGGCGAGCGACTGGCTACCCACCAGCATCGTCACACCGAGCCCCGCCGCATTCGCCAGCTCCCACCGGCCGGCTGGCCGCCGATACAGGCGCCAGAGCCCGAACGGCAGGATGATGAGCGCAGCGATGGCGAACCGCATGGTGGCGAGAAGAAGCGGATGCACCGCATCACTGCCGACCTTGAAGGCGACAAAGTTGGCGCCGTTGTAGAACCATTGGTAACCAACCGCCAGCAGGACGAGCGCGCGGCTTTGCGCCCAGCCGGCACGCGCGTTCACACCGGCGATCCGATGCTTCGGCAGATTCACGCCTGCATCCTCACGGCCGCACTGCAGACAGATGCCTGGCCTGGAGCCACGCCCGGATTGCCTGGACAAGTTCCGGCTTGCGCTCAAGCGGCAGCCAATGCGCTCCGAGCAGGTTTGCCGTGGCTAAGTCGGCGCAGGCCGCGCGCATCGGCTCGCCGTAGCGATTGCCGTTGATGGTGTTGATCTGGTCGTACTCGCCATTGACGAACAGCACGGGCAGCGAAATCCGGCCGCCGTTCGGCGCGCGGCGGGCATAGGCGATGTTGGCCGCGTCGTTCAGATACCACGCGCATGGCGGGCGAAAGCCATGGGCATCGAAGGCATCGACCAGGGCGCCGAAGTCCGCCGCTGGCCAAAGCGCCGGATCGGGCATGGTCGACGGTGCGCGATGCGCCGCGCCGAAGCGTCCGCCCTTGCGGGTGACCAGCGCGTTTGCCGAAGGCTTGCCGATGCTTGCGGGATCGCCGGAGCGATAGATCGACGCCAGCGATGCAGCCTTGTCCGCATCCAGGTCGGAGACCGCGGCCGCGAAGTGCGTTGTGTAGTAGCGGTAATAATCCCACTGCCCGTCCGGATACTTGTCGGCCGGGTAGATCGTCCGGTCGATCAAGGGAACGAGCGTCGGCAAAGCGTTCGCATCGGGGAAATAGGGAACGGAGATCAGCACAAGGCCGCGGCTGCGGGCGGGCTCGTGCGCGACCAACGACCCGGCAATGACGCTCCCCCAATCGTGGCCGACCCAGATCGCAGGCTCGCCGCCGAGATGGTCATGCAGTTCCGCCATGTCCCTGACGACCTGCTCGTTGGTGTAGGCATCGACAGCGGCCGGTGCCGACGAGCCGCCGTATCCTCGCATGTCGGGCGCGATGCATCGCCAGCCGCCGGAGGCGAAGGCTTCCATCTGCGCACGCCAGATGAGGCCGAGTTCCGGCCAGCCATGGAGGAAGATCATCAACGGCCCATCGGCTGGGCCGCATTCGAGATAATGGGTCGTATGGCGGGGAGTAGCGAACGTCCGCGAGGCAAGGGCGGCGGAAGCTGCTGCCCATGCTCCCGTCGGCGAGGCCGTTGCCGCTTCCAGTCCCATAAGGATCACCTTTCGATTGAGCGCAGGTCCGTCGCCGGCATCGGGCATGTGGGATTTTGCACGGCTCGGGTTCTCGTTCTTGGACATGCCTTACGATAGGATGACCAGGTATTCGCGATAAGCACGGCAATCCTGCATGAGGCTTTAAGCAAAACTTCAGGGCAGATCTTTGCGATACAGAGACACTCTTGATGGCGTTGTCATGTTCGTCGCGGTGGCGGAAGCAGGCAGCTTCTCGGAGGCCGCCAGGCGCCTGGGCATTTCGCCATCCGCGGTCAGCCAGGCGATCCGAGGTCTTGAGGAGCGCCTCGGGACGCCTCTCTTTCGCCGCTCGACACGCAGCGTCAGCCTGACGGACGTCGGCAACGACTATCTGCTCGCGACCGCTCCGGCGGTAGAACAACTCCGGCGGGCTGCGGAGGACGCAATCGGCCGAGGCGGCCGTCCCACCGGTTCGCTGCGCCTTACCATGCCGCGGGCGCCCTTCGATCTGGTCATCGCCGACACGCTGGTCGACTTCAAGGACGCCTTTCCCGAGGTGGAACTGGAGATTGCGGTCGAGGCCCGCCTGGTGGACATCGTCAAGCAGGGCTACGACGCCGGCCTGCGCTTCGGCAACCACCTTGAGAAGGACATGGTTGCCGTCCAGATCGCACCTCCCTCGATGGCGGTCTTGGTTGCAGCGCCTGCCTATCTGGCGAACCGGCCAGCGCCCGAGAGCCCGGGCGACCTGCTCCACCATCGCGCGATTGTGTGCCGTAGCCAGATCACCGGATCAATCATTCCCTGGACGCTGGTATCGGCCGACGACAGGATCCAGATCTCGCCCTCCGAAACGACGATCGTCCACGACCTCACCTCGCAAATCGGCCTTGCAGTCCGCGGCCTTGGTATCGTCAGCATCCCAGGCGCAATGGCGACCGGCCTCGTCGATCGAGGAGTCCTGTCGCGCGTCCTGCCTTCCTGGTCCTCGCCGATGGAAGCGCTGTACATCTACTTCCCGAACCGCCGTCATCAATCCGCGGCGCTGCGGGCGTTTGTCGGTTTTCTAAAAGACCGGTCCTAGCATCTGTACGACCCTGCTCAGGCGCATGACGACGGCGGAAGCAGAGGTGGTGAAAGTGCTGGCGGAGAGGCTTCCATGGCCCGCGACCACGTTCGATGGGGAGCGGTCTCGGCGTAAGCCTGCTGTAGCAGATCGTCGCGCGGCACGATGGACGAGTTTCGCTCCAAGCGCATGGCGGCGGGACGATGGCGCGTGGCGAATTCGGTCTGCACTGGCGGTTTTCTGTTCGAGCCCATGTTCGCGCAATCTTGCCCTGCTCTTCTAGCGGTGCCGCCGTTGACGGCGCCAAAAGGAGTGCAAGGAAATGACAAGACAAGATCCTATCCGTCGGTATCGGCCGGCCTTGATGGCGCTCGCCGCGCTTCTGGGCGCCGCCATCGCCGGCAGCGCCTCCGCGATCGATTGGGGTCGCGAAGCCCATCAGGAAGACCGCAGAACCTGCGAACGGTTTGGGGCGGATCATGGCAGGGAGTACACCAGGTGCATGATTGAACAGCAGCGCCGCCGCGACGACGCGCTGCTCAACGCTTCCGAGCAGCAGCGAAACAACGCCGAAGCCGCGCGTGACAATGTGGAGACGGTTCGAAGGATGCGCTGCAACCGCGACGCCGAGCGGGCGCGCCAGCGCGGCGAGCAGCCGGAATGGTGCCGATGATCTCTCAGCGGCGGTTCGGGAAGGCAATCTGCGTGTTCGCCGTGTTGGCGGGTACGCAGACCGCTTGCTCCGACGGTAAGGGCACGGCGAACGATCCTGCGCCCGACCCGGGCGCCGTGCGGATCGTCTACCCGGAAACGCAGCGCGGCACGGTGGTCGAAACGCGGTTCGGCGTGTCTGTTCCGGATCCTTATCGTTGGCTCGAAGGGGATCCCCGCACCGACAAGGATGTCGCCGCGTGGATCGACGCGCAGCGGCGCTTGACCACAAACTATCTTTCCACCCTTCCTGGCCGGGACGTTTTTCGCCGATCGCTCGCGTCGACCTATGACTATGAGCGCCTCGGCATTCCACAGAAGAGCGGAGACCGCTACTTCTTCACACGCAAGGCGGGCAATCAGAATCAACCCGTGCTGGTCGTGCGCAACGGCGCGGGCGCCGAGCGCATTCTGATCGATCCTACGATATGGTCGAAGGACGGCACCGTCGCGTTTGCAGAATGGAGGGCATCGCGGGATGGGACGCGTGTGGCCTATGCCGTGCAGGACGGCGGCAGCGACTGGCGCACGATCCGCGTTCTCGACGTGGCAACCGGCAAGGCGACACGTGACGTGGTGCAGTGGGCGCGGTTCACGCAGATCGCATGGGCGAAGGACGGATCGGGCTTCTACTATTCCCGCTATCCCGAGCCCGGGCGCGGCATCGCCGACGCCGCAGGCCTTGTCGATCACGCCATCTATTTCCATCGGATCGGTACGCCACAGGCGGATGACACGCTGTTCTTCGCGACGCCGTCGAGGCCCGGACGGATCAACTCCGCCGGTCTCACCGCCGACGGCCGTTACGCGATCATCTATTCGAGCGACGACCTGGTGCATGCCGACGTCTCGGTGGTCGATCTGGAGCGGCGCGACCGATCGCCCCGCCCATTGATCCAGAACGCGCAGGATCGATGGTCGGTCGTCGGCAATGTCGGCACGAAGCTCCTGCTGATGACCGACAAGGGCGCCGCACGCTCGAAGATCGTGAGCGTGGATCTCGGTGCGCCGAGGCCGGTCTTCGCGGATCTGCTGCCGCAGCAGGACGCGATCTTGACCGGCGCGTATCTGTCCGGAGGCCGGCTCCTCGCGACCTACCTGGTCGATGCCAAATCGGAGATCCGCCGCTTCAGGCTCGATGGCAGCGCCGACGGCGTTGTGGATCTGCCCGGCATCGGCAGCGTGAGCGCTGTCTTCGGCGAGCCGGAGGATCGCGAAGCCTTCTTCGTCTACGCGAGCTTCAACCAGCCCAATACGGTCTATCGCTACGAGGTTGCGAGCGGACGATTGGGCGCATGGGTAACGCCGAAGATCGGCGCCGACCTGACGTCGATTGCCGTCTCGCAACATTTCTATCGATCGAAGGACGGGACGCGCGTGCCGATGTTCATCGCGCGGCGGAAAGGCACGTCCGGTCCCGTTCCGACCCTGTTGACCGGCTATGGCGGCTTCGCGATCAGCATGCCGCCGGGCTATTCCGCGATGCTGACGCCATGGATGTTGCAGGGCGGCGCCGTCGCGTTCGTCAACATCCGCGGCGGCGGCGAATATGGCACGGCATGGCATGCGGCAGGGCGCGGCTTGAAGAAGCAGAACGGCTTCGACGACATGATCGGCGCGGCCGAGCATCTGCGCGCGAGCAAGATGGCGCCGGCCGACGGTATCGCGATCTATGGCGACTCCGCGGGCGGATTGCTGGTCGGCGCGGTCGTCAACCAGCGTCCCGACCTGTTTGCGGCGGCACTGCCGAGCGTCGGCGTCATGGACATGCTGCGTTTCGGCAAATTCACTGGCGGCGCCTTGTGGCTCGGCGAATACGGCGATGCCGAGCGCGAGTCCGATTTCCGCAACCTGCTGTCCTATTCGCCCTATCACAATGTCAGGGCAGGCAGACCATATCCGGCGATCCTGGTGACGACGGCCGACGCGGACAATCGCGTCGTGCCAGCGCACAGCTTCAAATATGTCGCTGCACTGCAGGCGGCCGACCTGGGTCCGCGGCCACGGTTGCTGCGGGTCGATACCCGCGCAGGCCATGGCGCGGGCAAGCCGACCGCCAAGGCGATCGAAGAGGCGGCCGATATGCTGGCCTTCGCCGCCCGTTGGACGGGCCTCAACGTAGGCATGGCACCAGGCGAACGGAGAATGGGCAGCGGAGAACGGGCCAGGCTATAAGGTTTCGCCACGTTTCATGCCGTGTTCCCGACCGGGCGCGACCATGCCGAGCAGCGTCCGCGTACGCCTGCCCCACGGGCACTGCGGCACGCAGCAAGCACCAGCGCCGTCGGGCTTGAGATCGGACCAGGCGATGACGATCACTGGCTGCGGGCCACGCAGAAGCCAGCGCGCAGCTGTTCCCCCGAATCGATTCAAGCCGTTGATCCAGCTTGCGGTGATGTCGGGAAAGCTCTGAGCCGGGTTCAGTTGCTGCCGACCGTTGCAGAGAAGGCGGCGGCATAGGGCGCATTGCGCGATGCCCATGGCGACACGTAGCAGTCACGCCCATCGACAGCAGCCAGCGGTGACGGATGACCGGCGGACGCAGCGCCCGTCTGCCAGGCACCTGCCGTGGACTTTCAGGCAGAACAGGCGAAGAATGCTCTCCAGCTCCGTTTCCGAACGGCCAGGGGTCATGCGCGCCAACCGCTTTCTCGCCGCTTCTCTGCTGGCCGCCCTGGTTGCGGCCGATGCCTCGGCGCACGACGCCATGCACGACCATGCCGCGACCGAGCGGCTGGGCAGCGTCCACTTCCAGACGTCGTGCAATGCGACGGCGCAGCCGCGGTTCGATCGCGCGGTCGCGTTGATGCACTCCTTCCAGTTCGGCCCGGCGATCGACGGCTATCGCGCCGCGCTGGAAGCCGACCCTAGCTGCGCCATCGCCTATTGGGGCATCGCGTTGAGCAGTTGGAGCAATCCGTTCGCCGGGTTCAAGTCGCCCGCGCAGCTGCAGCAGGGGTTGGAGGCGATCGACGCGGGGCGGGCGCTGCAGGCCAAGACACCGCGTGAGCGGGCCTATCTGGAGGCGGTGGCGCATCTGTACGAGGACGCCGACCGCCTGGACCAGGACGCGCGCACCCTGGCCTACGAGCAGGCGATGGAGCGGCTGGCCGCCGACTACCCCAAGGACACCGAAGCGCGCATCTTCTACGCGCTGGCGCTGGCCGCGGCCGCCGATCCCGCCGACAAGACCTATGCGAAACAATTGAAGGCCGGCGCGATCCTGGAAAAGCTGTTCGCCAAATATCCCGATCATCCCGGCCTGGCCCACTACATCATCCACGCCTACGACGAGCCGGCGCTGGCGTCGCGCGCCGCGAAGGCCGCGCAGCGCTACGGCGCGATCGCGCCGTCCACGCCGCACGCGCTGCACATGCCGTCGCATACCTTCACCCGGATCGGCGACTGGCAGGCGTCCATCGACACCAACCTGGCCTCGGCCGCGTCGGCGCGCGCCGCTGGCCAGCCGGCCGACGAACTGCACGCCAGCGACTACATGATCTACGGCTATCTGCAGACCGGGCAGGACCGGGCCGCGGGGCAATTGGCCGCCGCGTCGGCGCAGGTCTTCGCGCGCTTCGATCCGGCCAAGGCGAACGGCGCGGCGCCGGCCTCGGCCGCCTTCTATGCGCGCGCCGCGATTCCGGCGCGCTACGCGCTGGAGCGCCGCGACTGGGCGCAGGCGGCCACACTCGAACCCGTGCCCAGCCGTTTTCCCTACGCCGATTCGATCACCTACTTCGCCCGCGGCCTGGGCGCGGCGCATCTGAACGATGGCGCCGGCGCACGCGCGGCGATGGCCTCGCTGGACCAGTTGCACGCCACGCTGGTCAAGCAGGGCGAGGACTATTGGGCCGCGCAGACCGACATCCAGCGGCGCGCGGTCGCCGCGATCCTGGCGTTGCAGGAAGGACATGTGCCCGACGCGCTGGCGGGCATGCGCCAGGCCGCCGATCTGGAGGACAAGACGCAGCTGGCGTCGGTCACGCCGGGGCCGCTGGCGCCGGCCCGGGAAATGCTGGGCGAGATGCTGCTGGCGCAGGGCCAGGCGGCCGACGCGCTGACGGCGTTCGAAGCCTCGCTGGTGCAGGAACCCAATCGCTTCTGGTCGCTGTACGGCGCGGCCGCGGCGGCCAGGCAGGCCGGCGACCGTGCCAAAGCCCGCGCCTACTACCAGAAGCTGCTGGCGGTGGCGCAGCGCGCGGATCAGCCCGAACGCGCGCAGTTGACCGAGGCGCGCGAGCAAGCCGGGCATTGAGCGCGTCGCGCTGGACAAAGGGGAGCCGAGGCACTTGATCCGTCCGCCGATGGCGATCGATCAGCGCCAACTCGCCGGCAATCCGCGGCCTGGCACATCGGCTCGCCATTCCCACGGGACGCATTGGGCGACGATGGGACGACGCCCGGTCAGGTTCACCGCCCGCCGCCAGCCGACCTCGCCCGGGTCGCGACGTGGCGTTGCCGCTCTGCCGGCGATGCCGGCTCAGCTCGTCACCGCCTTGTCTGGTTCACCCTGCTTGGTCGGATAGGTCAGCAGGTAGAGAAGAACCAGGATGCCGGCGACCGGCGCCAGGCTGATCAGCTGCCACCAGGGGCTGAGTCCGGCGTCGCGCAGGCGGCGGGTGCAGGCCGCGAGCCAGGGCAGCAGCACCAGCAGGCCGGCCAGCTGCGCCGGCAGCGGCCCGGTCGCGTCGGCGAGCAGTTGCGCGACGGCCAGCAGCATGGCCACGGCGAGCGCGAACCACCAGAACGCCGCCCGTGCGGTGGTGCCGCCGAAGTCCAGGCCACGCAGCACGCCCTCGCGGATCGCGCCGAGCGCCGGCTGGCCAGGCGCCGGGCGGCCCGCCAGCAGGCTCTCCGCCGGCACCTCGAACACGGCCGCCAACGCCCGCACCGACTCGACCGAGGCCTTGCCGCCCGATTCGAGCCGCTGGATGGTGCGCAGGTTCAGGCCGCTCAGCGTGGCCAGCTGCTCCTGCGACCAGTGGCGGGCGGTGCGCAGTGCGCGCAGTTGTGCAGCATCGAGGGACATCGGCGTCTCGGCATCGGGCTTGGGTGCAGCCATCATCCTGCCGCAGCGCGCCATCCGGTGACGACGGCGCTGCGACACGGGTACGGCAGGACCCCGACATGGCGCTGTCGGGCGTGCCGCGGACGCGGCGGACGGGATGGCAAGGCGGCGGGCCTTCCTGGTCGGCACAGTGCCATGGGCGGCGGGCTCCCGGCATTTTGACCTCCCATACATCCGGCACTGCGCATCCTTGCCCCGACTTCCAAACCGGAGCGCTGCAGATGACGAAGTGGATGGGAGCCGCGCTGGCCGCGGCGATGCTGGTGACCGGGTGCGCCAAGGTGGAAGGCGAGAAGTTCGTCGGCCACTGGGTCAACGTGGAATCGCAGGACGACACGATGGACATCGAGCGCAACGGCGAGTCGTTCATGGTGCGCAATACCACGCCGCGGTTCTTCACCCGCAAGCCCAAGACCGAAAGCTACCCGGCGATCTACAAGGACGGCGTGCTGCAGGTCTCCAACGATGGCGAAACGGTGAACTTCGCCATCGACGAGGCCGATGGGCACCTCAACACCGGCAGCGACGAGTACCGGCGCGTTCCGGCCAAGTGAACGTCAGCGAACGAGGACGCAGGCGATTACTCCGCCTGCGATTCCCCACGGTGCCGAGGATGAACGAAAACGGGCGTTAGGGTGCACGTTTCCGCCGGCCGCCTTCATCCTCCGGGCCACAGCCGTGCGAAGTCGAACGAAAGCTGCCGATGGTGCCGGATGGAGAGCAAGTACACCGTGGGGTTGGTCGAAGCGGACGCCTCCACCACCGTGTAGAGCATCAGGTAGTCGCCATGCGGGTAATGGCGCAATGCATCGGGCACGCCCACCGGCAACGCGGCCAACTGCGTCAATGCCTCGGCCGACTGCGGTGGGTTGTCCAAGTAACGCCGGCCCATGCGTGGGAAACGCCGCAGGTTCGGGATGACCGTGGCGCGTAACTCGGCGAGCAGGGTATCGAAGGCAACACCGGCATCGGCTTGCAACCAGAACGCCTCGATGGCGTCCAGGCACGCGAGGAAGCTAGCCGTCAGTTCGACCCGGTACAACGGTCAACTGCGCTTCTTGGCCGCGCCCTTGCCAGCGCTTGCCGCACTGGTGGCCGCGCGTCGCTGCTGCAACTGGCCGATGGCCGCATCCGCTTCCATCGTGCGGCCAGCGGCGATGTCGGCCAGGCCGCGCTTTGCGTCATCGAGCAACAGCAGGTGGATGCGCTCGCGTTCCAGCCGGTGGTAATAGTCCAGCCGATCGGCGTCGATCAGCGCAACGTAGCTTTCGCCGTTCTTGGTGATGATCTTCTCGGCGCCGGCCTTCGCCTGGTCGGCCAACTCGGAGAGGTTGGCGCGCGCAAGGGTGAAGGGCACCACATCGCTGGCGGAAAAGCCCATGGTCGACTCCCGGGATCTGGATTACAGAATTCTGTACAGACGATCTTGCCATTGCCCTCGCAGGGCTGCAAGGCAGATTTTTCGTCGCCGATGCCTCCGCGCCGACGATCTATCGCGCACCAAGGCCTTCTTCGCCCACGATGCTATAGAGCCCCGGTAGAGACCGCGATAGGCAAACCTGCCGTCCTGCCGTAGGTGCTCACGCCATCGCGCCGGCCCGCCGCCATCAGAACAACGAACCCTGCAGGGGCGCGACCGTGGGCATTTTCGCCGCTTGCGTTACGGGTGCCGCCTCCTGCGCCCCACCCAACCGCCACGCCAACCCCGAGATCCGCGCCGCATGCCGCGCCAGCGCGGCGCGCAGCACCGTTTCGCTGGCGGCCAGGTGCAGGCTGCGGCGCGCGCGGGTGATGCCGGTGTAGATCAGTTCGCGGCTGAGCACGCGGGCGTCGCGTACCGGCAGTTGCAGCCAGACCTCGTCGAACTCGCTGCCCTGCGCCTTGTGCACGGTCATGGCGAAGGCGCTTTCGTGGGCGGGCAAGGCGGCGGGATGGAAGCCGCGGACCTGGCCGTCGCCCTCGCCTTCGAACCAGGCCACCAGCGCGCCTTGCGCGTCTCTCAAACAGATGCCGACGTCGCCGTTGAACAGGCCGTGGCGGTAGCTGTTCTCGGTGATCAGCAGCAGGCGGCCGTGGAACCAGGGCGAGGCGGCGCCGAGGCGGCGCGGGCCGCCGCCGCC
>Ga0065704_10070316_pt1 | contig 33673 bp, 36 predicted proteins | sample SwiRhicommuniRL2_FD_59091 | JGI IMG/M metagenome (GOLD analysis project Ga0065704, IMG submission 59091) | Switchgrass rhizosphere bacterial communities from Rose Lake, Michigan, USA - RL2 v2 (version 2) | ecosystem: Host-associated > Plants > Roots > Rhizosphere > Soil | place: East Lansing, MI | reverse complement strand
ATATTTCCAACCAAGGGGCTGTCCAATAATATTTGTACTGTTATAAACTTCATCCCCTTGTTCTCCACTGATACTCGGGATTGTGGCCGCATATCTTGTTAGGTTCTTGTTCTTAAAACCACTAAAAAAACCATTGGTAGTTATCGTTCCGTACTGCTCAACAATTTCCCATTTGTTTCGACCGACGCTTCTCACCCTAATTCTATCTCTATTCGTTCTAAGAACCAAGGAAGTTGCTGCATTATTCACACTGTTACCTATACTATCGCCTGATTTTACGCGTATTTGGGACACGATAGCATTTGGATTTTCAAATTCATACTCCAAGCCTACACTATTATTTGCCAATGGAAGGGTAAACACATTGTCAACAGTCGATGACAAAACAATTCCGTTGAAAGATCCCGATACGATGTCCAAGTCTGAAGAAAAACTTCGGTATTTCTTTACCGTGTATTCATTTTTAAATCCATTGGTCTTACTTATGATAATCTCACCATTGCTAACGGATTTCTGCCCATAGGTACTAACGTTTTTTATGTAGAAATTATCAATACTCTGGGTGGAACCACAATATAACCATATCGGTACGAGCATCCATTTGGCAGTCCTGTTATCAACAATGGTAATGTTTTCAATGCTAACTTCGCCATGCCCCAATTGTAACGATTGAGCCGGGTCTATGTAAGCAACTACAGCACATTGGCTCTCATTCGTACTCACAATATGATCTTGATTACAATTTTCAATATAAATATCTCTCAGAACAACTTTCGGGGAACCCTCAAACCAACGTGCAAAATCTATGGATCGTTCCTTTGAATTTAATATCGTCACTCCTTGAATAAATATTGTACCATAAATTTTTTCAGATGGTCTCATTCCCTTCGTTTCCAATGGTGGGTTTGCAAAGCGAATCGCACCACTTGTACCATCATCTACTGAAGTATAATTTGTTATCTTAACATTATAAGATGGATTTATGTATTTCTCATCGGTAAGAAATCCGGGGACCAACTGCAAACCTCCTTTTTTATTATTTCTGGTCGTTACATTTGTTAAAGTAACATTGATAATATCGGTACCTTTTGCATTTGGTTCGATATCAATACCGTAGCCTGGCGCTTTGAACAACGTTTTCCCTGTATTGATATATGCGCCTCCGTTGACGAGCCCTTCTTCCCAGCTAACGATGCTTAACCCCTGTCGACGATTATCATCTGCGATACAATTAAATAATCCTCCTCCTTTTGTCCCTTTACTATCAGAACCTACATAGTAACCATCCCCCCAACATTTGGAGATATAGCCTTCATATACATTGATATTTTCACAATCCACGATATAAATACCATAGCCATCCTCCCCTACAATGTTAAGGTGTTCCCCCACATCTCCCATTATCTTTGGAGCATAAATAGAAACATTGGAGATGTTCACACAGCTTATAAAAGTATATGAATCGGCTGCTGTTGGCTCCATTTTTAGGGTAGCTTGATTAATAAAGCTCAATGTACTGTTGGTTCGCAATTTAATTCCACCACCGAATTTAGAAGCTGGATAATTGCTATCTACTGGATTTATTAGACAATCTTTGGAGATGACGACAGATTTATACTTGTCGATCACCTTTTGAATAATTTGGGTTACATCACCTGCTTTGTATGCGCCAAAATAACCTACATCTACTTTTTCCGGAAACGTGTGTATTAATTTTATTCCGCTTACAGCAATGATACTACCTCCGTCATCTGGCCCAGGATCAGGCTCATTTAGTAGATCAATATAATGGTAGATAATCGGGGCTGGGGTATCCCCCTTTTCGTAATAGCCCAATAGTTGTACTCCGTCGTAGGTCCCGTTTTGTAAAGCTGTGATTTCACTTGCCGATAAATTACGCATAGCTTCCATCGTCTCTTTAATTAAAAATTGATTTGCCATATTCTTTTGTTTTTATTTATATAGCAAAAGTATGGCTGCTACGGGGCCTACCCGAGGAAAACAAGGTATATGTAAGCGGTATGTGGGAGATACCGAAAAGTACTTATTGGATTGTCTGCTTTTCAAAATTATAGAACCTCCCTATTAAGTAAAAAATGGAATATCCTTGCAAATATTCCATTTCTCCAACGGCTCAATATCGTTAACTTGACTGTTGACCACTCGCTCGATATGCCATTAGGTATTATCTCCTCATATCTTGGCATTACGCAATCAACATTAAGTAGGATTCGCGCGAAAAAGGAAAGGTAGTTAAGCGTAAAATCCAATTCAAATCCTGTATTACAGTTCAATGTTCATACTTCAAGTTCACTAAACAGAATCTGTAGGAAAAGATACGCTCTCAATAACACGCCTCCCTTCTTTACTATTGGCCTTTTAGAATTTTGACCCACACAAAATTTTAAATATGGAAATTCTATCAAAGCAAGATCTGGAAATATTCAGAATGAGAATGATTTCAGATATAGAACGATTATTGGAAACCACAAATAATCACACTACAGAGGAATTCGATTGGTTGCGAAGTAAGGCTATTCGCAAAATGATGGATATCTCTCCCGCAACCTTGCAGAATTTAAGAATTACTGGAAAGATACGCAACTGTCTACTTTTAAATTATGGTGGAGAATGGAATAGAAATATAGAGCAAGCATTGGTGAAATTAGGCAATTGGCAAAGTAAATGCTTTAAAAAAATAAACTTGGTTCTTCCCATATAAAAAATGCCGGGGTGATTATACATTTTCACCCCAGCTTTGGTCAATAAAGTTAACTTATGTTAGCTTTTTGCAGTCCAAGCTTCTGCTTGAAGCTGCTTCACGAAATCTTCAGTTTCCTTGGGATGAACATTTCTAAAGTTGGAGTTGTCATCTAAAATTACTTCAACCATACGATCAGCCATTGATTGGGGATCTAATTGATTGGCTAAAGATTCTGCTGCACCATCAAATGCGGATAGTGGGGTAAAATTAGATTCAGGATTATACCAACGGAAAATAGAATCAACGCCACGGTCATTAAATCCTGTACCAAAAACCCCTGGGTTACACGTCGCAATTTTGATATTGAATTGCGCCAGCTCTGTCTTTAAACCTTCTGCTATCGCTCCCATAGCATGCTTAGATGAACAGTATGCTGCAACATATGGTACTGTCCATAGTTCACCCATTGAAGTTGTAAATACAATCTTTGCAGCTTTCTTCTGCTCTACCCATTTTTTGATAAAGCCCTGGGCAACCTGAAGACCTCCGAACACATTAACATCAAACATGTCTCGTATCAAATCAAGGGGTTGTTCTGCTATTGGTCCTCCCTGCATAATACCTGCATTACTTACCAAAATATCAATATCATATTTCTGATGGATATACGCCAGATCACGCGCATCAGTTACATCCAGTTTATCAACAATAAGATCAATTCCCTGCTCGCTCGCCTCTCTTTTAAGGTCACTTACCTGTGGATATACCTGCGCTGTTGCAATTACCTTATGTCCTTTTTTTGCTAGATCAAAAGCTACAAGTTTACCAAATCCACTGGCTGCACCTGTAATTAAAATAGTTTTGCTCATTTCTGTATTGTTTAAATGTGATTAATTATCTATATGTAAAGGTCAAAATTTCAAATGACAACCAATATCGCTGGAAAGCTCATTTTTATATTACAGGATAGTCCACTTTGAATTTTGGAAAGAAGTAATTCCTATTTATGAAAGTATTAGGTCTACTTTAAAAATGTAAAATATCTAACATATTCACCTACCGTTCAAATATTCAAATTACTGTTGTATAGTATACTCGAGGCTATTTAACAAATGGATGTTCCTGTTATGCAAGAATGTATCGACAACCAATAGTCCCATAAATAAGACCGCAAATCCGAGGCTGACTCCTTTGTAATATTCCTGTAGAAAAAACAAAGATGCCATGGCACAGATTGCCCCCAAAGAAACCCATGTTAATCGCAATACTTTATAAATATTGTTATCTTTCTGAACTTTCTTGTATGTTACCTTTAGCACCTGTGCCGGTTGCTCATTGATCTGCTCCTGCAATTTTTGAGCACCAGTACCTCTTGCTGTTAGAAGATAGGTACCATAACATAAGTTGACTGCAAGAAGAAAAGAGATCGGAATAGCCATCCCCTGTCCAAGGCCCATCTCACCACTTTTGAAAAGCAGCACTACAATGGGGATGAGCAGTACAGCTGCCACAATCATCCATTTACCCTGTTCAATTTCGCCTCTTGTCCATAATTGGAAATACTGAATCAGTTCTATTTTTTCCATAAATGTAATGGGTTTATTTAAGCAATTTCAGAAGTTGTAGTTCCATATTTCAGCTTGAACGAAGAATAGAAGTGAGAAAGATTTTCAAATCCCAGATCAAGGTAAAAATGGGTTGGTTTCTGCTTCTTATATTTAATGAGATGGTATGCTTCCTCTAAACGCTTATCTTTGATCCATTGTTTTGGCGGACAATTGAATACTTTTGCAAAGTCACGCTTAAAGGCAGAAATACTCCTTCCTGTTAGCTTGGCAAAAGTTTCCAGAGGAACATTGAACATAAAGTTATTGGTCATAAATTCTTCCAGATCAATTGCATAGGGCTTTGAAAAATCAAACAGAATATATTTAAAATCTGGATTACTGTCCAAAAGCAACTCGATGGCTTCCCTGATCTTTAAATCGGCCAATTTGGGTGTAGCCTGCTTTGTTTTATTGATATACGGAGCCAATGACATAAAGTAACTATGTAAAAATTCATTGGGTTCAAAAAATAATTTCTGTTTCCCATTATAACGCTCCTTAATCGCAATCTTATTTTCTAAGGCATACTGCTGTAAAGTTGCTTTATCCAATGTAATCGCAATAAATTTATAGTTCCCAGATTTTGAAGGGTATTTAATGGTACGGATTAACTGGTTTTTTCTAACCAGCACCACAGTATTTTCCTTGATCGTTATTGAGCCCTGTTCATGGAATGCCTGCGTCTCACCGGCCAGTTGAAACCCCAAAAAATGGTCAGGATAGAATTCCTCTGTCCCGCGCTGTGTTTCATAAATGCATGAATACACCAACTTGTCAAAAATCATTTCTCGTGAAGATTCCATAATAATTTTTTTTAGTTACACGATTACAGAAGCTCCGGAACTTGCAACTTCTCTATCCTGATCAGTCGTTCCGCCTGAGCATCCTATGGCACCGATAACAACGCCATCCTTATTTTTAATTACAACACCTCCTGCAATTGTCAAAAGCCCACCGTTGGAATTAATCATCCCATATGAGTGAAGTTCTGCTCCTGCAATAATGGTCCCCATAACATCACTGTCCACACCAAACATTACAGCTGTCCTTGCTTTTTTTATCGCAAAATCAATAACTCCATACACACTGTCCAGTCTCGCAAAAGCGACCAAATGACCTCCTGTGTCCACAACTGCAATACTTACTGATAAATTTAAGCTTTTTGCTTTTTCGATTGCTGCATTTAAAATCAAATTTGATTGTTCGTAATTGATATTCATTTTTATTTATATTTTATTTTTCTGAATTATTCTTTATTACTAAGCTTATACAACAGCATATTTTTCCAAATATATCTTCTCAAGTAAACTACTTCTGCCTGATTCATTATGCTGTGCTTTTCCGTTTTCTAATGTTTCAGCAGAAACCCTTTGCATATTTGAAATTTCCGGGAATTATTTATTTTAAGAAGCCCTAATTTCCACTTCAATTCTTTTTCGTCCTAATGATAAAGTAAAATTACAACACTTAAAAAGGAGATTATATTCGCATTTGGTTCAATTTTGTATTTCCAGAAAGTTCATTTTTTTTTAAATACATAGCCGGATTAATAAAAAATTCTTTATTAAATATAATTGCCCTTTGGACCTGCCATTTTTATTTTCAATAAGATTCTATCAAAAAGTTTTTTATGGGAGGACCTTTTTGGTTGTACCAACTATTATAAAATGAAAAACCGTTCAAAAAGAACGGTTAACTTAATTTTAAAAAAATGACAAACACTTTTATATAAGCCCTTTTGGGTACTTCTAAACATTTATTGATCAATCAATTATTTTGCCCAATATTGAAAAATTCTTCCTTCATAATTGCTATAGGGTCTTTGATTAAATCTATGGGGTCTCCAGTTTGCCCAGCCGGCAGCACATGCGCTGGCTCCTCCATAATCATTCGTACTGTTTGAACATATACCAATGTGGTGATTAAGCTGTGCTTCAACGCTCATCCAGATTCCAAATGTATCATTAAGATCGTACTTATTGAAAGTTATCTGGCTTCCATTACTTAAAGTGTAGGTTAAATTATTAGCAGGCATATTGGCTCCTGCGTAACCCACGCCGCCCCATATTCTTATCTTAATTAGGAATCGCACTGTATTTTAAATTATTTAAAACACTGTTTTTCATATATAAAAACACGATCCAGTTTGAATCAACTAACAACTAGTTTGATGATAATCTTGGTAAGTTCACTAAACAGAATCTGTAGGAAAAGATACGCTCTCAATAACACGCCTCCCTTATTTACTATTGCCTTTTAGAATTTTGACTCACACAAAATTTTAAATATGGAAACTCTATCAAAACAAGATCTGGAAATATTCAGAATGAGAATGATTTCAGATATAGAACGATTATTGGAAACCACTAATAATCACACTACAGAGGAATTCGATTGGTTGCGAAGAAAGGCTGTTCGCAAAATGATGGATATCTCTCCCGCAACCTTGCAAAATTTAAGAATTACTGGAAAGATACGCCACAAAAATGTTTTGGGTTCTTACTACTACAATAAAAACGGATTTACAAAAATTATTTGAAGATGAAAACTGACCCATCAAAAAAAGGTATGTAATACCTCGATAATATCTGTAATTATCCTCGACTTAATGTATGGCATATTAGCTTACTCCTTGCAATTGCTTGCTTAGCCTATCAACAGAATGATAGCAAGATTATCCGGGTCAGCATAAGTAAGCTAATGGCAATGTCGCATATTAATACTACTCCCACATATCATAAATACTTTAAGGAACTCGAGAATTACGGATATATTAAATATATACCATCCTAACATCCCCGATACCGCAGTACTGTAGAATTATTGCAACAATAATTAGTGACGCCAAATTAACTTCAATGTTCCTTAGAAGCGAATGTTGAAGTTTTTTACTGTTATTAATCAACCATTTTTTTAATAATAAAGTTTATCTGCTTTAGCGGGTCACCCACGTTTTAGTTTATCATTGCCCTGATTTCGTTAATTTTCTTCCAGTTGGTTGACGGAAATTTGCTTGTATAAAATCAAGATATGAAGATAGTAATAACTGGTTCCTTAGGAAACATCGGAAAACTGCTTACGGAATTATTGGTCGGGAAAGGACACCAAGTAACGGTAATCAGCAGTAAGGCAGAAAGAGCATCTGCTATTCGGGCTTTGGAAGCAACTCCGGCGATAGGGAGTATTCAGGATGTGGATTTTTTATCAACAACATTCAAGGGCGCAGATATTGTTTATTTAATGGAAGCCTGGGAAGGAATAGGCAGTCTCTTTGACAATAGTATTGACTTTAGAGCAGAGTTCGAAAAAATTGCACATAATTATGTAAGAGCCGTTCTGAGCTCCGGTGTTAAAAAGATTGTTCATTTGAGCAGCGTAGGCGCACACTCAGAAAACGGAACAGGCAGCCTTTTGGTTCATCACGCAGTTGAACAGATTTTACGAACCCTTCCCCAGGATGTCTCCATTAAGTTCATGCGTCCGGTTGGTTTTTTTAGCAATATATACCGGTGGCTACCAATGATTAAATCGCAGGGTGCAATTATACAAAGTTATGGTGGTGATCGAAAAGAACCCTGGGTTTCTCCTTATGACATTGCACTTACTGTAGCTGAAGAAATGGTAAAGCCATTCACGGGCAAGACAGCGCAATATATTGCTAGTGATGAAGTTTCACCTAACGAAATTCTACAAGCTTTAGGTAAATCTATCGATCATCCAACTTTAAAATGGACGGTTATTTCTTCTGAGCAATTATTAAACCAGATGCTCTCGGCTGGGATCAACGAATGGATAGCAAACGGTTTAGTTGCCATGCAGAAAGCACAGGCAGCCGGCAGTCTATATGAAGATTTTTACCTAAACAAACCAGAGTTGGGCAAAGTAAAACTCAGTGATTTTGCAACGGAATTCGCAGAGGTATATAACAAACAAAAAAATTAATGATATGAAACAAGCACTTATAACAGGCGCCAATAAAGGCATTGGACTCGAGACAACAAAACAGCTTTTAAAAAACGGTTATTTTGTGTTTATTGGAAGCAGAAATTTAGAGAACGGAAAAATAGCTGTTCAAAAACTTAATGAAAGCGGTTTTCAAAATGTTGAAGCCATACAGCTGGATGTGACGGATATGGAATCAGTAGTTAACGCCAGACAGGCAATTGAAAGAAAAACGGGAACTTTGGATGTGCTGATCAATAATGCTGGTATCAACGGTGGTTTTCCTCAAGCGGCTTTAGAGGCTTCAGCTGATGCCTTCCAAAAAGTAATGGACACCAATCTGTACGGAGTAGTGAGGGTTACACAGACTTTTATGGATTTGCTCAAAAAAGCTGTGCAGCCTAGAATTGTAAACGTCTCTTCCAGCGGCTGCTCACTGACCCTTCAATCTGACCCTGACTGGAAATATTATAGCCACAAAGCTGCAGTATATCCGGCTTCTAAAGCAGCAATGAATATGTATACGATCAATCTGGCCTATGAGCTTCGAGAAACTGCATTTAAAGTAAATGCTGTATGTCCCGGTTTTGTGGCCACTGACTTTAACGAACACAGAGGTACTGGCACTGTTGGAGAAGCAGGTTTAAGAATTGCCAAATATGCAATGCTCGGAGAGAGCGGGGTTACGGGAAAATTCATCAGTGAAGAACATAATCCAGAAACGGGTGAAACACCTTGGTAATTAATTCAGTATTTTTGTTAGAGATAACATAGTTGAATATAGTTCCAGATGTTATCTCTAATCCTTTTTTGTTAAAGATGAGAGGCAAAGAAAACAAATTACATAAATTCAGTTCCTTATCTGAATTCCACCGGATCTTTGGTTTACCAAAACCAGAACATCCACTTGTGAGTTTTATCCGCATAGAAGACATGATACTACCGGATGAGCCTTTAGCCGATTTTCTTGTTTTAGATTTTTATAAGATCGCTTATAAAGATTCTATCGGTAAGGCAAAATATGGGCAACATCATTATGATTTTGGTGAAGGAGGATTGGTTTTCACTGCTCCGGGGCAATTATTCGAAAAACCGGCCAATAAAAAAAGTAACGGTTGCATTCTACTTGTGCATCCCGACTTTTTTCTAGCTTATCCCCTTTCAAAAAAAATCAAACAGTATGGCTTCTTTTCCTATAATACGGATGAAGCATTGCAAGTCTCGGAAAAAGAAAAAGTAACTCTGCTTTCTGTTTTTAATATTCTTGAAGAAGAACTTAAAAGCAGAATTGATGATTTCAGTCAGGATGTTATCATTTCGCAGATTGACCTGCTGCTAAACTACAGCAGCCGTTTTTATAAAAGGCAGTTTGTGACTCATAAGACATTGAATCAAAACCTAATCCAGCGGTTTGAAGATGCAATGGATGCCTATTTTAAAAATGAAAATTCGGTACAAACCGGGATTCCAACTGTTCAGCATTTTGCAGATGGTCTACATGTTTCTGCAAATTATCTGAGCGATATGTTGCGATCATTAACAGGTCTCAATACACAGCAGCATATCCACCATAGAATTATTGAGAATGCTAAAGATATTTTATCCACTACGAATCTTTCTGTTTCTGAAATAGCCTTTCAGTTAGGTTTTGATTATCCGCAGTCATTTACCCGCCTTTTTAAGAGTAAAACCTGTCAAACACCTCTGGAATTTAGGCATTCATTTAATTAATAGAACTGGGTAATTTACAGCTGAAATATGATGGAATATAACTACATATCCTTAAGAAACCATATCGAGAACATTGTGTCGCTCAAAGATGAGGAATTTGCATTTGTTAGCAAACATTTTACTTTACAACAATTTAAAAAAGGTACAGCTGTTTTCACTGCAGGTGATAAAGTAAAATATGTATACTTTGTGCTTTCAGGTCTTCTGAAACTTTCTCATACAGATGAAAGCGGTAAAGAGCATATCGTTTCTTTTGCGATGGAGGACTGGTGGGAAACTGATTTTCAAGCCTATTATACGCAAGGTAAAGCACTGTTCACCCTTGTGTGTTTAGAAGATACTGAGGTTTTTTGCTTATCCTTTGAAAATTTTGAAAAACTCTGTAATGACCTGCAAAAAATGGAGCGTTTCTTTCTTAAAAAATCTATTGCTGGACATATAGGCTCCGAAAGACGCATTTTATCTTTTCTGACATCGGGTGCAAAAGAAAGGTATGAACAACTGCTCGCCCGTAGTCCAGAATTAATGCAGAAGCTTCCAAAATCAGTTCTAGCTTCGTATTTGGGAGTTTCAAGGGAAACGTTAAGCCGTTTATTTTCCTGACGTATACTATTTGTGAGGTTTGTCACACCAACTTCTACAACTATATACTGAGCTTTGCAGTATAATAATTGTAGAACAATGGAAAAGAAAATAATTAATCCTTGGAAATGGCAGGACGCCAGAAACTATGTACAGGCTGTAGAAGTTAAAAATCCTGGAGGAACGCTTTATGTGTCAGGACAGACCGCTATTAATGATGAGGGAATTTCGAGCAATGCCGATATGAGAACCCAAATTTTTCATACAATTGAAAATCTGGAAAAAGTAATTCTTTCGAGCGGTTACGAGGTGAAAAATATCGTCCGCCTCAATATCTACACGACGAACTCTACTGAACTGTTCGAAAACTTTGATGTCATTCAGAAATGGCTTACCAAAAATGAAGTTCAGCAAGCGAGTACCGTCTTGGAGGTTAAAACACTTTTTGAAACTTTGAAGGTCGAACTTGAAGCAACTGTGGTAAAGTAAATTTGTTCACCTGCTTGAAATAAAAAATGGCAGTAAGAAATCTTGCTGCCATTTTTGTTATACTAGAGGAGAAAAGAATTTATAGCTAAGCTCCTTAAGATTTAGTGATCTCCTTCCGATGTTCGTTTCCCCAATCTGAAAGATTTCGAATTACCGCTGTAAGCTTTTTGCCATGGGATGTTAGTTCATATAAAACACTCACAGGACGGGTATCAAGAATAGTCCTTTGAGCCAACTTATTTATCTCCAACTCTTTCAGCTCTTTACTCAGCATTTTATTTGATATCCCTTTAACATCATTCAGTAAATCTGTAAATCTTCGAGTTCCGTTGAAGCAGAGTGATGCAAGAATAGAAATTTTCCATTTGCCACTTAATACATACATGGCATCGTTTACAGCTCTGACGTGCGCGTCACATTGGTTATTTGTTGTTTTTGTTTCTGTCATTTGTTACTTGGTTACCAAAACGTAACAGTTACTTTTTGATACGTTGTTACAAATTTAAACAAAACTCCCCTACCTTTGCAAGTAATGAGAAGGATTTGAGAGATATATACATCACACAATTATTTAAAAACATACAAAAGAAAATGGGACAATTTACCTTAGCAATTAAATTTACGGCAAAATCTGAAAATCATGAACAATTTAAAAAAGCACTGTCAGACCTTTTTGAAATAGTGAGTCAGCAGAAAAATTTTGTTCATGCAACAATCCATCAAAATATTCAGAAAGTGGAAGAGTTTTTTGTATACGAAGTTTGGAATGAAGATATTGAGCATTTCATGAATGTAACCTTAAAACAGCCTTACGTCCTGCAATGGGAACAACTATTAGTTGATATGGAAATTGAGCGTGAGCCTACAGTCTATCAAGCTTTTGCTCACTTTAAAAAATAAAAAAAACCGCTTCGTATTTTTTCCGAGGCGGTTTTTTTAATAAACAATTATAATTCGAAATTGACATAAGTTGAAAGTTACTTTGTGCGGTTTATAACTTTCTCACGATGCTTCTTTCCCCAATCGTACATCACGGTAATCACTTCGTTGAGTGAAACACTGTAAGGTGTTAATTCGTATTCAATAGTTATTGGTTTTGTAACAAGCACTGTCCTTGAAACCAAGCCATTTATTTCAAGCTCCTTCAGTTCTTTAGATAATATCCGTGGTGAAATCCCAGCTTCAGTCAAAAGTTCACCAAACTTCATTTTACCTCCTCTTAAAATAGATATCAGAACCAATTTCCACTTTCCTCCTACTATATCCAATGTATCGTGAAGTGTAAGCCAAGCTTTTCTGCATTCGTCAGTAGACGCGGGAATAAGGCAACGATCCTCTTTCATCATTATTTAAATTTTAACATTATCCTTTTTGTAACCAATAGCAAAGATATGGCATCACTACAATAATTTTGCCTCATTAAATAAGTTTAACAATTAAAATTTATCTCTTATGGAGTTCAACAAAAAAATTGACATCGCTACAAATCTGTTCCAAAAACATCTTTCAAAATTTACAGACTCAAACATGACTGAAGAAAGTTATGCTGAATTATTTACTGAAGATGCAGTCCAGCAATTTCCTTATGCCCCTGCTCCTTATGCTACAGAAGTTATCGGCCGTGAGGCAATTGTTGAGTATATTTCAAATGTAACTCAAGGCGCAAAAGACTGGAAATTTGACAATTTCATATTTACAGCAACAGAAGATCCTGAAGTCTTTTTCGTAGAATTTGAAGGAGGTGCAACAGTACTTTCAACTGGAAAAGATTACCATCAATTATATATAGGCCAACTAACTTTAAAAGATAATAAAATAGCAGCCTATAGAGAGTATTGGAATCCAATTTGGATTCTGGATGCTTTTGTTTCAAAAAAGTAGAACCGATATTGAATATTCACTAATAAAAGTTCATGTGTCTATCTGAAATAAGATCCCCAAGAGTTATCTAGGGGATTTTTTCTGATCAATTAGCCTATTGATGCGAATTCTGTCCGAACAAGTCTTATTCTATCTTACGCAAAATTCGTATATTAGTGATCCTAAATTCAAACTATGTCAAATTCATTTTAGATCACTAATAAAGGCAGAATCATGGCATTAATTCGAAAATGGCTAGAGTAGAGATTTTATATTATTTTGAAAAGGGTGGTTCGAATATATATAGAGATCAACACCTATGGTGCTTAAGTGCCTGGATGTTTATAAACATATTCTGAAAAAACTTAAGCAAAATAAAAAGTTAGTTCTTGTAATTGGAGAGGATTTCATTAACTCGCACTTTCCAAATTTCAGCATTCGGTAACAAATATCAAACAAAAAGGTGGATGATTTTAGTACATCCACCTTATAGATCAAATAAAGTCAATTTTTTCTTAGCAGAAGCTTAACTAGCTATTTTCAAACAAAGCTTTTTTAAGAGCGAGCGCACCTTGTTGTGAGGAAAACTTTACCGCTTCAATATGATCTAGAGGATTCAATAAGCCATAATCATGAATAAATCCGTTATAAGTCTCGATAGTAGTCGGAACGCCCGCCTCATCTAACTTTCTTGCATACGCCAAACCTTCATCGAATAGGATATCGTTTTCGGCCAACTGAACTAGTGCTGGTGGAAGGCCTTTAAGTTTTTCTAAGGGTGCATTGAATGGAGTAGCATAATATTCCTTACGTTTTTCGGTATCCGGAAGATAATTATTCCACATCCATTTCATTAATGGAGCTGTAAGGAATCGTTCTTCTGCATATTTTTGCCAGGATTCACGTGTAAAATCCGCATCAGTAACAGGCCACAGTAATAACTGAAATTTTATTTCCGGACCACCTTTATCTTTAGACATCAGGCAAAGAACCGCCGTCATATTTCCGCCAACACTGTTTCCGGCAGCCGCCATATTTTTACCATCAACACCAATTTCAGCACCATTTTCTGATACCCACTTTGTCGCTGCATATATCTGGTTAATTGCAACTGGATATTGTGCTTCCGGTGACGGTGTATAATCTGTAAATACTGCAGCGGCACCGCTATTGACAACTAAATCCCGAACCAATCTTCGATGGGTTGGATAATCACCCAATACCCATCCACCGCCATGCGTAAACATGAACACTGGAAGATTCTCGGAAGAAGCATTGGCAGGTTTTACAATATGGATATTTACAGTAATTCCATCCTGCGTAATTTCCCTTTTATCTTCAGTAATACCTGAATAATCTACCTCAACAGAATTTTGCGCGTCAACCAAAACCTGTCTGGCTTCCTGAGGAGTCAATGTTTCTAGTGGTTTACCGCCACTATTATTTAGCCCCTTCAAAAATTCTCTGATACCTGAAAGGATCTGCGGATCGCTCTCAGCTTTAATGTTGTTTGCCATAATTAATGTGTTTATGATTTAAAAATGAATGTAACGTCCTTTCGAGTCATTTAATTCTTTATTTTTTCAAGTTCTTTAATAACCACTTTGGCCATTTCCTTTGAACTGAATGGATTTTGACCCGTAATCAGATTGCCATCCACAACAACGTTAGATGTCATTGGAATAAAGGCCTTTTTGAGATATGCGCCGCGCTCCTTAATGGCAGCTTCCAGATTGAAGGGCACTTCCCGTTTTCTTCTGGCAATGGTTTCCTCAAACCAGTCAAATCCGGTCATTGATTTTCCTTGAATCAAATATTCTCCGTTACTAAGCTTAACATTTAGCAATCCACCAACTCCATGACAGATCGCAGCGACTTTCTTTCCTTTTTCAAACTGATTCCTGGCCATTGACTGTATAGTAGCGTCATCTGGAAAATCGTACATTGTACCATGACCGCCAGCTAAATATATAAGATCGTATTCTTCTTGAGTAAGCTCAGATAGTTTTTCACTATTTGCAAGCAATAACCGAAAGTCATCCTCATTCCAATATTGTTCAGAAATTTTATCTAGTGTAAAGTGCTTTAAGCTTTCGGGATCTACCGGAATGTTACCACCTTGAGGACTTGCAATGGTAATATCATAACCTTTCTCTTTGGCCATATGGTAGATGTGAGTGAGTTCACTAAGCCACAAGCCGGTTTTCAGATTACCACTTGCATACATACCTATATTAGTTACTATTATTAAGATTTTCATCATGCCCATATTTTTTCTTTTAATATTACAAAGTTGATAAGAAACCATTGCCCGGGAGTAGCCGAATTACGGGTAGTTGTAACCGAATCTCCGTATTTAAGTTTTTAAATACAGCAGGTTAATTTAATGATGATCTGAATTCCAGTGGCGAAAGTGATGTTCGGCTTTTAAAAAGGCGATGGAATGATTGTGGATGTTCAAATCCAAGCTGATACGCAATTTCAGAGACCGACATTGCGGTAGTGGAGAGTAATTCTTTTGCTTTTTCAATCAATCTGTTCTGGATATGCTGCTGCGTGGTTTGCCCTGTTTGCACTCTTAACATATCGCTTAAATAATTTGCACTTAGGTGTAATTGATCGGCAATGGAGTGAACAGAGGGTATACCAGTGATGATTAATTGATTATTTTTGAAATAATCATCCAATAATAACTCCAACTTGGAAAGAAGGTCACTATTCACTTTCTTTCTGGTCAAAAATTGACGATTGTAATAACGATCACAATATTTTAACAGAAGATCAAGGTTAGAAACAAGCAGATCTTGTGTAAAGGAATCCATGTTGATATCAATTTCCTGCTCAACATTCGCTATGATATCAAAAATGGTTTTCTCCTCCTTTTCAGAAAGATGCAAAGCTTCATTGGCTGTATAGGAAAAATAACCGTATTCTTTAATGTCGGATGCCAGACCATAACCATGTAGGAAATCCGGATGTACCACCAGGACAAACCCTCTCACTTTATCAAGCAGTATATCATCAAACTGAAGGACCTGATGCGGGGCAATAAAATACATTATCCCTTCATCAAAATCATAAGATTGTTGGCCATACCTGCATTTTCCACCGGCGCAGTCTTTTTTTAAAGCAATAACATAAAAATCGGTCGTTATTGTCCTAAGTAGAGTCTCCGGTTCCAGTTTGACATCATCAAAATTAAATACACTGAGCAGCGGATTAGCGGGTTTCTTTAATCCCAAGAATTGATGAAGTGTACTTATTGATGATACTTTTTCCGGAGTTTTCATATGCGGATTTTCAGATTTATACATGACTAATTTACTTAATTATTTTGTTCCCTGAAAGCTGTTCATCTTTAATGATATTGATTCCCTGCTTATATGATGTGACCTGAAAATCCGGAAATTTCTTTCTGAATTTTGAATCGTCAAAAATATTGTCATGCTCATACCTTGGAAGAAGCTCCAATAATTCCTTTACACTTTTGTTGAAAAATGCCCCTATTTTGAACATCAATTTTGGGACAACAGAATATTTCAGTTCCCTGCCATAAATTCCTGAAGCCATTTGGATAAACTCTTTATAAGTAGGGTGGCTTTTGTCTACCGGCAAATGCCATGTCTCACCAAATGCGTCAGGCGTATTCCCAATCAAAGCAGTAGCTCGGCTCGCGTCGGGAGTCCAGATCAGGCTTCTTTTTTTATTTGCGCGCAATGGAACCTTCAGCTTTTTACCCTCTTTGATATTATTAAAAATCAAGGTATTGGTAATACTCTGTGTTTTGCCGGGACCATAAAATTCTGGGGCACGGCAGATCACTGCTTCAAGTTCACCGGATTCAATTTCCCTCAACACCATTTCGGCCATTTCTCTTCTAACTCTTCCTTTTCTTCCCACAGGTGCGAAAGCAGTTTCTTCTGTCAGTACGCGGTCATCCTGGGGATACATATAGGTGTTATCAAAGAAGACAAGTTTTGTACCATTAATCTTACAGGCATCAATTACGTTACGAAGGATCAGTGGGAACTGTTTCTCCCAGAGATCCGAACTGATCGGAAGACCTAATGTGAAATAAGCAATTTCACTGCCTTTTACCGCTTCGATCGCTTTTTTACGAATGGAGAGGTCAGCAGAAAACACCTCGTCTGTATCATTTACCTTTTTCGCTTCCCTGCTGACGATGCGGATATCAGATGTGAAATTTCTTTTAAGTTCTCTTGCGAGCTCTTCGCCGATCTGACCGTTAGCTCCTAATATAGTCTGCATATCTTTTGCTGTTTAAATTATTATACAAAGTTCCGTGATCAACCTAAAAGCAGCGTATCTGAATCCTTGAAAATTGTAACATAATCTCTGTTACATCACTTTTTTCAGCCAGTGCATTTTTTTATCTGTATAAGGGGGATATTTCCAGTCCGGTTCACCCCAAGTGGTTTTTTCGATCACCGATTTTTGATGGGAGAACGTAAGAAAGCCGAACTCACCGTGATAGTTCCCGATACCGGAGTTTCCGATACCGCCAAAAGGCAGATAATCGCTGGTAATGTGCATCAGTGTATCGTTAATGCATCCGCCACCAAAAGAAACCAGGTTTAGGAGCTTATCCTTTTCTTCTTCCTTATTTGTGAACAAATAAGCGGCCAAGGGCTTTTCACCTTCGATTATTTTTTTGAGAACATCATCATAATTGCTGAAGGAAATGACAGGTAAGACCGGACCAAATATTTCCTCCTTCATGACGGGATCTTCCCAGCTTACATTATCCATGATGGTCGGTTCAATGTATAGCGACTTCGCATTATAATTCCCCCCGTAAATCACTTTAGATTCATCTATAAGCCCAAGGACCCTGTCAAAATTCCGTTTATTGATGATACTTGTATAATGCTCCGCACCATCCGAATAATTGATTTCCTGAAGTTTCTCTTTGATCAGGCTCAGGAGTTTGGGTTTTACCGATTCTTCAACCAGCATATAGTCCGGGGCAATACAGGTTTGTCCGCCGTTCAGGAACTTTCCCCAGATCAGTCTTTTTGCCGCAACATCAAGATCAGCACTTTCCGTGACGATTGCAGGAGATTTTCCTCCAAGCTCCAGGGTAACCGGAACCAGATTCTTAGCGGCAGCTTCATAAACGACCTTTCCTACTTTCGGACTTCCCGTGAAAAATATTTTATCAAACCTGAGCTTCAAAAGCTCTGTTGTTTCAGGGATACCTCCCTGCACAACATACAGGTAGTTGGAAGGAAAATTATCATTGATAAGATCCGCTAGCAGATGCATGGTGTTTTCGGGAAGTTCGCTTGGTTTTATGATACAGGTGTTTCCCGCGGCAATGGCGCTCACCATAGGGCTCAGTGTCAGCTGATAGGGGTAGTTCCATGCCCCGATGACAAGGGTTGTTCCAAGTGGATCATAATGAATACGGCTCTTCCCGGGCTGTAAACTGAGTGCTGTTTTGACTTTTTTAGGCTTGCTTAGCTTATCCAGATTTTTAAGAAAAAAATCTATCTCATTATACACTAGATTGAGCTCCGTAAGAAAGGTGTCAAATTTTCCCTTGCGAAAATCTTTATAGATCGCTTCATAAAGCTGGTCTTCATTAGCTTTCAAAAGATCCTTTAGCTGTACCAGCGTATCCTTGCGAAAAGCGACGTTTTTTGTCCGGTGCGAATTAAAAAAATCTTTTTGTGACTGGAATATTCTTACAAAATCCATTTGTATAGTCTTTAAAAATTAAAAAAAAAGTTATTTGTTGCCCTCTGCCGGCTCAGGGGTATATAATGCGGCCTGAAATTCGGGTTGGTAATCGTAGCGCATCAGTTTTCCAAGATCCAGGGACTTGATATATTTTGATAAGGGTCCGTCGCTAAGATCAAGTTTCACATCTTCCTTCTTCTTACTGCTGGCCTTTTTAAGTGCCCGCACATCGGTATAACCGTGTGTCAGTTTTCCGTTTTTATCCACGTTGATAAAATTGGAACGGACGATTTCGCCCTCCGATCTCCCGATATCCAACTTCTTTCCCGCTATTGAGAAATCCGGATTTCCTGATTTATCATAAAAAGTAAAGATCATAGCATCTCCTTTATCATTATAATCAATCGGGATCAGCCATTTAGGTAAGTTATAGCCAACTACACCGCGAACCCTTGCCAGTTCTGTGTCTACCGGTAGCTTTAAAACATATCCCCAGAGGCTTTTGTTTTTGATTTCTCCTAGTAAAGAAAATACTCCCCAGTTTCCGGCTTCTGGCTTGGTCGTAACAATGGAAATGGATAACTCGTTGTATGTATCGTTATCACAGTAATGATAGGCATAAGCGGTTATGGCAATAAGCCCTCTTCCCGGTGTGATGGAGATAGGCTTAACAATATCACGGACTTCTGCAGGAATCAAATTCTTCAAAGTTTTCATGTCAGCTGTATAGATTGCCGTAATACTGCTGTTGCTGTAATAAAAATTCGGAGAATAAGTTGTAAACCCAACTTCTTTCTTCTCTTTTTGGATGCTCTTAAACCAGCTAAGATCAATATCCGGTCTTTCTTTTTCAATGACCGATAACGGCGGGTTTGAGCGGAACCGATCATAAAGACCGTTCTTTAATACAGGAACCTGATGGCCTGCAAGATCAATAACTGTCTGTTCGGATTTAATGGTGTCCATAGTAATATGATTTTTTTGATTTACAATGATGTAATTTGTATCAAAGGAATTTTGAGATGCAGTAGCGTCAAAACTGCCTGCTATTGCCTGCGAGTACATACCGACAAGCCCAGTTGTTGTTAATATTTTAAAAATATTCATATGTTTTTATTTTCTTCGACAAAGTTCAGGACTATGAGGACGACAGGAGTAGTTAGATTAAGGGAAATTGTAACAGAATCTCTGTTTTTAGGAGCACTTAAAATATCTAAACGAATCATTAAGGTAATTCCAAAGAAATAATGAATCGTAAGACTTGTCAAAAAAATATGACTTCGAAAATATGCAGTAGATGAAGTTGATACGATAATCTGAAAAAAAAATTAATCAGAGCAGATCCCCTAGCTCCGACAAAACTCAACATATAATATAATTATTCCGCCCAATGTTATAGAAAGTTTTGTGATAAGTCCAAAACAATGGACATATTTCGAATGTATTAAATAATGAGCTTGTAACATGCTTTAAACAGGATGGTTCAAATATGTGTAGAGAATGAACATCACAGCTCCTATTCTATCGGTGTATCTAAAATTTTTAATGAAGATGCTACAACATAAATTTGTGGATTTTATTCCAGAACATATTGAAGAAGGTGTTTTATATATATCCTTAGAATATTGCACAGCCATTCATAAATGTGCGTGTGGCTGTGGGAATGAGGTTGTAACACCCATTTCGCCTACCGATTGGAAATTATCTTTCAACGGAAAATCGATAACGCTTTACCCATCCATCGGAAACTGGAGTTTCAAGTGCAAATCTCATTACTGGATTAAAAATAATAATATCGAGTTTGCCGGTCGTTGGACACAAGAAGAAATAGAAAGAGGGCGTGAAAAAGACTTGTCGATAAAGGATAAATATTTTGAACCGAAAGCGACTGTAGTTGCAGACGATTTACAATCTCCTAAATCTAGTATTTGGAAACGTATATTCAAGTTCTTTATTTAGGTTCATATTTTAATATCAGGCTATTGATTAATATTGGCCTGATATAATTAGATAGTTTTTAAACACTACATAAAACCGTGTATTATCAAATAATATTTAATTATTATCTTTGACATTACAGATTTATGGTTGTTCTTTGAAGTCGTTATATAACGATTAAAGTGTTGAATTTTGCCTATAATTTTTAGTGGCAGAATCATGGCAGTAATTTAAAATATACTTGAAAATGTGGTTTTAAAGTGGCTGGAACGAGTTAGTTCGAATCCCTCCCTTTCTATCCCGTCAATACGCCGCCCAGCTAAAGTTATAACATCTGACAAGACGGCATGTAGTGTCAAAAATAGTAATAAACATAAGGTTCGGACTCCTTTTATCTTTTTAAGTAGGATAAGTACGTAAATACTACCAACGAATGGTAAGAATATGATAGCCAACACATACAAGAGGAAATTGAGTGGTCGTAGTTTACGCCTATTAGAAACCAATAAAAACAGAGAAATTAATTTCAGTAAAAACTCCAACAAAAATAGAAGTTGCCATAAAGTTAGTCCTAATAACATTATTTTAGTTTAAAAATGTAATTGATAATTGTTTTATATTAAGGTAAACGGCTATAGCACCAAGTTGTCCCTGAAATTATTAAGTTATTTTTCTGCGTTCGAAAAATGCGCTATCCTTCAAACACAATCACAAATTCAATAAGAAAAACAAAAGAAAAAAGACGTATCTTTCTTCAGTCGCAATACAACCTAGCACTCTCCTATTCCATTCACAAATGGGAACCCTGGATTGAATTGCCGGGAAATTTTTAGAATAATAAGACGCCATGAGATCCTTTGTATTAATTGTAATCGCCATCATTGCTAATTTTATGCATAGTTATGCTCAGAAAGATCCGGAGCTTAAAAATGCTCTCGCAAAAATGACTGCGGCATCAACCGCACACGACGCTCAGGCTACCGTAACCCTCACTTCACCGCGACTGGTTAAACAAATGGGTGGCGGAGAAGCTGCATTGAACCTTATCAAAGGAGCTTTAAAACAGTTGCAAAAACAAGGGATCAAAATAGACACAGTTATCAATTATGTTGATTTAGATATCCTGCTACATAATTACCGACATGGGAGATATAACCTCCCTGTACATGAATATCATTGCATAGCGTAAACTGCATTCCGCGAGAGGTATTGATCTTATCAATCTTTAAATTGTTAACTGTAATCCGATTGGAATAGGTAGCCAAAATTCCGGTACTCTGACTATTGCCAATATAAATATCGGACAATGTAATATCGTCATGTGAACAGAAAGCTTCTCCTTGTACCCTTATCCCCTCACCATTGACAGTCGTCTGAATTTTATTAATACTGATATTGCTCAACACTAGATTCTTGCATTTTAACAGCTCTTGCGACTGTCCCTGCCCTTGCTGTTGGAATTGGTTATCTAAATAGGTATATAATAGTCCTTCGGAAGATACGCTGTATATATGTATCCGTCCTACCAAGTACATATTGACTTAGATTACCACGGTTGTTAGCTTTGTTGTTATGAATAACATTCAAGAAAAACGTAGCGTATGCTGTCTATGATAGCAGACTGGCAGCAGAGCCGAAAAAGCAAGAAAGCTTACTGTATGGAAAATGGGATCAATGAAGCGACCTTTTATTAAAGCTGATCCGTCTTTACTGATGTTTGCACTGGGATCCTCGCGCCGTTTTATCTTTATGATGGCTTTTGCGACATGCGAAAATCATTCGACGGGCTCTGCGGACTGATCGGTTCAGGGATGCAGCGTCAGGCTACCAGCGGTGAGGTTTTCGTATTTTTGAACCGTAGCCGTACGCATATGAAGCTGCTGCACTGGCAAAAAGGAGGCTTTGTACTTTATTATAAACGTCTGGAGAGCGGCACCTTCATGCCGCCGAACGTAAAAAATGGAGAATTGTCCTGGGCATTCTCCTCTTCCAGCTGCCGCAGTTTGCGCAATTCAGGAACACCTAAACCACCGTATTTTTACTTCCAATTGAAAAATGTCGCCTGTGAAAAGCCCATTTGTCGGCATATTTCTTTAACTCGGGTCTCGGACTGACGTAGTGCGAAAGCTATCTGTGCCTCGGTAAACTCTGATTTCTTCATCGCTTTTCCTCCTATTTAAAATTAGCAATTCATGCCCGAATTCTCTACTTTTAAAATGTCCTGTTTTGCGGGAGGAGGTCACCAAACGAATGAAGAAAAAAGAAAAGGAGAAGATTATAAATAGCATTTTTACTGTTCGTCAAGATCAAAGAGCAGAAAATTTCTATGTAATTAAAAGGAATAAGTTGTAAAAAATTTCTATTTTTGTAGTCTGTTATACTATATCTAACATATTATCTGCGTCTTAACAAAAAAAGACGAACTCGAAAAAGAGTAATTAATGCATGAAATCTTTTGATTTTACTGCACAGATAATTGTATCCACTTATTTTATTAAATCATAAACAAACAATTGATTAGTGAGTCGATTGTCTCATCATTTTACGATGTATTCAGCATCCAAAAATGATGATAATACAAGGAATATAATGAATAGTAAACAGTTAATAAGTAGAGAAATAGAGATATTCTACAATAAAGCATCCGAAGAAACCCGACTTGATAAGGGAATGGGTATATTTGAGTTTGAAAGAATCAAATCACTTATAGAAAAACATATTTTATCTTCACCTTTAACAATAATTGATATCGGTGGCGGTACAGGAAAGTATTCGGAATGGCTTGCAAAGAAAGGACATAAGGTTCATTTGGTAGAGCCAGTTTCAAAACATATAAAAATAGCCCGAAACAGAGCTAGTAAATTGAAAAACAAATTTTCTGTACACATAGGAGAATCTCGAAAATTGGAATTCTCAAATAACTATGCAGACCTTATTATACTACACGGCCCTCTTTATCACCTTCAAAAGAAAGAAGACAGGGATTTAACCATTTTTGAAGCCAAACGAGTTTTGAAAAACAACGGAATTATATTAGGTTTCGCCATTAATTATACTGCATCAACTTTGGCAGGTCTTTTAAATGGCTTAATTCACAAAAAGTCATTTTTTGAAATGTGTAAACAAGAACTGACAGTTGGCAAACATAATCCGCCCGATGATTTCCCCTGGCTTTTAGCCGAAGCATTTTATCATAAACCTGAACAGCTAAAGGATGAATTTATAAATCAACAATTAACCTATCTTAATACCTATGCGGTTGAAGGTATGGCGTGGCTGGACAAAGACTTTTTTGCTAATATGATGAACTGCAGAAGGCGGAAAGGATTGATAGAACTTATCCAAATAACTGAAAATGACAGTTATCTTCTACCATTCAGTCCCCATATGATGATCGCTGTACAAAAAAAGATATAATTATGGAAAATAAAGAGAAATATTACAAAGCACTAATAGACAATGCTGGTCACCTAAACGAAATTGACCTCGGAGAAAAAATAGGATTGAACGAAAATGAAACCAACGAAATAATTTCACAGCTTCTGTCTGAATATAAAATTGAATATACAGAAAACAAAGCCTGTAATTACAGTCCGACGAAAAGAACGAAGAAAAAAATATTAGTAGGTAACCGAAAGACAATATACGTGCAAGATTCTTGGGGTCGATAAAGAAAGATACTGTCTCATAAAGTGTGTAATTTATAGAAATGCGGAGTTTGAAAGGACTTCGTATTTTTTATTTACTAACTTTATAAGAGTATGATTGACAAGGAGTCACTATTAAACGACAAGGAGTTCTTAAAGAGTTTTAAGGACGGTTTACAGCGAAAGCCTTGATAGTTAAAAAATGGGTAACTCAATATATAAATGTGTTACTTATAAATGTGTTACTTACATCTCTTTCTATGTAACTTAGTGCTTCCACCGCATTGATTTCAGCCTGTTATTGATCCAATAGGAGACGATAAATAAAAAAATATTTCAGACATTTCCATTTATAGGGTGATTTGATGTATCTTAATTCTACATATTCCGAATAAAATGGAAGTATCACTTTAATGACTTTTACTAAAATTTACTGATTAATCTTAGGTTGGTATGATAGAATTTAGATCTCCACAAAATGAAAAATTACTTAATTACATTGAGGGCTACTATTATTTATCAGCAAAAGATGAAAAATTACCACACTATCTAACGTTTCCAAATAACTATACTATCGTTACGTTTATTAAAAATGGTTCTGTTCAAATAAAGGATGAAATTATTCATATTACAAAATCAGAGGGAAACTCACTATTGAGTGTAATCACTCAATACAAACGACCCTTGGAAATTAGGTATTTAGCCCCTGTAGAAGAGATTACGCTCTATTTAAAACCTGGCGCTTTGGCTTGCCTTTTCCCAGAAGTAATCAAAAACTCCCAAACTAAAACAATTTTTGATTGCGACAATCATCTCTTAAAAAAGGAGTTCAATAAAATTTCTGATAATCAAGGAGGCAAGGATATAAATATTGAAATTGAGAAATTCCTAGCCAATAGAATTTGTTCTGAAATTGACCGTCTATTAGTGGATCTGATTAAGAGATTAAACAGTAATCAAACAATTAGTGAAATTTCATTTGAGCTAAATCTTTCCCGACAATATATCAGCAATTATTTTAAAGATGGTATAGGGAAATCGCCGACTGAATTTAGGACAATATCGAGATTTCGTAATGCAATCAAAAGTCATGTTGCGGATGAGACTCTCACAAAATTAACCTATGAAAATTCCTTTTTCGACCAGGCTCATTTCAACAAGTATTTTAAATTATTGACGTCCTATAAACCCAAAGATTTTTTTAAGCAGACTCAAGGCAATAATAAAGTCGTTTGGCTGATTATTTAAGTTTACATTTTTACAATTCCTAATAGTAGATCGAGGTTAAATTTGAATGTAAATTAGCATATCAAATGAAAACAAAATTAGTATCAATAATTATTATCTCAATTCTTATTGCTTCCTGCAAGACAAGGGTTGCTCCAAAATTCATGATCGACAACGATGGAATTTTAGTAGAAAAATTTGACTCAACGAATGTTGACGAGAATAAATACAATCTCGATAACAAAATTTATGTCACTGGAACAAAGTTAATCTATAGCTATAAGCACATCGGGATTGACAAACAGGAATATTTCATCGGAAAAATAGGCAAATCAGAAAAAACAACGAATGAATGGGAATTCATTCCAATAGAAAGAAAGAATGATTCTACCATTCTTAATGTTACAATAATACCACTGAATGGCAATGCTTTCAAAGCGAGTATACCAGACTACAATCAAACTAATTTCCTCTATAACTTCTTAAATACCGGAGGACAATCAATTGGAAAAGAAATAACTGGGGTAATTGAAAATAAAAAGAACATTTGGATACATCCTCCTCGATTTGCACTTTTTTCCATTCTAGAGCTAAATCCATTTCCATATATTTCATTTCCCACTAAAAATGGTAAAAAATGGAATTGGCATTTGAGCATAGGAGATCATTGGTCAAATGTCAGGTGGAAAAAATGGGTAGGACGTATAGAAAATGATTACATTTATGAAATACTTGAGCGTAAAAAATTAAAAACAAAGTTTGGAGAGATTAAATGCGTTGTTTCAAGGGCAACTGCCAACAGCCAACTGGGGAAGACATTTTTGACTTCGTACTTTAATGAAAAATATGGATTCTTAAAATTGGAATACATCAATATAGACGGTTCTCAAACAATATTTGAATTAGAGAAGGTCATAAAAAATTAAATTATGCCTCGCCTGTATAGACCACCTCCAGTAACTCGTTGAATGGATTGGATTAAAGAATAATATTTCCAATTCATTACACGAGCGGGATTAAAGGAGTTAAATTCTGTTAGGAACTATGTTTCAATTGTAGAGAACAAAAGATGCTGTATTGATGGAGGGTTTTCACCATCTGCTTCAAAGATATCAATCTTAGCTTGCAGCAAAGCCTCATCCTTAATAATACGATGCAGAGGGAAAACAATTTTCACTTTATTTCCCAGCTTTTCAGATACATAGAAATCGGCATCGCTCACAGAATTAAACGATTTATCCAAGTTGGACAGATCCATAATCCTGATTGCATAATAGGGTAAAATAACACTAACAAATAAAGAGTATAAGGTGTTATCATTTTGCTGCTGGCTAAAGGAAAAGTGATACGACGGACTTCCTCCCATAAAGGAGTAATCCCAGATTTCAGCAGAAAGATCGGATAGGGAATTTTTCAACTGCTCCCATTGCCTACGGTCTGACCATGCTGATTCGATACATAGTTTCCGATTATTAAAAGCTTCCGACCCAACATAAGTCTCTATATCATCCAAGGAAACACCTGCCGGATAAAACTCTTTTAATTGCTCTATTATTTGTTCTTTTTGCATCTAAGACTTATTCACTGTTAAGCTCCCAGTTCTTAATCCTAAATGGGCATTTGTCCCCATTCTATTGGCTATTCACGCAAGATTCGAGCCAAGCTGTGCGTTAACGTAATACTAGATAAGCAGTACTGGAGCATCCCCTTTTTCATAGTAGCCCAATAACTGAACCCCCTCATAAGTTCCGTTTTGTAAAGCTGTGATTTCAGCGGCAGATAAGCCTCGCATAGCCGCCATTGTTTCCTTAATTAAAAATTGATTTGCCATATTCTTGTGTTTTTAATGTGTATAGCAAAAGTATGGCTGCTACGGAGGCTATCCCAGGAAAACAAGGTATATGTAAGCGGTATGTAGGAGATACAGAAAAGTACACAACCTTATCCATTTTAGTGAGATTACCTTGAACACAAAATGCGGTACTTTTTGGAGTACCGCATTTATATCTTCTATGCTTGTTGAGTGACTAGTGTGCCAAAACTCCTGCTGTTCGCAGCTTGGTCTTCAAGTCTCGCAATTCAGTCAATATACCTTGCACTTCCGATTGTGTATAACTTACTCCGGGCAGGACGGCACTGTCAAGAGCAACAGCAGACTGATTGACCAAACCTCTCGTTACATCTGAGGCATTCCCCAATACATCTTCATTCTTATACCGGAATAGATGATTAATGGTATTGGCCTGTGCAATAGCATAGCCTGAATAGAGTACTGGAGCCACAATATTTTTATTTAGAGCCAACTGAAATACATTCAAATTGATAAACAATCTAAAACCAGTAGCAAGTGTAGTACCCAATGCATTGATCGTATCCTCAACAGAGGCTCGTGTAAATACATTATTCACTATAAAATGAAATCCATGATTGCTCCTATTCACTCTAAAATAGTTATTGACATAACAGTCGATAAAAGAGTTGGATTCAATCACAAAAGTGGGTGTGCTATTTCCTCCGAGCGTCTCAATAATCGGGTAATTGACTTTACCAATATTCTTAAATATATTACGTAAAATATTGGCGCGTACTCCAGCTCCTGTATTCCGTACAGTAATAAGACTGTTATCTGACTGTTCGGCTATGGGCTCCAATCCGTTGAATGTATTTCCGACGATATTAGCCAACTGACACCCTACAGGCACATTGATCAGGGATTCATTAACTACATTTGGTCTTGATCGCAGGTCGAACGTATTATTGATATAATCCAACTTTTCCATTGCAATGTTTTTTGAACCCAGATATCCCGCATAACCTCTAAAATAACAGTTTTCAAAGGCCAAAGACTTCAACTGGGTTACAGTATTTCCCGTCGCTATTGTACAATTCCCAACATCGTAGACATAAACATGATCAAACTTGATATCAAGATCCGGACAAGCAAATGGAAGATTAAGAAAGTTTTGGTCACTATCATTCTGCCCTCTAAGCTCTGTACTACTAACGAAAAATCTTTTCATTGAAGATAGATCGGTAAATGTATTGCTTAGATTAATCACGTGTATATTGGGTTGCTTTGAATCGTAGTTTGCATGAGATTCGATATACGAGTTGTTCATCTCAAAAGACGCCGCACAAACGGAGACATCTCCTGAAAAGTTGCCAATTTTTGTTGGATAAGATCGAAGTCTCTCAACGGTAACTTTACCAGCTCTTGCTACTCCTAGATTGCTGATCAAATTATCACGCATTTCATTATTTTCTAGATAAATATGATCAATCCTAGATGTTTCTAGCGGAAATGGATTGTACATCGCCAATGCCTGATAATTATCGCTAAAGACCGAGTTAGTAATTTTCACATCAATAACCTTTCCGACTTTAATTTTGTCCTCTTTATTTGGATTGGGCTCAAGGTCTATCCCGGCCATAGGAAGTGTTCCGAAGGTTTTGGAGAACACGCAAAGGTCTACTTCAACTCCGAGACTATTTGTCAGTGATAATCCTTGTCTCCTATTGTCGACAAACTGAACATTATGATATTTAACCGTTTCACTCGGTTTGTTGTTGCCCAAATCCTCATCACCGCCAACAGTTGATCCGTCGCCCCAAAATTCACGTAAAGTCAGGCCACTGATACTTACATTGCTTGATGAATAAATATAGATACCATGCCCCCATTCGCCTAAACCTTTTTCAACAAGTTCAAGTATCATAAAATCACTATTCTGGGTCTGATCAGCACTCTTTTTAAGTACAAATGAACTTCCTATTAATGAATCTTTTGTTGCCACGGGATCTATATCCATACGACCAAGCTGAGTCACTTTATATCCGTAAGAATTTATAGTAACGTAGTCGCCTAATTGATAAACTCCATTAAACCGATTGAAATGTTGGTAATAAATAGTAAGGCCTATCACAGGCCGCTTATGTTTATAGCCGATAAGTGTCCCTGTGCCTTCAAAAGAAACATTGGTTGCGTTTCGAACCAGAAACATACTGGCATTGCCATTCGTACTCGGCCGATGTCGTATCACCCCGTTGATAATAACAGTGGTATTACTTACTACTTTAATTGTCCCGTCGTTCCAGCCAATTCCCATATCCATCGTAAAGTCTGTGTTGTAGTCAAACAGAATGTCTTTGCCAGCATTATGGACAAAGATGTTATTGACAAGCTGTGGATCATTAATGTAGGCAGCGCCGCTCCGCAAACCAAAATACCGTACATCTATGACTGTTTCAAAAGTGTGCAGCAACTTTGTTGTTCCAATGGCGATTATGCTCCCACCATCGTCCGGCCCAGGATCAGTTAATGGATTAACATAGTAATAAATAATCGGAGCTGGGGTATCCCCTTTTTCGTAATAGCCTAATAGCTGAACTCCCTCATAAGTTCCGGTCTGTAATGCTGTAATTTCTGCGGCAGATAAGCCTCGCATAGCTGCCATTGTTTCTTTAACTAAAAATTGATTTGCCATATTCTTTTGTTTTTATGTGTATAGCAAAGCTATGGCTCTTGACGAGGCTATCCGAGGAAAACTAGGTGTATGTAAGCGGTATGGGAGAGATACCGAAAAGTATGATTTTTTTGTTATCCAAACAGGGGCTGATAACAAAACATGTGCTTAAAGAGTGCATAAAGCTATGTTTTTGTCGTCAAAAATAACTGTATTGACAAGAGTACTTAAGCACCCTTGTCAATCGTTAAGAGAGCCTTTTTGGCTAGACGTCCACTATATTAAAGACATTAAGTTCCAGCTTCTTTATCGGTAAAAATCTGGACTCCTGCTTTGTCTTCAATTAACTGTAGCGGATATAGTTCAGGATTATATACACCATTAAGAACTTCATTCAAAGCGTTTTTCTTGGATTTACCAAATGTAACAATCAGAATATTTTCAGCTTTATTGATAATAGGTTCAGTCAAAGTAATTCTGAACATTGCCTGTGGCTTTAGATAGTAGGCATCAACCCATTTTTCTTTTTCTTGTAAAATCTTTTCACCTGGAAACAGAGAAGCTGTGTGGCCATCATCTCCCATTCCTAAAAGGATGAAATCAAAAATACCGTCAGCTCCCAAAACATTTCTGATTTGAGCTTCGTATTCTTTAGCATAATTTTGAGGCTCAATTCCCTCTTTATACATGGGGAAAATCTGATTTTTATTGACTGGAACCTTATTCAAAAGGACTTCCAGAGTCATCTTAAAATTACTTTTCTCATCTTCAAGAGGAACCCATCTTTCATCTACCCAAAAAAAATGGATTTTGTCCCAAATTATTTTATCTGCGTACTCGGGCGTAGCTAATAAACTAAAAATGGCTTTCGGTGAAGAGCCTCCACTCAAGGCGACCACAAATTTATCATGCTTCTGGATTGCTTTTTTCGAAAGCTCAACAAATGTATCTGCTGCTTTTTTATATAAATCATCCAGGTTATCAAATATCGTAATATTCATTCTCTTTTAATTAGATTTTAAACCCACTGATGTCCCTGCCTCTCTACCAGTGCATCACTGTCATCAGGGCCCCAGTTTCCTGAAGCATAATTTGGGAAAGATGGGTCTTTGGTTTTTTCCCAGGTTTCCTGAATCGTTTTTATCACATCCCAAGCTTCTTCTACCTGATCAGAGCGCATAAACAGTGTGAGGTCTCCCACAAGGGCTTCCAATAAAAGAGTTTCATAAGCTTCGGGCGTATCGGTCTGACAGGCAAAATTATCGAAAATCATCTCCACAGGTTTAAGCGCTAAAGACAAGCCTGGTTTTTTAGACATAAACTGCAATCTGATGTCCATTTGTGGCTGGATATTAATAACCAATCGGTTAGCCGACAGCAGCGAGGTGCTTTCTGAAAACGTAGAATTTGGAAGTGGCTTAAACTGAATCGTTATATAAGAATGCTTTTCTTTCATCTTTTTCCCGGTACGAACATAAAAAGGAACATCCTCCCATCTTTCATTATCCAGATAAAACTTAATAGCGACAAATGTTTCTGTATTGGAATCATGAGCAATTCCCTCTTCCTGGCGATAGCCATTTACTTTTAGCCCATTTACTTTGCCTCGTCCGTACTGTCCTCTTACCGCATAATGATCTACTTTGTCGGGAGAAATCCTACGGATGGATTTTAAAACATCAACTTTACGATCTCTGATCTCACCCGATTCAAGTGAAGCCGGAGGTTCCATAGCAACCATACAAAGAATTTGCAAAAGATGGTTCTGAATCATATCGCGCAAAGCTCCTGTCTGCTCATAAAAACTGGCTCTTGTTTCCACGCCTACTTCTTCGGCAACCGTAATCTGCACCGATTCTATATGTCTGTGATTCCAAAGAGGTTCAAAAATTGAATTTCCGAACCTGAACGCCAAAATATTCTGAACTGTTTCTTTACCTAAATAATGATCGATACGATAAATCTGTTCTTCTTGAAAAGTTTGTGAAAGAAGATTATTTAGCTCAATGGCAGATGCTTTATTGTGACCAAAAGGTTTTTCGATAATAATTCGATCTGTTGCAGGATCAGATGCTATTGACGTATTTTTAAGATGATTTGAAATTACCGATACAAAGTTTGGTGCAATCGACAAATAGAAAAGTCTGTTTCCTCTCATTCCGTACACTTTATCAAAATTTTCCAGTTTCTGGTATAAATTCCGATAAGAGCTTTCTTCATCAAGCTGATGCTGAAAGTAGCTGATGTGAGCCTGAAAACCAGCCCAATCTTCCTTGGTTACAGTTTTCCTGGAAAAACTCTCCAGATTTTCTTTAATATAAGCTCTGAATTTTTCATCCGTATTTTCGGCCCTTCCTAAAGCTAAAATATTAAAACCTTTTGGCATTCTGCCATCGATATATAAATTGTAAAAGGCCGGAAAAAGCTTTCTTTTTGCCAAATCCCCTGTTGCACCAAAAATAACGATGGTTGTTGGATGCAGGATTGTATTGTCACTCATTGTTAGGATTTAGTTATTTGGGTTTTGCCATGACGTATGAAAGACTCCTGCTTTGTCAGTTCTTTGGTAAGTGTGTGCACCAAAATAATCACGCTGCGCCTGAAGTAGGTTTACAGGTAAAGATGCTGTGGTGTAAGCTTCGAAATACCCTAGAGCCGACTGAATTCCTAAGCTTGGAATTCCGTTTGATACAGCAAAAGCAGCTGTCTTTCTTAATGAAGAAATTTTATCTTTTACAATTTCTGAAATTTCCTGATCCAATAAAATATTAGATAAGTTCTCGTCCTTTGAATAAGCCAGATAAAATTTTTCTAATAAAACCGAACGGATGATACATCCACCCCTCCAGATTTTAACAACATCTTTTAACGGAATTTCAAACTGATATTCTTCAGAAGCTTTTACCAATAGTGCCAAACCTTGAGCATAACTGATTAAAGTAGATAAATACAAAGCATCCCCCACCTCTTTGATGAACAATTCTGTATTTTCAGGAGTTTTTACTTCTTCTTTAGCATATAATTGAGAAGCTTTCACGCGCTCCTCTTTGTAAGCGGATAAAATTCTTGATGTGACTGCAATATCGATGGTTGGAATAGACACCCCAACTTCCATAGCCTCCTGGGAGGTCCATTTTCCGGTTCCTTTTGCTCCTGCTTTATCTAAAATCTTGTCGACAAGATAACCGTCTGTTACATCATCTTTTTGCTGGAAAATATCTCTTGTTATTTCAATAAGGAAAGAATTCATCTCGCCTTCATTCCATCTTTTGAAAACTTCATACAATTGGTTATTGTTAAGATTAGCTCCTTTTCGCAGTAAATCGTATGCTTCACTGATCAATTGCATGATGGCGTATTCAATACCGTTGTGAACCATTTTAACATAATTCCCTGCAGCTCCTTTGCCCATATAAGCGGTGCAGGGCTCGCCCTTTACTTTTGCTGAAATAACTTCCAGCATAGGCTTCACCAAATTGAAAACTTCCAAATCTCCACCCGGCATAATACTCGGTCCTCTTCTTGCGCCCTGCTCTCCTCCAGAAACTCCCATTCCCATAAAATGAAGGTTTTTAGAAGCTAAATCAGCTATACGTCTCTCGGTATCTTTGAAATAAGAATTTCCCGCATCAACGACAACATCTTGTGGACTCAGAAGCGGTGTTATGCTTTCAAGAACAGCATCAACCGGTTTGCCTGCAGGAACCATTAAAATAACTTTTCGCGGACTGTCTAAACTCAACACAAATTCCTCTAGAGAAACAGTTCCAACAACCTTTG
>Ga0065704_10000451_pt1 | contig 33782 bp, 25 predicted proteins | sample SwiRhicommuniRL2_FD_59091 | JGI IMG/M metagenome (GOLD analysis project Ga0065704, IMG submission 59091) | Switchgrass rhizosphere bacterial communities from Rose Lake, Michigan, USA - RL2 v2 (version 2) | ecosystem: Host-associated > Plants > Roots > Rhizosphere > Soil | place: East Lansing, MI | reverse complement strand
TGGCGGCGCATCCACACCCGCTACGACCGCTGCGCCCACACCTTCATGTCCGCTATCTGCATCGCCGCCACCGTTATCTTCTGGCTCAATCAATGAGTCCTGATCTTAGGCGGCGTCCGACAGCGCTGAAGGCGGCGCGAGCCCCCCATCGACGAGGATATCCGTTCCCGTCACAAAGCTCGCTGCGGGACTGCACAGGAACGCTGCAACGGCGGCCACCTCCTCGGGCTGGGCAGCCCGTCTCAACGCAGACGTTTCAATCATTACTTTCATGACTGATTGTTGCTGCATCTCGGCATGGCTCATTGGGGTGTCTATGACACCCGGTGAGATCGACACGATCCTTGCCCCGCGCTCGGCGAATGCCTTGGCTTCGCGCCGCGCCATCGCTTGAATAGCTCGCTTGGACAGGGAATAGGCCAGAACGGTGTCGTCGCCGCATAACGCGGCCAAGGCTGCAACGCTCTCCGGCTGCGTGGAGCGATCGATCTGGTCGTCGAACGCGGAACCGAGTTGATGCCCGCCACACGACGCGAACAACACCACGGCAGATTCGCGGTTCATCAATGGACGGATCGTTACCATGAGGCGCATTGTCGCCGTGAGGTTGACCTCCAGTATGCGCGCCGAAGTCGCCATCGTGGGCGAAAGCCCCGCACAGTGAATGACCCCATCGATCGCGCGACCGGCGAGCTTTGCGACCAGTGATTGGGAGAAGTCCGCAGCGGTGATATCGCCCGCCAGGAGTTCGGCATTGTCTGGGAGGTCGGCGGCGGCCCGTTCAAGGGATTGCGCGTTTAGGTCGCACATCACAACGCGCCAGCCCGAGTTAGCCATGAGACGGGCACTGGCCAGCCCCATGCCGGATGCAGCACCGGTCACGATCACCAGTCGCTCAGCAGGATTTGCCTCTACCATCACCACCCATTTCCCTTGTTACCGTCTCCCGGCGAACGAAGCCCGTATCGCGCCGCGTTCAGACCCTTTCCACGGCGAGTGCCAAGCCCATCCCCACGCCCACGCACAACGTGGCGAGGCCGCGCTTGCCACCGGTCCGTTCCAACTGATGCACCAATGTGGTGACCAGCCGCGCGCCAGACATGCCCAGCGGATGGCCGAGCGCTATCGCCCCCCCATTCGGATTGACATGCTGTGCGTCGTCAGCGACGCCCAGCGCCCGCAAGACAGCCAGACTTTGGCTGGCGAAAGCCTCGTTCAACTCGATCGCGTCAAAATCCTCAATTTTCAAGCCGAGGCGGGCCATCAACTTCTGGGCGGCAGGTACGGGCCCGATCCCCATCACCCGCGGATCGACCCCGGCAGAGGCCATGCCCAAGATGCGGGCGCGCGGCGTCAGCCCATTGCGGTGCGCAGCCGCTTCGCTGGCAACAAGCATGGCGGCGGCCCCGTCATTGATCCCCGACGCATTGCCCGCCGTGACCGTGCCGCTGGGGCCGAACAACGGCTTGAGCGCTTGTAGCGCAGCAATCGTCGTATCCGCCCGTGGATGTTCGTCAACCGACACCTCCTGCAGGTCTCCCCGCTTTCGGCCCGGCGCCTGGACCGACACGATTTCGTCCGCGAAAAATCCCTTTGCCTGGGCTTCGCCGGCACGCTGCTGGCTACGTTCAGCAAAGGCATCCTGATCCGCACGACTGATTGAGTAGTCCGTGGCGACGTTCTCCGCTGTTCGCGGCATCGTTTCGGTGCCGTATAGGGCGTCCATCGCCGGATTAACGAAACGCCAGCCCATCGTCGTGTCTTCGATCTTCTGATCGCGCGCGAACGCCCCACCAGCCTTGCCTAGGACAAATGGCGCGCGAGACATGCTTTCGACGCCACCAGCGATTGCCAGCGCCATTTCATCCAATCGAATAGCCCGAGCGGCAGCTCCCACCGCCTCCAAACCAGAGGCACAGAGCCGGTTTACCGTCACGCCAGGCACCGAGCTTGGCAAACCAGCAAGCAACAGGCTCATGCGAGCGACGTTACGATTGTCCTCGCCGGACTGGTTGGCGCAGCCGTAAAAAACCTCATCGATGGCGCCGGGATCCAGCGTGTCGTTTCGCGCCAGAAGCGCCTTCAGCGGAGTTGCCCCGAGATCATCGGCTCGAACATTGGCGAGAGCGCCGCCATATCGACCGATCGGCGTACGGACCGCATCACAAATGAAAGCGTTGGTCATGGATTATCCTGCTACGTCAGAAAGGGCGGGGCATGCCAGGTTCTACCACGCTGTTCCCATCTTGGGTTTCACCCCGATGATGTGCTCCGCTTCCAGTTCGTCGATCTCAGCAGGTGACAACCCAAGCAGTCCCTCCAGTATCTCGCGATTGTGCTGCCCCAGCGTGGGCGCCGGGGTTCGATGGATGCGATGAGGGCCATTCTCGAACTTGGCAGGATAGCCGATGACCGGAACGCGACCGAGCACCGGCTGGTCGACTTCCTCGTAAAGTCCACGGGCCTTCACCTCAGGCACTTCGTGCAATCCCGCCATCCCGATGAACCGTGACGCGGGAACCCCGGCGGCGGCGAGTGCGGCTACGGCGCTATCCGCCGGAAGCGGACGAGCCCATGCCGCAATTACGGCATCGATTTCGTCATGACGCCGCATGCGCCCCTGCACCGAAGCCAATTCAGTATCCATGGCCAGTTCAGAGGCACCGATGACTTGGCACAGCGCCCGCCACTCATCGTCGGACGTGATGCTGATCGCGATCCAATCGTCTGCCGGCATCGAGTCATAGGGCGGGGTATAATCCGCCGTCCGATATGCACCTTGCGGCGCATAGACCCATGAACGGTTCGTGTCCCGGCCGAGCAACTTGCCTGAACTTGTGTACTCGATCACCTGCTCGGCGCTCAAGCTCAGTCCCGTGGTGAACTGAGGCGTTTCGATCAGCAGACCTTTCCCGGTGCGCCGCCGGTATTCCAAACCGAGCAGGACTGCAAAGGCAGCATGCGAACCGGCGATGGGGTCGCAAGCGCCTCCCGTCACTTCCGGCCGATCGTCGGCATAGCCGGTAACCCAGGCGAGGCCGGATCCCTGCTCGACCGTAGTTGCATAAGCGACATGATCACGCCACGGACCACTGTTCCCGAAACCGGACGCGCGAGCCATGATCAGCCGGGGATTGAGGGCGGCTAACGTCTCGTAATCGAAGCCCCAATGTTCGAAGACGCGCGAACTGAAGTTCTCCACGACGATATCGGCTTCAGCGATCAATTTGAGCGCGAGTTCTCGTCCACGAGGCATGCTCATGTTGAGCGTCAAATCGCGCTTGTTCGTGTTTGCGCCCGTGAAAGCTGGGGATGCTTCCCACCAGCCCTCGCTCATGTCGGTTCGCACGGTGGCGGCGCGGATTCCGTCTGGTCGCTGAACGGATTCCATGTGGATGACATCGGCGCCGAGGATGGCAAAGAAGTGGGTGATGATCGGCCCGGCCCAAAAGGCCGTGAAATCTACGATCCGCAACCCTTCGAATGGAAGACGTTTCGCCCCGCCGGCCGGATCTGCAAGCTTAGGTGCAGCGGCGATTTCTGCAATATCGCCGTTGTGCTCGCCCAGCTTGGGAGCAGGCCCCGTCGAGCGAGGTGCGACCTCTCCGTGCATCATGTATGTCGACGTGGGCTGCATAAATCCGGTGTACGGATTCTCCCGATACCATTCGCGCGCGACCGATTGCTCGAATTTCGTCAAGGTCTCGCCATTGTTGATCGGCGCCACCGGCAGTCGAAGCGCACACGCGAACTCGATCACTTCCTCCGTGGTCCGCTCCGAGGTCCAGGAATCGATTTGGGCGTTCAGTTCCTCGTGCCGCGCGCTGCGCGCGCCATGACGGAACAGGGTGGTGTCGTCCGCCCAATCCGGGCGCTCGACCATGACGCAGAAATCCAGCCACTGCTGGCCAGTGGTGATCTGAAATCCGACGTAACCATCTTTGGTCGGATGATTGAGCGGGACAGTGGGTGCACGCGCGGAGCGGAAAGGAGCGCCGCTCGCGGCTTCGTAGGTGGCGCCGAAAAAGGATTGCGTCAGATGCAGGGCGTCGAGGGTAGACAGGTCAACCAGTTCACCTTCCCCAGTGTCCTGGGCTCGCCGCCATGCGGCGAGACCCGCAAGTGCGGCAAAGGTGCCAGCCACCCAGTCGCCATGGTCACCGCCAGCAGCAAGCGGTTCGCGTTCGGCCCGTCCGCGCGTTACCCAGCCGGCCGACATCGCTTGCAAGGTGAATTCGTTAGCGGGCTTATTGCTGTTTTCCCCGACCAGCCCGAATGGCGTGATGGTGACAACAACAGCCTTCGGAGCGCGCTCGCGGATGCGAGCGGGGGCGAATTCGTCTGCATCCGATACCGATGACCCCCGGCTCCAGACCACGATGTCGGCAGCCTTGATCAACGACCACGCAGCTTCGCGGTCTTGAGCGCTTGCAATATCGACCGTCACGCTCCGGGTCGACGCGGCCAGATATTGAAACAGTGGGCCACCCGCGCTGCTATCGGGCGCGCCATGGCTCGCAGATCGCCGACGCAGTGCTTCTCCTTCGGGCGGCTCAACGCGGGTCGCGGTAGCACCTCCATCGACGAGCAGCTTGGTACAATAGGCTCCGGCGATCCCGACTGCCAAGTGAACAACGGAAAGTTCGTCATTGAGAGGCGTTTGGAAGGACATTGCTACCCCACTTTTAGGTCTTGTTGATGCGTTGAACCATTGGACGAAGGCGACGCAGAACGATAAAACGGAAAATATTTGCCTATAAATCACGCCTCTACACAAGTATCAGTACAATCTCCACCTCACCCACCCCCACGTTTCTATTGAACCGCAAAAGCCAACACCATGATATTTAGGGACAATGATACTTATACCCCAAAACCTGCATGAAACATTTGCGCTATATTTCTCACATCCGCTCGAGCAATCACCCGATCAAAGAAATCGTGGCCCCGCCACTCTCCCCTCAACGATACCACACGCCTGACCACGCTTGCAGACGTGGGTGCGACGGGCGACCCATCAATATCAATGGTGTCACAATCGTACAGGTTGGATCGGTGATGCCCATTGGCCGATCTTTGAAACCCACCGAAGAGCAGCCGACGAGGCTTCGACCTTCCACAAGCGTCAGTCGTGGTGAAGCAAGTCAACCGGCGCCCGATGCCCGCATTGCCCCTCGTCGGCCCATTCCCCTCCGCAATCCCGGGTCAGTGAAGCAACTCACCAACCCGGAATGAGCGTTCCCGAGTAACCTTGGGGGACTCGCCACAGCGATACGCCAATTGGTCACACCGGAACCCTGGCCCCAAGTCTACCTTGGCCTCTCCCGCCACGCCCCAAGACGTCCTCAGGCCGCGATCTTCTGTCTGGTGTGGATGGTGGGCTGAACGCCGAAAAGCCTGGCGGCGTTGAGGCCCACGGCATCGCGCCAGGTGGCGTCGCTCACGTTCAGATCGGCGAAGAGCTGGTCGACGACGTTGCGGCTGACCGGCCACGTTCCTTCGGCGTGCGGATAGTCCGAGCCCCACATGATGTTGCGCGAGCCGGGCAGCTTCTTGTCGGCCGCCGTGAGGCAGGCACGATCGTGCTGGAACGCCGACCAGATCTGGTCGTCGATGATCTGGCTCGGCTTGCGCGAGAGCTGGGGGCGTACATAGAAGGCATGGGCCTCGGCCACTTCGTCCATCCGCTCGCCCAGCGCGACGAGCCAGCTGGCGCCGCTTTCGATGAAGGCGACCTTGGCACCGGGGTTGCGATCGAGCACGCCGCCGCTGACCAGGTACATTGCCGTGTTCATCGCATCCATTGCCTGGCTGGCGTAGTTGATGATCGCCGCGCCGGCGCCCTTCTCCGACACCACGCTTTCGAGCCCGGTACCGGTGTGCATCACGAACACGATGCCATGCTGCGCGGCCTTCGCGAAGATCGGATCCCAGGCGTCGCTGTTGTACTTCGGCAAACCGGCAGGGCTCACTGCCGGCAGCATCGCCGCCTTGTAGCCCTTGGCAGCCAGGTAATCGAGTTCGGCCAGCGTGCAGGAGAAGTCCATCACCGGCAACATGCCGCATTTTACCAGGCGCTGCTGGTGGCCATCCAGAAACCGGTCGTTCCAGTCGTTGTACAGCCGCGCCGACGCCGCCTCGGCTTCGGCATCACCAACCGCATAGAGCCACAGACCCAGCTGCGGAAAGCAGATCTCGGCATCGATCCCCTCGAGATCCATGTCCTCGAACCGACCAGCCAGCTCGCGGGTGCCACGGCGTTCGGCAAAGAGCGGAATATCGCGGTGCTTGCCCAAACGCAGACGGTGAATGACCTTCTCGTCCGTTCCCGCGATCAGATAGTCGCCGTCCTTGCGCACCTGCAGCGCATGCCGCTTCAGCTTTGCCGGCAGGCCGTCAACGTACAGCGCATCTGGTTCCTGAATATGGCTATCAGCACTGAAAACAAAAGGTTTCATGTCTTTTTCCTACATCCTAACCCGCAGCACCTATCAATTGGACACCAGACAGCGCCAAGCAACTGGCGCCGAATCCATGGCGCGTTGCGAGGACATATCATACCTGACTATAATGTCAAAAAATCACCGCGCACCTGACCGGTAAAACGCAGCGCTTCCCTTGCCCGCAAATCCTACTCTGGCCAGCGCCTTCCGGGCCTCCGCCGCCGGCCCAGCCGGCGCAACAGGTTGCAAGCCATATTGCTTGACACTCAGGTCAAATGTATCCCCATAAAGCGCAACGCATTCCGGCCGACACGGCTGTGCCAAGTCAATGCAGCCACACCCCAAACAAAACATGTGCAGAGAGGCAGACAATGATCCACCCCCAGCTTTTGTCCAGGCTTTCGCTCGAAGGAAAAGTGGCCGTCGTGACCGGCGCAGGAGGGGGGATCGGCCGCGGCATCGCAGTCGCACTGTCGCGCGCAGGAGCCACCGTGATTGCCGGCGATATTGTGCCAGAGCGAGCAGAAGAAGTGGCGCAAACTATTGGCAGAGAGGGCGGAAAAGCCATCGGCGTGGCCATGGATGTGATGGACGCTGATCAATTGCGCGGCCTGATCAAACTGGCAGACAGCGAATTCGGTCGCCTCGACATCTTGGTCAACAACGCGGGCGGATGCACCAGCCGGCCGTTTCTCAAGCAAAGTCCGGGAAGTTGGCAGCGCCATATCGACCTGAACTTCATGAGCGTGTTGATCGGCACCGCGGAAGCTTGCCCGCTCATGATACGGGGCGGCAAGGGCGGCGCCATTATCAATGTCAGCAGCATAGAAGGCTCACGCGCCGCGCCAACGTTTGCTGTGTACGCCGCCTGCAAGGCCGCCATGGAAAATTTCACCAAATCGATGGCGCTGGAACTGGGAGAACACCGCATCCGCGTGAACGTCATCGCGCCCGACCACACCCTGTCACCTGGTACAATGGGCAACCGCACCGGGCCGGTCGACCAGTCCAAGTGGCGGCAGCGGACGGCTGAGGAGGTGGACGCGCGAATCCGCGTCGTTCCGCTCGGTCGCGAAGGCATCGAAGAGGAATGCGGCGACGCAGCCGTATATCTCGCCTCCGATCTGGCTGCCTACGTGACCGGGGTCGTGCTGCCGGTCGATGGCGGCACATCCGCATCGTTCGGCTGGGTCAAGGGAACCGACGGCAAGTGGACCTTGAACGAAGGATTCCAGTGCATTCCTGATTGAGGAGCTTAGGTCGTGAACCCATAAATGGCGCCGCCGAGGCGCCAAAATGGCGAACATATCGGGCCAAAGTGACCGCAGCGAAGGCTGGTGACCTTTGCAAGGGCACTTTGGGTCGAGATGGAAGCCATTTTGGCGTCCCTTCGGGATTTGCCCCAAAGGCCCCCTCGCAGCGTCGAAAGCACTTGAAATATTGCTGATATTCCTGCGCACTTCCTCCTCGCGACGGGGCCTTTGGCCTCAAACCTCGGCGGCGCCATTTATGGGTTCACGACCTAGCCCGATCGGCAAGATCAGTTGCCAGGCCCAACGCGGCATCGCGCTTGACGCGCGCGTTGATGTCTGCCGCGCCGCGCTCGGCGTCGCCCAAAGAACGCCCGGTGAGTACGACCCGCGCATTCGCCAAACCGTCGCGGCGGTGTTGAACGGCATCCTCAGCGTTTCGTCGAATGATGGAAGCGGGCGATCACATGCACCTTTGGCTAGGCGGCGCCTAGGGACCTGAACGCCTAGTTGACAATATCGTCATGTTGGGAAATGCTTCCGAGCAAGGGGGTGACGTTGGTCACGGCGCAAGAAAGGGCGGCCGACAGATTTCCATGCTTATCGTGCGGCAACCTGCACGGGTTCGCTCCGTTGGTCCGCGACTGCGCTGTTCAGCGGTGCATCTTCGCCGGCAGCAAGCGCCCGCCCGAGCGTCAATCGAAAGGATTCTCCCGCGGATGACACATTGGCACACCCGATGTGGCGTGTTCCCCGCAGGCTAAAATCGACACGTAGGGCCACGCGCATGACGTCGTTATCGCGAGTGGCAACCAGACCGCCCAGTCGAAGGCGGTTGGTAGAACTGGGTTAGGAGACACAGAGTGGCCGAAGTGGGTACGTTTATCCTTCAGGACGGCATTGGGATACTCAAGATCGATTCTCCGCCGGTCAACGCACTTGGCGCCAAAGTGCGCACAGCGCTGTACGAGGGACTTTCCAAATTCGCTGCGGACGATTCGGTTGACGCGATCGTCTTGATCTGTGGAGGGCGCACGTTCTTCGCCGGCGCGGACATCAGCGAATTCGGCAAGCAGGTGAAGGACGGGCCCAATCTCGGCAAGGTTCTCGAAGAGGTCGAGAGCGGCACGAAGCCGATCGTCGCAGCAATCCATGGCACGGCGCTGGGGGGTGGATACGAACTCGCACTGACCTGCCATTACCGCATTGCGGTGCCATCGGCCAAGGTCGGGCTGCCGGAAGTAAAGCTCGGGCTGATTCCCGGCGGCGGGGGCACGCAGCGGCTTCCCCGGCTTGTGGGGGCGGCCAAGGCGCTTGAAATCATGGTCAATGGCGATCCGGTCCCTGCACCCAAGGCGCTTGAACTGGGCATGATCGATGCGCTCGCCGGCGAAGGGGCGTTGCTGGAAGACGCTGTCGCGTTTGCGCGCAAGATCGTGGCCGAAAAGCGGCCCTTGAGGCGCATACGCGATATCCATGACAAGGTTGATGCCGATAAGGGCAGCACCGCCGTGTTCGACGATTTCCGGCAGAAGAATGCCCGGTCCATGCGGGGTTTCAAGGCGCCGGAGAACATTCTCACAGCAGTCGAGGCGGCTGTCGAATTGCCGTTCGACCAGGGTATGAAGCGCGAGCGCGAACTGTTCGTCGAGTTGTTGAACTCCCAGGAGTCCGCAGCACAGCGTTACGCCTTCTTCGCGGAGCGCCAGACCACAAAGATCCCTGACGTCCCCCTCACCTCCGATCCAGTGTCGATCAAGTCGGTCGGCATCATCGGCGCCGGCACGATGGGCGGCGGCATCGCGATGAATTTCCTCACGGCCGGCCTCCCGGTCGTGCTCGTCGAGACGAAACAGGAAGCGCTCGATCGCGGGCTCGCTTTGATCCGCAAGAATTACGAGATGTCTGCGCGCAAGGGGAGGATCACACAGGATCAGGTCGAGCAGCGCATGGGCCTGATCACGCCCGCGCTGGACTTCGCGGCCCTCGCCGATGTCGATCTGGTGATCGAAGCGGTGTTCGAGGACATGGCTCTCAAAAAGGAGGTGTTCGCCAAGATCGATGCTGTCGCCAAGCGTGGCGCGATCCTGGCAAGCAATACCTCGTTCCTGGACATCGACGAGATCGCTTCGGCGACAAGCCGACCGCAGGATGTCGTCGGCCTGCATTTCTTCTCGCCAGCCAACGTGATGCGATTGCTGGAAGTGGTGCGCGGCGACAAATCGTCAGCCGCAGTGATCGCAGCGGGCATGAAACTCGCCAAATTGATCGGCAAGCTCCCCGTCCTCTCGCGCGTTGGCTTTGGCTTCATCGCCAATCGCGTCATGGCGCCGCGCAACCAGCAATCGGAAGCCATCATTCTTGAGGGCGTGTCGCCGCAGGAGGTTGACGCGGCCATCTACGACTATGGTTTCGCCATGGGGCCGTTCCAGATGCGCGATCTTGCCGGTCTCGACGTGACCAAGCCGGATCCGACCCAGCGAACGGTGCGCGGAGAATTGCTGAAAATGGGAAGGCTTGGACAGAAGAGCGGCGGTGGCTTCTACGATTATGACGAGAACCGCAAGCAGACGCCTGCCCCGGTCGTGAAATCCGTCATCGCCGAAGTGGCTGCCTCGCTGGGCATCGAGAACAACGGCCCCCAGACGCCCGACGATATCGTGGCCCGGTTGCTTTATCCCGTTGTCAACGAAGGCGCGAAAGTTCTCGAGGAAGGTATCGCAATTCGCGCCTCGGACATCGATGTGGCCTGCATCCTTGGCTACAACTGGCCGATTTATACAGGTGGACCGATGTTTTGGGCCGATACGGTCGGCCTCGCCAAGATCGTGGCCAAGTTGGAAGAACTCGAACGATCGTATGGCCCGGCCTTCCACCCTTCAAAGCTGCTGAAGGAAAAGGCCGAGACAGGGGGCACGTTCACCCGCTGAAGCGCAGCAGCGCAGCCCACTTGTTTGGCATGCGCAGAATTGACCGGAGAAAGGATCCGAATGGCTGAAGCCTTCATCATCGACGCGGCACGTACCCCCCGCGGCATTGGCAAGGCGGGAAAGGGTGGACTGGCCCACCTGCACCCGCATCATCTCGCAGCAACGGTCCTCAAGGCATTGAGAGACCGCAACAATCTCGTGTCTGCCGATGTGGGGGATGTCATCTGGTCGGTGACGCACCAGCGGCGCCAGCAGAGCTGCGATCTCGGTCGAATGGCAGCCCTCCTGGCCGGGTTTGACGTTGGCGTCTCCGGCGTGACCTTGGATCGGTTCTGCGGCGGCGGGATCACGGCCGTCAGCTTGGCCGCCGCCCAGATCATGGCCGGGGTTGAGGATTGCTTGATTGGTGGCGGCACCGAAATGATGTCGCTTTCCACCCTGTTCAACAAGAATGAGGCCGAGGCGGGATGGCCGGTTCTCGGCATTGCAGCGGGTGACGCGGCGCTACAGGACATCCACCCGCAATGCGGACAGGGCGTTGCCGCAGACGCGATCGCCTCTATGGAAGGCTTCACGCGCGAAGAACTGGATCGAGCCGCCTTGCTCAGTCAGCAACGGGCGATCGCCGCGATAAACGAAGGTCGTTTCGATCGATCGATCGTGCCGGTCTACAACGACGACGGCAGCATCGCGCTTGCCCGAGATGAAAATCCGCGAGCCGAGACGACCTTGGAAGGCCTGGCGCAACTGAAGCCGGCTTTCGGTCAGATGGCAGACTCGGCGATCGGTTTCGTTAGCGAAACGCACCGGCAGGCAATAAACCGGCGCTACCCCGGCCTGACGATCGAGCATGTCCATCATGCCGGCAATTCGTCGGGCGTGGTGGATGGGGCCGCAGGCGTTTTGCTGGCGTCCGCTGCTTACGCGAACAGGGTCGGCTGGAAACCCCGGGCCCGTATCGTGGCAATGACGAATTGTGGTGACGATCCCACGCTCATGTTGAACGCACCCGTCCCGGCAGCCAGGAAAGTCTTGGCGAAGGCCAACCTTGCACCAGACGACATCGATCTGTGGGAGATCAACGAGGCATTCGCGGTCGTTTCGGAGAAATTCATTCGCGATCTGAAGCTCGATCGCGAAAAGGTGAATGTCAACGGTGGGGCGATCGCGCTGGGCCACCCGATCGGGGCCACGGGGTCGATGTTGATCGGAACGCTTCTCGACGAACTGGAGCGGCGAGGAAAGCGGCTCGGTTTGGTCACAATGTGCGCGTCTGGCGGAATGGCACCAGCAATGATCATCGAACGGATCGGCGATTGACATCGGTCAAAGCCGAACCCGAAGCGGTATATAGGAGTTTGAAGTGAACCTCGATTTGAGCGAAGAGCAGCAACTTTTAGCGGACTCTTTCGGGCGGCTGTTCGCTGAATTCGGCAGTTCGCGCGCGCGTGAGAAGCTGGCTCAGGGAGTAGACCGTGAACTGACCAAAAGCCTCGGCGAAATGGGGGCATTGGCCATGCGGTCGCCACGGTCGGATATGGGCTCGCTCAGTGTGCTCGAAGCGATTTTGCTCATGGAGCAGGCAGGGCGTTCTCTGGCGAGCGTTCCTCTGGCGGAGACCCTTGTCGCGGTCCCCCTGATAGGCAACTGCAACGACGATGTGGCCGGCGAATGGTTCGACAAACTTGCAGCAGGTGACGCAGTCGTCAGCTTCGCGCTGTTCAATGCCGCCGTATCTTCCGACCAGCTCGTGCATTACGGGGCAGACGCGGACGTGGTGGTGGCGCTCGATGACGATCGTCTTGGCCTTTATCGTGGAGGGCTCACTGCGGTCGAAAGTGACCATGGCGCATTCCGGTTGGCCCGCTTTTCACCGGCGCGGGCAGAACTCGTGGCGGAGCTTGGGCGGGGTCCCGACGCAGCCCGTTCGCACGCCGCTGCGGTTGAGGAATGGAAGCTGCTCATTGCCGCGGAACTCTTCGGCATTGCGGGGGCAAGCCTGGACTTGTCCGTCGCTTACGCCAAAGAGCGTCATGCGTTCGGCCGGCTGATCGGTAGCTTCCAGGCAATCGCCCATCCGCTGGCCGACCACACCGTGAACCTGGAGGGCGCCAAGTTGCTCACCTGGTGGGCAGCTTGGTCGGCGTCGAGGAATGACAAGGAAGCGCCGGCCGCAGCGAGCATGGCCTATTTCTGGGCCGCCCACACAGCGGATCAGGCGACCCGGCGGGCTCTTCATACGCTGGGCGGCTACGGCCTGCCTGTTGAGCATGACTCGCAGCTGTACTTTCGTCGCGCCAAGGCGCGAGCGCTGTTCATGGGCGATCCCGGCGACGAACTGGCGCGCGTTGCCGAGCGCCTGTGGCTTGGCGCGGAGGCGCCGACGATCGACGCGGGCGATGTGGGCGTAGACTTCAGGCTCGGCCCGGATGCCGAGGCGATCGCGCGTGAAACGACGGAAATGCTGCAAGAGCTCATGACGCCTGAACGGCGCGCCAAGATGCAAGATTCGTACGAAGGCCATAATCCTGAAATCGCCACGGCCATGGCCAAGCAGGGGTTGCTCTTCCCATCCTGGCCGAAGGAATGGGGTGGTCGCGATGCTGCACCGCTATCGCATCTCGCCATCCTGCAGGCATGGCGCGAGAACGGTGTGGCTTCGCACTCGCAGACCGTGTCCGATATCGTCGGCTACATGATCATGAACTTCGGAGGCGAGGCGCTGCTGCGCGACGTCATGCCCAAGATCGCGAGCGGCGAAGCGCCCTGCTGCCTCGGCTACTCGGAACCGAGCGGCGGATCCGACATCTTCGCCGCCCAGACCAAGGCAACCTGGAACGAAGATCGCCAGGCCTGGCTCATCAACGGGCAGAAGATGTGGACCACCGGGGCAAACCTGGCGAAATACATTCTCATCCTGACCCGGACCGAGCCGGGGAGCGTCCGCCATCACGGCCTCACCCTGTTCGTGGTGCCGATGGATACCCCCGGCATCGAGGTTCACCCCATCTTCACCATGATGGACGAGCGGACAAATACCACCTTCTATTCCGATGTGGCGGTGCCGGACGAATATCGCCTTGGTCCTGTCGGCGGCGCGATGACTGTCATGGGCGCCGCGCTCGCCAAAGAGCATGCCGGAGTCTACGGCTCGGGAGACCGGCGCTATCTCGAAGGCATCCTCGAATGGGCGCGGAAACCTGGCAGCGACGGGCAGGTCCGTTTCGCGCATCGCGATACCCGCAAGCGCATCGCGCGCGCCGCGACGATCACGCAGATCGAAGACTTGCTGGCGCGCCGGGCCGCCTGGCATGCTGGCGCCTATCCAGACGCGGGGCGCACGGTTTACGGGCCGATGGCGAAGTTGTTTCATGGCGAAAGCAGCCAAGCAAGCTATGCCGATCTGATGGATCTTGCTGCTCCGGATGTGCTGGCCGCGGATGCCGGCCAACTGACAGCCCTCGAGCACCTGCATCGCCAGGTACAGGTCGAGTCCATTGCGGGCGGAACGAGCGAGATCCAGCGGTCGCAGATCGCCGAAGTCTACCTCGGCCTGCCGAAGAGCCGATAGGCATGCAAACTGGTTCCGATCCAAGGCGGCAAGCCCATGTCGATCCTGCATTCGGATGAGCAACGGCTGATCGGCGAGAGCGCGCGGCGCGTGTGCTCGCAGATGTACTCCGGTCAAGATCTGAAGGCGTTGCTTGAATCGCCCGGGCGGTACGACGATGGTTTCTGGCGAGCGTGCCGCGAGATGGGCTGGCCTGCGCTTGCCATTCCTGCGGAGTATGGGGGGCTCGGCTTGGGTCTCCTTGAGTTTATCATCGTCGCCGAGGAGGCCGGCCGCGCAGTCGCGGGTGCGCCCTTCCTCCTCACCTCCTACGCTGCGGCCGAAGCCATTCTGCTTGCCGGTGACGAGGCCCTGAAGTCTGAGTTGCTCCCTGCGCTGGCATCGGGGGACAAGATCGGGACCCTTGCCTTCGCCGAGGGCACCGATCCTGTTCCGAAGGACTTGACGGCAACGCTGGCCGACGGACGGATATCGGGCGTCAAGCAAGCCGTTGTGGGTGGTGCCCACGCCGATATCGCGGTTGTCCTTGCCTCGCGCGATGGCGTGCCCGCCCTCGGGCTCGTCGATCTCCACGACCCCACGGTGACCCGCGATATTCTGCACACCTATGACAATAGCCGCGGCTTTGCCCATATTGCGTTCGACGGTACGCCAGCCCGTGTCCTCACGGCGCTCGACGCTGCCGATCTGGCCTGGAGCGTACTGAACAGGGTCGCGATCGGGCTGGCGGCCGAACAGGCCGGTGGCGCCGATGCGTGCATGGAGCTGGCGCGGGACTACGCCAAGACACGTCACGCCTTCGGCCAACCGATTGGAAAATTCCAGGCGGTGAAACACAAGATCGCCGAAATGTACGTGGCCAACCAGATCGCCAAGGCCAATTGCCTTGAGGCGGCAATCGCAATCACCGAAGGATCGACGCGGGCCGACGGCCTCGCAGCCGCCGCTCGCGTCAGCGCAATCAAAGCTTACGATTTTGCATCCCGTGAAGGTATCCAGGTGTTTGGCGGGATCGGCGCAACCTGGGCATCCGACATGCACCTCCACTTGCGCCGCGCGCGGAGTTGCGCGGCCATGCTGGGGCCAAGATTTGTCTGGGAAGACCGTGTCGTAGCGGCACTGGAGAGTGGCTGGTGAGCAGTGACCTCTTTCACGAACTGGAGCAATATCGCGAACGGGCGCGGATCTGGCTGAAACAGCACGCTCCTCGTTTCGCTGGTGAGGCTCGTTACAATCTGACGGACGCGTCCGACCTCGAGCTTGGTCGTCGGTGGATGGCCCTGAAGCATGCGCACGGGTATTCGGGCATCAGCTTGCCCAAGCATTTCGGCGGGGCAGGACTGTCTCAACTGCATCAGGCGGTGTTCGCACAGGAGGAAATGTCCTTCAACCTGCCGACGCTCTATTTCGCCATCAGTCTTGGCCAACCCATCCCCATTTTGACGCTCTACGCACCGGAGGAGGTGAGCAGGAGGTTCGTCCCGCCGGCGCTGCGCGGGGAGCACATTTGGGCCCAGCTCTTCTCCGAGCCATCTGCCGGTTCAGACTTGGGCGGGCTGCGGACCAAAGCGGTCCGAGATGGCGACAACTGGATCTTGTCGGGCCAGAAGCTCTGGACCAGTTGGGCGCAGTATGCGGACTACGCCGTGATCTTGGCGCGGCACGATGCCAGCGTCCCCAAACACAAGGGCTTGACCTATTTCTGGCTCGATATGCGAGCCCCCGGCGTGACAGTACGTCCGGTTAGATTGGCAGACGGCACGCACGATGTGAACGAAGTCTTCCTCGACGGTGTCTGCATTCCGGACAGCCAGAGATTGGGCGGAATTGGGGACGGCTTCGCTGTTGCAATGCACACGATGGTCATCGAACGCTATGCCGCCGGGGCCGATGAAACAGGATACGGGCCATCGCTCCAGCAGTTCATGGCTTTGGCGCACAATGCCCGCTTGGCGGGCGATCCAAGCCTTGCTGATGGTCGTGTCCGCGAGAGCATTGCTGAGGCCTACCGGCTCCAGCAGGCTCTCGTGACCATGCGGTCCAAGGCATTCCTTGCGTTGGTCCGTGGCGAAGAACCTGGTGCGGAAGGCTCCATCCACAAGCTTGTGTCGGCACGGGCACGGCAGAAGTTGTCTGAACTGGCGCTCGATCTGGAAGGTCCAGTTGGATATTGCGGCGTCCATGCCAAGCCCAAGGAGAACTGGGTGGCGTCGTGGCTCGCCGCGCCGACAGCACGGATCGCCGGCGGCACGGACGAAATCTTGCTCAACATCATTGCCGAGAAGATCCTCGGCCTTCCGCAGGACTACCGGCCAGACAAGGGCCTACGGTTCGACCAGATTTCATAGTGACCGCACGGCGCGTGTTGCTCGACCGCTGCCCACCACCAGCATGGTCTTCGCAAAATGACCCGAGGGGAAGCGCGCTGTGGCTCAGCATGTCGCGCAAGCGGGCTGCGCAGTTGTACGCGAGGCCGAAGTGCGCCGATGGACTGAGCGCGTGGCAGATGCTTTGACGCAATGCCAGGGTATGGGGGCGGAGCACGGTCTTGAAGACCCTGTGGCGAAGACCGGCGCCAAGCCGGTCCCGCCTGCAGTTGCGCTATACGCTCCGGAAGTTCGGAAGCACCCAACCGTCTTTGACCGGGGTCCACTCGACGGTCACTTTCATGCCGATGTGCACGTCTTCCGCCGAACAGCCCGTGATGTTTGCCACCAGCCGCGTTCCGGGCGCGCCATCAAGGTCGACCACGACAGGAACATAGACGAAATCCTCGCCGGTCATGAAATTCTTGTTGCAGATCGCATAGCTGAACACGGTCCCTGTGCCAGGCAGATCAGGCCAAGCCTTCTCGGTACTCGAGCAGACCGGACAGAACGGGCTCGGCGGCATGCGGAACGTGCCGCACGACGCACATTGGCACGCGGTCAGACGATGCTCCTTGGCAGCCAGCCAGAACGGCTCTGTGTCAGGATTGGTCGTAATGCTGATGTGCTCTCCGGGCAGGAGCTGCGCGGGCCCGTAGGCGATCGGACTGGTCATCACAAGCTCCTCAGGATCAGACTGGATACCGGGATTGGCGCAGGTCCACCCGAGGCCAGCGCAAACTCGCAATCCTTGACCTGGTTGATCGCCGTACCGCGGATCTGTTCGACAGCTTCGAGGATATGGGTCATGCCGATGATGTAGGCTTCAGACAGATTGCCACCATGCGTGTTGACCGGGACACCTCCGTTGACACCCTTCCCCGTCGCAGGATCGTAGCGCGTCTTGCCGGAAAGAACGTAATCGTTCCCCTCTCCCCTCTCGCAGAACCCGTAGTCCTCGAGCTGCATCAGGACCATCGAGCTGAAATGGTCATAAAGCAGGGCAACATCCATGTCCTTGGCGCTCAGGCCGGACTGACTCCAGATCCGGTCCGCCGTGAACTTGTGGCCGGAACTGGAGAATTCCGGGTCTGGCATACCCATCCAGCTGAAGGCCCGCCCCCAGTTGCGCGACGCACCATGGGCGCAGGCATGCACCGCGGCCGGCTTGTTGCGACAATCCTTCGCGCGATCCGTTGTCGTGGTGATCACGGCGATGGCGCCATCGGACTCCAGGCAAAAGTCCAACCGCCGGAGCGGGTCGGCCAGCATCACCGAGGCTTCATACTCTTCCTTGGTCAGCAAGGACTTGCGAATGCTCTTCGGGCGGTTGTGCGCATGTAGGCGCGACGACATCACGATTTCGCCGAACGCGTCCCGAGTCGTGCCGTACAGATGCATGTGGCGACGGGTGAGCACGCTGATCAGGTGCCCTGGGCCAAAGAGCCCCGCAGGCTGAATGAAGCTAAGCTCGGGCGATGGCAGCGTCGCTCCGAACGCCGCACCAAGCCGCGCTGTGGGCACTTGCTGCACCGCCATCACGGTGACGGCATACTTGCAATCTTCATTCATCAGCGCGGCGGTGGCGAGACCGATCGCACCGACCGAACCGCCGCCTCCCGAGGTGAGCGCCGCCGTGAACGAGATGTTGGGCATCCCCAACGTTTCCATCAGGGATCCGGTGTCGAACTTGTCGAGATAGCCAGCCAGTGCGCCGGAATAGTATGCTATCCCGTCGATGTCCTTCACGCTGATACCGGCATCCGCGCAGGCCTTCAAAATGGCTTCGCCGGCCATTTCGTTGATGGTGCGCGGCCAGCTCTTCCCCCGGACATAATAGTCGGTGGCGCCCACCCCCACGATTGCGCACTTGTCGGCATTTACCCAAGTCATGATGCCTGCTTTCAGCCAAATACAGGAACGACACAAAAGCCCCCGGCCCCTGTGCGTTCTACAAATAGAAGAGATGCCCCATCAATTTGATGCGACACCGTCACCCAATCCGCGCGGCGCTGCGTTCACCGTCGCGCAGCCTAGGCACAACTTTTCCGTGTTCCGTCACTTATGTCAATTACGAAACGGCAAATGCGCTATTTTACAAGCAAAATTCCATATGAAAGATGATTTTTCTGACATATTAGTCTAGTTTTTGCGAGTCATCTCGCCCGATAGGTGCAGCATCTGATTGCAACCGCATCGATAAGCAAACCCTCATGCGGACGCCCACTCCAAAGGCGAGCGCAAGCCGTCTCCACGCCGCCCAGGTCGAGACCCCATCGATGGTACCACCGAGCTTGAGGCCAACGGCCAGCGTAGCTAAAAATCCCGAAGGGACGCCAAAATGGCTTCACCTCGGCCCAAAGTGCCCTTGCAAAGGCCCCCAGCCTTCGCTGCGATCACTTTGGCCAGATATGTTCGCCATTTTGGCGCCTCGGCGGCGCCATTTATCGGTTCACGACCTGGCGTCCAAACAGAAGCTGGGGTGAACCATTGCCAGCGCCCCTTGCGCAGGGCGATCTGAGGCGATCAATCCGACTTGATCCTCCCCAGATCGCCCGCACGCCGCAAGCCTGCAGTGCAACACTCAGCGGTCCCAAATCAGGTCCAGGCGCTCGATCTTGGCAATCGCCCCGGCGAGCCGCGGCGCAACATAACCCGGCGCGAGCGACACGTTCGGCATCCGAGCAAACCATTCCTCGAGCAGGATGCGTAGTTCGGTCCGGGCAAGCGGCGCGCCGACGCAAGCATGCGGCCCGGTATTGAACGCCAGGTTCGGGGCTCCCTTGCGATCGATGTCGATGATTGCCGGGTCATCAACTATACGAGGATCATTACTGCCGCCCGCCAGGCTGCAATTGATCAAATCGCCTTCTTTCATGAAGACGCCCTTGTAAACCGTATCTTTTGTGACGCGCCGATACGTCACCACGAACGAAAAGCGCCGGAGAAATTCCTCGACAGCCTTCGGAATATCTTCGGGGTGGGCCCGAAGCCGATCCTGCAGGGCATGATCCGTGGCGAGATGATGCATCGAGAAGGTCATCGCGTTGGTGACGGTGTCAAGCCCGGCAAGGAACAGCAGATGGGTCATCTGCTCGACCTGTTGCGGATCCAGCTTCTTCCCGTCGACTTCGGATGCCAGCAACAGGCTGATCGGATCATCGCCCGGATTTGCGATGCGATCCTGAACCACCTGCGAAACGAACTCACTCATCCTGGTGAATGCCGCAATCCGAACCTCAGGAGACCTGCCGTCGGTGATGTTGGGAACCCAGCTGACCATGTCGTACAACCGCGAGGTATCCCACCCCATGATCGTCATGAAGACGGTCACGGGAAGTACGACCGCGATTTCCTTGCGGAATTCGCAGCTGTTCCGATCCTTCAACTTCTCGATCAGGTCGATTGCAAGCTCTCGCACGAAACCTTGCTGCTGCTTCAAGCTCTTCGGAGCGAGAAATTTCATCAACAACAGCCGGTACCGCAGATGTTCCGGCGGATCCATCGTCTGCGGGGGCAACGGGAGTTCACCCTCCTCCCGCGCGGTCTGGCTTTTGCTCGAAAAGGTTTCCGTATCGGTGGCGATTGCACACACGTCTTCATACCGCGTCGCCATCCAGCGGCCCCCGTCATGGGGCGACCAGAAGATGTCCGGAGCATCGCGATGGAGGCTCATATATCCGAGTTGGACATCATCCTTGACCCGGGGATCCTCGAACATATCGAAGTCAAACACGAGATGATCGGGCACATGGTCCGGCTTTCTTGCAAGGACGTCTACGCCGTTGGAATCATCGGTCACGAGGCTCGCTCCTTATGAAATCGTCGTGAAAACAGATGCTAGGTTTCGAGGAGAAGCTTTAGGAACGTGATCATGATAGTGCCGCGGGTCACCCCTTCAGATCGCGGACCGCCAAGCGCCAGCCCCGATGCCATGGACGACACCATCGTCGCCGAGAGGCCAACGTCGATTGTAATGCCCACTTTGCGGGCCAGCGTGGCAACCAGCCCTTCGCAAGCCACTTGGACCTTCCGCTCACTATCACGAAAGTACGCCGCAAATTCCTCACTGCGCCGGGCAGCCATCTCCAGCTCCACCAGCAACAGGCCTTTTTCATCGAAGAATTTATCGACGTTGTCTCTAATAAGAGAGAATAACGTTCCTAGATCCTCTACATCCTCTATAAGTTTTATCCAAGAATTTATTTCATCATCGGAAACAACGAAAAGAACATCAGACAGGAGGGAATACTTCGAATCGTAGTTATAATAGAACGCGCCTCGCGTCAGTCCGGCCCGCTCCGAAATCCTCTCGATCGATATTCCCGCCACTCCTCTTTCAGCTATCTCCTCGATGGCCGCCGAGCATAGCCTTTGGCGCGTGAGCGCCCGCCCCTCCGCACGGCGGCGATGGCCGGAGTCGTGCGGCTTTATCGCGTCATACATGAGTGTATGATAAATCAGCCGTGCAACACGAGCAACTCTTTTTGCGTGCGAGCACGCCCGCGTGCTGCAAACCAAAATCCAGCTGGCGCAGCGAGACATTGCAGCATGATTGCAGCATGGCAGGGCATACCAGGGCCGGCTCCCTCCCTTCGAATCTTGGCCTCACGGCAAGCCAGCCAAAACGCATCGACCTGCGCATTCGAGCACAAACCGTGCGACGACTGCGCCAACACTCGATAGCGCCGACAGCTGGAACACCCTTGCGGGAGACCGCTCTCGTGGCATAGACTTCGCAGCGGAGAGCGGCCGCGCAGCACTGGCAGGTATTCAGACTGCAGCAGCCTTCAAGCATCGGCAGACAGCAAGATATCCCATGGTTGCGCATCGCAAAAATCAATCCAAGTCGGCCACTCGGGCCTTGGACATCATGGATTTTCTGGCCAACTCGGGTCGGCCTCGCCGTGCCTGCGAGATCGCCGAATGCTTCGACCTTGCCCGATCGAGCACGGATCAGTTGCTCAAAACGCTGGTCGATAGCGGCTATCTGCTGATTGATCCGGAAACCTTGGGTTATTCACCATCCCTCCGCTCTGCTTGGATGGGCCACCAGCTGACAAAGGCGGTCACAAATGTGGATCGGCTTCGCGACATCATCGACGAAGTCCATGGGGAAAGTGGCGAAGCGGTGACTCTGTCGGTTCAGAATGATTGTTCGATGCAGATGATGGCCTTCGCGGGCGGAGACTACACACTCGAAGTCGGGCTGCAGTTACCGGTGCTGGGATCGACGGTCGGCAGCGCAGTGCTTGCCACGAAGTCGTCCGCGACCATTTCGAAGCTGATCCGTCGTTCGAGACGGCAATATGTGATCGCGCGCGAAGGCGACTGGGATGAGACCTTCTTTCGCCAGCTCCAGCTTTTCAGAATGAAGGGATACTCCTGGCGAAAGATCGATGAGACAAGCCCCGACCGGCTGCGCCCTCCTTATGACATGTGGACACTGGGCATACGCTTGCCCGATGCTTGCGGAATCAAGGATACCGTGCTCGGCATGGCTGGCCCAGTATGGCGGGTGCGGGCCCGAGAACGAGAAATGATCAACTTGATGCGCCGAGCGATTCGCAAAAGCATCGATCGACACAATTAGGACACCGGGTCCAAAGCACCGGCCAGCGCCTCAGCCAACATGCCATCACATACTGCCACGCAGGCTCTCCGCTTGTTAGGTCGTGAACCCATAAATGGCACCGCCGAGGTTTGAGGCCAAAGGCCCTGTCGCGAGGAGGAAGCGCGCAGGAATATCGGCAATATTTCAAGTGCTTTCGACGCTGCGAGGGGGCCTTTGGGTCAAATCCCGAAGGGACGCCAAAATGGCTTCCATCTCGGCCCAAAGTGCCCTTGCAAAGGCCACCAGCCTTCGCTGCGGTCACTTTGGCCCGATATGTTCGCCATTTTGGCGCCTCGGCGGTGCCATTTATGGGTTCACGACCTAGTCGACCGCCTCGCGCAAGACAGCGATCCCGGCCGCCCGCTGCACTTTCAACTCGCGCTTCAACGCAGCCGGATCGCGCGCAATCACGAAGCCGAAGCTGACGCCGCCTTCCTTGCCGATCGTGGCGTGGTGCAGCTTGTGCGCCTGGACCAGCCGCTTGGCATAGCCGCGCTTGGGCACCCAGCGGAACCAACGCTGATGGACCAGGCCATCGTGAATGAACGTGTAGATGAGGCCATAGACCAGCACGCCAAGCCCGATCCAGGTGCACGGCCACCAGGCGCTGCCGCCCATTACCAGCGGGCTGCCAGCCGCGAACATCGAGATGGAAATCACAGCGCCGACCACCGCGTAGAGGTCGTTCTTCTCCAGAAAGCCCTCGTGCGGTTCATGGTGATCGCGGTGCCAGGCCCAGCCAAAGCCGTGCATCACGTATTTGTGGCTGGCCCAGGCGACGAATTCCATGGCGGCGGCGGCGGCCAGCACGATGGCGATGGCAAGGAGGATATCCATGGCTCCGCCTATAGCGCCGGGCGCGGGCGGGGGCGATGCGTTTTATCGGGCATCCCTGGGCAAAGCCAACCTTGCTGAAACCCGAACGCGGCGCTCGCATTGGGTTCAGTATCACTTTGCCAAACCAGCTCCATTGCAGGGCTGCGCACGCAAGGCAGCCACCCGCAAGAAGGAGTGCAAGCCATGAAGAAGCTGATTCTCGCCGCTCTCATCCCCGCAACCGTCGGCCTTGCCGCCCCCGCCTTTGCCCAGCCGGTGCCGCCGCCGCCCGGTGGCTGGCACAACGGGTCGGGCTACGGCGGCCCAGGCTACGGTGGGCCGGGCTATGGCCGCCCCGGCTATGGCGGTGGCTGGATGAACCCGCAGCGCAATGCCGCGATTCGCAGCGATATCGATGGGCTCAGCTTTGCCATCGATCGCGCGCAGCAGAACCGCACGATATCCTACCGTGCGGCCAATGGCCTGCGCCGCGACGTCTATGGCATCCAGCGCGCCTATCGCATCGCCGCGCGCAACGGCCTTTCGCGCCAGGACGTGCACGATCTGGCCCGCCGCGTGAACCTGGTGCGCATGAAGCTGCGCATGGAACGCGCCGATTGGGATCGCGATCGCTGGTGATCGAAGGCGCGGCGCCTCGCACGCCGCGCATGAAATACGCCTTCGCCCCGGCCATTCCTGCCCTTCGTGCTTGAAATGCGCCGGGGCGATGCTTAACCGCATCGCATGACCACGCAACCAACCGGCAAGACGCTCTACGAAAAGATCTGGGACGCCCACGTCGTGGAAAACCGCGACGATGGCACGAGCCTGCTCTATATCGACCGCCATCTCGTCCATGAAGTGACGAGCCCGCAGGCGTTCGAAGCGCTGCGCCTTGCCGGGCGCAAGGTGCGCCGGCCAGATCTTACGCTGGCGGTGCCCGATCACAACCTGCCCACCACCGCGCGCCGTGATGCCACCGGCCATCGCATTCCCATCGCCGATCCCGAGAGCGCGCAGCAACTGGCCGCGCTGGAGCGCAATGCGCCTGAATTCGGTATCCGCTATATCGGCGATGCCGATGCGGCGCAGGGTATCGTCCACGTCGTCGGGCCCGAACAGGGCTTTTCGCTGCCCGGCGCGACGATCGTGTGCGGCGACAGCCACACGGCCTGCCACGGCGGGCTGGGCGCGCTGGCCTTTGGCATCGGCACCTCGGAAGTGGAGCACGTGCTCGCCACGCAGACCTTGCTGCTCAAGCGCAGCAAGACCATGGAAGTGCGCGTGGAAGGCACGCTGGCGCCCGGCGTTTCGGCCAAGGACGTGGTGCTGCACATAACCGGCGTGCTCGGCGCTGCCGGTGGCACCGGCTATGTCATCGAATATACCGGACAGGTGATCCGCGACTTGTCGGTCGAAGGGCGCCTGACCGTGTCGAACATGGCAATCGAGCATGGCGCCCGCGCCGGGTTGATCGCGCCCGATGAAAAGACCTTCGCCTATGTGCAGGGCCGGCCCTATGCGCCCAAGGGCGCCGATTGGGACAAGGCGGTGGCTTGGTGGAAGAGCCTGGCGACCGATACGGGCGCGCAATACGACAAGGTGGTGGTGATCGACGGGGGCGATATCGCGCCTTCGGTGACCTGGGGCACCAGCCCGGAAGACGTGCTGCCGATCACTGCGGCAGTGCCGGCGCCCGAAAGCTTCCTCGATCCTTCCAAGCAGGAAGCCGCGCGCAAGTCGCTGGAATACATGGGCCTTGCACCGGGCACCGCGCTCAGCACGGTCGAAATCCAGAACGTGTTCATCGGCAGTTGCACCAACAGCCGGATCGAGGACCTGCGCGCCGCCGCCGCGATCCTGAAAGGCCGCAAGAAGGCCGACAACGTGCGCTGGGCCATCGTCGTGCCGGGTTCCGGCCTGGTCAAGGCCATGGCCGAGGAGGAAGGGCTCGACGTGATCTTCAAGGACGCGGGCCTCGAATGGCGCGAGCCGGGCTGCTCGGCATGCCTGGGCATGAACCCCGACAAAGTGCCCGCCGGCGAACGCTGTGCGTCCACCTCCAACCGCAACTTCGTCGGCCGCCAGGGGCCGGGTGCGCGCACTCACCTGGTCAGCCCGGCGATGGCCGCCGCCGCTGCTGTCACCGGCCGGTTGACGGACGTGCGCGAACTGGTCTGATCGGCCAGGTTTGATCGAGAGCCGCAAATCCGCCTTTGCCCCGGTGGTCGATACGCAGACCCGCGTGCTGGTCTGCGGCAGCCTGCCGGGGGAAGCCTCGCTCGCGGCGCAGCGTTACTATGCCCATCCCGCCAACCAGTTCTGGCGGCTGATCGGCGGGGTCATCGGGCAGGATCTGGTGCCGCTTGAATACGCTGCGCGCCTGGATGCACTGCGCGCGGCCGGGGTGGGCCTGTGGGACACGGTCAAGAGCGCGACCCGCCGTGGCAGCCTCGATACCGCGATCCGCGCCGCGCAACTGGCTCCATTGGCGCAGCTTGCCGCCCAGCTTCCTGCTTTGCGCGCGATCGGCTTCAACGGCGCTGCGGCCGCTCGCCACGGGCGTCCGCAAATGGCAAACTTGCCTGGAATTTCATTCGTTCAACTGCCGTCAAGCAGCCCGGCCTATTGTGCCGTGACGCTGGCGCAAAAGCAGCAAACTTGGAATTGTCTTCAGGCTTTCCTCGATTGAGCGTTGCATTGCGCGGCAACCGGGCCAATTCTTGCAGCCCGCAACAAGGAGGAAGGCGTGTCCAAGAAGGAAAACTGGGCCGGAACGGCTGTCTTGGCAGGGGCTGCTGCGGTTGGCTCCGCCGCGCTCGCGGCCGCGCTGCTCTACAGCAATCGTCGCAAGGACCGCGCATCGAAGCCGGCCAAGGAATCGCCGCTGGGCGACACGCCTGAAACGGATTGATCGCGCACCCGCCCGGCAAGCTATTTCCGCCGTTGCGCGTGGCGTGGCGGCGGCTATAGCGGGGGCATGGAACCGGTAAACCACATCGAAGGCCGCGCCATTCCGTTCGGGCGCAAGAACATCGACACCGACGTGATCATCCCGGCCAAGTGGCTCAAGACGATCAGTCGCGAAGGCCTGGGCCGCGGTGCGTTCGAAACGCTGCGCGAGGACCCGGACAACCTGTTCGACAGTGAAACCTTCAAGGGCGCGCCGATCCTGATCGCGGGCGACAATTTCGGCTGCGGTTCCAGCCGCGAGCACGCCGCCTGGGCGCTGCTCGACCTGGGCATCAAGGCCGTGATCGCGCCATCGTTTTCCGATATCTTTTCCGGCAACGCGTTCAAGAATGGCATCCTGACCGTGGTGATGCCGCAGGAACAGGTCGATCGCCTGCTGGAAGTGGCGCAGACCGACCCGATTTCGATCGACCTTGCCGCGCAAAGCGTGACGACGCCCTTCCAGGACCGCTTCTCGTTCGAGATCGATCCTTTCCGCAAGGCTTGCCTGCTCGATGGCCTGGATGAAGTGGGGCTGACCCTGGCACGCAGCGACGCGATCGGCGCGTTCGAGGCGCAGGTGGCCGACGCCCGTCCGTTTCTTGCGCAAGGCACCGGCGTTTCCGCCTGAGCCTTTGCAACACCCCTCAATGCATCATCGTCTGCAACAAGGCCCGCAATTGTGCCGGCTTGACCGGCTTGCCCAGCAGCGGCAGCTTCTGGCCTGAAAGCCGCGCTTTCAATTCCTCGCTGCGGTCGGCCGAAATGATGATCGCCGGCACGCTACGGCCCAGGCTGGCGCGCACGTCGTGCACGGCCTGGTCGCCGGTTTCGGCATGGTCGAGGTGAAAGTCGGCAATAATGACATCGGGCATTTCGCTGCCCAGCCGCTCGATCGCCGCCGGGCCGCTGCCGGCCGCCATGACCTGGCAACCCCAGCCGCTCAGCAGCGTTTCCATGCCCAGCTGGATCTGTGTCTCGTTGTCGATCACCAGGATGCGCCGGCCCTGGATCGCGCGATCGCGCACCGGCTTGGCCGGGCTGGCGGCCGTGTCTGCCTGGCTTTCGCCCAGCGGAACGGTCACGGCAAAGCAGGCACCGGCGCCGGGTTGTGATGTCAATTCCAGCGGGTGCTGCAACATGGCGGTGGCGCGGCGCACGATCGCCAGGCCAAGGCCTTTGCCCGGAATGCGGTGGCTGTTGTCCAGCCGGCGGAATTCCTCGAANATCCGGTCCTGCTGGTCCTGCGGAATGCCNGGNCCNGTGTCCCGCACGCTGATCCGCACCTGACCGGGGGCGGGCGCGTCCACGCTTACCCGCACCGTGCCCACGGCAGTATAGCGAATGGCGTTGGACACCAGGTTTTGCAGGATGCGGCGCAACAGGCGCGCATCGCTGCGCACCCACAAGGGCGCTTCCTCCACCTCGAACGTCAGCCCGGCGGCGCGCGCGGTGGGGGCAAATTCGGTGTGCAGCGTGCCCAGCAGGCCCGCCAGGTTCACGTCGGTGAGATTGGGCGTGATCGCGCCGGCATCCAGCCGCGAAATCTCGAACAGTGTTTCCAGCAGGTCTTCCACCGAATTGAGCGAGGTGGACGCCTGGTTGACCAAGGCGCGCGTCGGCAGGGCCAGGCGCCGTTCGGTGAGCGCGGCAATGAACAGGCGCGCAGCGTTGAGCGGCTGGAGCAGGTCATGGCTCGCCGCCGCAAGGAAGCTGGTTTTCGACCGGTTGGCCATTTCGGCCGCCGTCTTGGCTTCGACCAGCTGCACTTCGATGGCGCGGCGCTCTGCCACTTCCGAAGCGAGCCGCTGGTTCACCTGCATGAGTTCGGCGGTGCGTTCGCCCACCCGGCATTCCAGCATTTCGGCCGTGTCCTGCAGGAACTGCCGCGCCTTGGCCGGCTCGGTCACATCGACGAAACCCACCACCATGCCGCCCAGCGCGGTCATCGTCGTGCGCACTTCCCAAAGTCTGTCGCCCACTTGGCACAGCTGGCTACGCACCGTGCCATCGGCTTGCGCGCGCCAGGCCAAGACCTCTCCGCCTTCCATGGCGAGGGTCTCTGCGCAAAAGCGCACCAGGTCGTCATGCTGGGCCAGCACGATGCCGGCCTCGTCCCTCAGGCCCAGCAACCGCTGCAGTGCGCCGTTCCAGGCAGTCAGCCGGCGCTCTGCATCGAACATGCACACGCCTTCGACCAGATTGTCGAGCAAGGCCTGCAGCGCCAGGTTCTGTTCTGCCAGATCACGGGCACGGTCGCGGGCATCTTCCGCCTTCGCCTCGGTAATGTCGGTATAGATGCCCACGATGCCACCCTCGCTCGTGCGCAGCTCGTTGATCTGGATCCAGCGCCCGTCCGACAGCGCCTGGACATGGCCGCCCGATGCCACGGCGTGGCGGGCGAGCCGGTCCGAAACCCAGCGGTCGGGGGCGGCCAGTGCCCCGGCCGGCCGGCGCTGCTGCGCCAGATGGCGGATGATCTCGTGAAATGTCGGATTTTCGGGCAGCAGCGCGGCCACTTCGGGCCAGAAGCCCATATAGGCTTCGTTGTAGAGCACGAGCCGGTCTTCGGCATCGAACAGGGCAAAGCCCTCGTTGATCGATTCGATCGCATCGCGCAGCCGCGTTTCGGCCGCTTCGGCATTGGCATGGGCCTGTGCCAGCTTGGCATTGACGGTGGCCAGTTCGCCCATCGCCTGTTCCAGCGCGCGGGTGCGCTCCCGCACCAGCTGTTCGAGCGTGATCGCCCGCTCGAACATCGAAAAGGCCGAATGCGACAGGTCGCTCGACCGCTCCACCCGGTCGATCAGCGTGGCGTTGATCTTGCGCAGCTTGCGCAGTTCCTCCTCCAGCCGCGCGATGCGCTCGGCATCGCCGGCCGCGTCCCGATCGGGGTGGGGAGCGGCCGTCATCGCCCGATGGCCAGCCCGCTGAAAGTCTGGTTCACGTGCAGGGCGTGGAACTGTTCGCCATAGGTGTTGAAGCCCACCACCCCGTGCCGGCGATAGATTTCCGAAATGGGCCGGCCCAGTTGCCGCCGCTCGGCATTGATGCGGTTGAGCACGCAATCGAAGGCGATGATATGGTCGATCTCGCCCACCGCCTCGCGCAGCTCTTCCATCGTTTCGTTCAGGCTTTCGAGCTGGTCCACCGGTTCGCCCAGGGTCAGAACGATACCCTCGTCGATCGCGCAATAGAATGTCAGGCTGCCATCGGCATGGGCGGTCTGCACGGCGCGTACGTGATAGTCCCCGCCAGCGCGCACCATGGGCGGGCAGGCGGCAAACAGCGCCATGTCGGGCTCGCCCGGATCGATGCCGCCGTTGATCTGGGCCGCCAGGCGCAAGTATTCCTGGGCCGCCGGTTCGGCGTTGATTTCCGTCACCCGGCGCGCACCGGCATCGGCCCCGGTCACCACCATCTTGACCGAGCCGGGGCGATAATGCTGCCGGCGGAACACGTGCAGCGGCCGCGTGGTCGAAAGGATCGCCACAACGGCGCCAGCGGCATGAAACATGCCATCGGAATAGATGCCGGTTTCCTTGAACATCAGCCCATCGCCCGATGATCCGCCCACCAGGGGAATCTTGCCCAGCGCGTCCTGCACGGTCATCGCCAGCAATTCCTCGCTGTGCGAGAGGCCATCGACCAGGAACAGCGCGGCCTGGTTCACCTTGCTGCCGCCCGATCGCAGCACGAGCGACTCGCTGCCAACCTCGGCCCGCGCCACCAGGTCGCGCACGGCCATGCGCGCCGCATTGGCATCGAAGTGCGCCAGGTCATCGAACCGGTGGCTGACCATGTGGAAACTGTCGACCGGGAACGCGACCAGGCTGATCGAATCCTCGTCATAGCCCGCTTGCGACAATTCGCCCGAACTGGTGCAGCCGATCATGGGAAACCGCTCCATCGACCAGCCGCGCGCGGCGCAGGCCAGCGCCTCACGGTCATAGCGGTGAGAGCAGAACATGACGGCACCGGCCAGATGCGCCGGGTCGATGGTCGCGCTGATCTGGGCAAAGGCCTCATGGGGATCGGATGCATGGGATGACGCCACGCCAACCTCGCAGGTGCGAATATCCATGGCCCTCTCCAATGCCCGGTATTGCCTTGTTCTTGTGCGCTCGTGTCTATCAAGACGTGGTCACAATGCAAAGGCTGGGGTCGAGCTGGCAGAGGATTGGGACGCAAAAAAGTGAAACCGCGGTTCAAGACTGTCCGCGCGCGGGTTCTCCCGCCGCTGCCAGGGCCTGCGCCTCGGGATCGGTGAAAACGCGGGACAGCGTGACAAAACGGATACCCTCGGGCGTTTCGAGAGACATGCCCGCGCCGCGTCCGGGTGCCGCATCGATCGTCACCTGGGTGTGGCGCCAATATTCGAACTGTGCCGCGCCGATCCACACCGGCACGTCGCCGGCGATATGGCCCAGCAGCACGTCCTGTCCGCCCACCTTGAACTCCCCACGCGGATAGCACATCGGCACCGATCCGTCGCAGCATCCGCCCGATTGGTGAAACATCAAGGGGCCATGCAGCGCAGTAAGCCGGGCGATCCAGCGATCGGCTTGCGGCGTGGAAACTACGCGGGGCGGCAGGTTCGACACATTCGCTCTCCCAAGGCCCAAGCGGGGCGAGCGCCGTATGGCACCCGCCCCGGAAACGACGCCCCTGTTGTCCGCCGGGGGCGCCTTTCGCGTGCCAGCGCTGCTCAGAAGAAGCCGAGCGCCTTGGTGCTGTAGCTGACCAGCAGGTTCTTGGTCTGCTGATAGTGATCGAGCATCATCTTGTGGGTTTCGCGCCCGATGCCCGATTGCTTGTAACCGCCAAACGCGGCGTGCGCGGGATAGAGGTGATAGCAATTGGTCCACACGCGCCCGGCCTGGATTTCACGGCCAAAGCGATAGGCGCGGTTGCCGTTGCGGGTCCACACGCCCGCGCCCAGGCCGAACTGGGTGTCGTTGGCAATGGCCAGCGCCTCGGCTTCGTCCTTGAACGTGGTGACGGCCAAGACCGGGCCAAAGATTTCCTCCTGGAACACGCGCATCTTGTTGTGCCCTTCCAGGATCGTGGGCGTAACGTAATAGCCATCGGCCAGATCGCCGCCCAGCGTCGCGCGGCTGCCGCCGGTCAAGACCTTGGCGCCTTCGTTCCTGCCGATATCGATGTACGACAGGATCTTTTCGAGCTGCTCGTTGGAGGCTTGCGCGCCGATCATCGTGGCCGGATCGAGCGGGCTGCCCTGGCGGATTTTCTCCACGCGGGCCACGGCACGCTCCATGAACTTTTCATAGATCGATTCCTGCACCAGCGCGCGCGACGGGCAGGTGCACACTTCGCCCTGGTTCAGGCCGAACATGGCAAAGCCTTCAAGGACCTTGTCGAAATAGTCGTCGTCGGCGTCCATCACGTCGGCAAAGAAGATGTTCGGGCTCTTGCCGCCCAGTTCCAGCGTGACCGGGATGAGGTTTTCGCTGGCATATTGCATGATCAGGCGGCCGGTGGAGGTTTCGCCGGTGAACGCGATCTTGGCGATGCGCTTGCTGGTGGCGAGCGGCTTGCCCGCCTCGATGCCAAAGCCGTTGACGATGTTGAGCGTGCCTTCGGGCAGGATGTCGGCGATCAGTTCGGCCAGCACCAGGATCGACATCGGCGTCTGTTCGGCCGGCTTGAGCACCACGCAGTTGCCGGCGGCAAGGGCGGGTGCCAGCTTCCACGCGGCCATCAGCAGCGGGAAGTTCCACGGGATGATCTGGCCGACCACGCCCAGCGGCTCGTGATAGTGATAGGCCACGGTATCGTGGTCGATTTCGCCCAGGGTGCCTTCCTGGCTGCGCACGCAGGCGGCAAAATAGCGGAAGTGGTCGATCGCCAGCGGCACGTCGGCGGCGGTCGTCTCGCGGATCGGCTTGCCGTTGTCGATGGTTTCCACCATCGCCAGCAGGTCGAGGTTGTCTTCCATCCGCTGCGCCACCTTGAGCAGCACATTGGCGCGATCGGCGGGCGAGGTGCGGCCCCAGGCTTCGCGCGCCTTGTGCGCGGCATCGAGCGCCAGTTCGATGTCTTCGGCCGTGCCGCGCGCCACCTGGCACACCGGCTTGCCGGTTACCGGCGAGACATTGTCGAAATACTGGCCCCGAACCGGAGCAACCCACTTGCCCCCGATGAAGTTGTCAAACTTCGCCTTGATCGGGCTCTGGGCGGAAAACTTGGTCATGGCTTCCTGCAACATGGGGCCTCTCCTTGCCTGTGCTCTGATGCGGTAACGACAGGTCGAACCGGGTGTCGAATGCATGGCGGGCGGCCTTGTTTTCGCCCGCGTCCTGCCCAAAGGATGCGCAAATGCGCGGCTTGCGGGCAATTGTACCTTGGGTCGAACCGGCGGTGGCGTGCCAATTTGCTGCACCTGCCTGTCCGAAACCGGCATATTTGTGCGGCCATCCCGATTGACCGGCGCGATGGCGGCGCTAGGGGCGAAAACATGGGCGCAGAGCAATTGCACATCGATCAGACGCTGCACGGCTTCCTGGCCGGCCCCGCCGCGCACAATCCTGACGGGTGCGCCATCTTCGTGCCCGCCGGCAAGGGGCGCGATATCGACCAGGCGATCAGCTATGGCGATCTGGCCGCGCAAAGCGATGCGCTGGCCCGCGCCATCCTGCCGCAAGTGGCCGATGCACGCTTGGCCGAGCCGGTGGTGGCGCTCTATCTGCCGCGCACCTCGCCCATGCTCTATCTGGCGCAACTGGCCGTGCTCAAGGCCGGCGCAGCGTTCACCTGCCTCGATCCGGCATTTCCCGATGGCCGCGTGGGCGATATCCTCGACGATGCGCGGCCGGTCCTGATCCTGGCAGAGGACGCCGCAATTCCACGCCTTTCGCGCCTTGCCGGCTGGGGCTGCGCGGTGGAAAATCCGGCGAAACTGCTGGCCATCGCCGGGGTGGATGAAACGCCGCTGCCGCAGGTTTCCTCCGGCGCGCTGGCCTATCTCATCTATACTTCGGGCACCACGGGGAAGCCCAAGGGCGTGATGGTCGAACACCGCCATATCGCCAACCTCATCACGTCGGACCTGACCGAATTTGCGCTTGGACCGGGCGATCGCGTGGTGCAGGGCTCCTCGGTCGCCTATGACAGCTCGATCGAGGAAATCTGGCTGGCGCTCGCGAGCGGCGCGACGCTGCTGGTGATGGACGATGCGGCCGCGCGGCTTGGGCCCGATATCGTGGCCTGGCTGGCCGATCATCGTGCCAGCGTGTTTTGCCCGCCGCCCACCTTGCTGCGCAGCAGTGGATGCAGCAACCCGCAGGCCGCGCTGCCCGATCTCAAGCTGCTGTATGTGGGCGGAGAGGCGCTGCCGCCCGATATCGCTGCGCTCTGGGCGCAAGGCCGGCGGCTGGTCAACGGCTATGGCCCCACCGAATGCGCGGTGACGTGCGTACGCGGCGATATCGTGCCCGGCGGGCCGATCACCATCGGCCGCCCGGTGCCCGGCATGCAGGCCTTCGTGCTGGACGAGGCGTTGGACGATGTTGCGCCAGGCAGCCAGGGAGAGCTGTGCATCGGCGGCGCGGGCGTGGCGCGCGGCTATCGCGGGCGGCCCGATCTCACGGCCGAAAAGTTCATCGACCATCCCCGCCACGGGCGGCTCTATCGCACCGGAGACATTGTCCACCGCGACGGGGACGGGAACCTGTTCTACCACGGCCGCATCGACGCCCAGATCAAGATTCGCGGCTATCGCGTGGAACTGGGCGAAATCGAAGCGCGGTTGGCAGCGTTGCCAGGGGTGCGGGTGGCCGGCGCCACGATCCAGGATCGCGGCGGGGGGCCCGAACTCGTC
>Ga0065704_10000039_pt1 | contig 33812 bp, 22 predicted proteins | sample SwiRhicommuniRL2_FD_59091 | JGI IMG/M metagenome (GOLD analysis project Ga0065704, IMG submission 59091) | Switchgrass rhizosphere bacterial communities from Rose Lake, Michigan, USA - RL2 v2 (version 2) | ecosystem: Host-associated > Plants > Roots > Rhizosphere > Soil | place: East Lansing, MI | reverse complement strand
CGTCTCGATCCCGCTGTCTTTATCTTTCGATAAATCGACCCAGTTTGCAGACGCCATACATCCCCCGCTGAATGAATTAACAACAGGGTAACAAATAGGCGGAGTGAATAAAACTCGGTGGGTTTAAAACTCCCTCCCCTGCGACTGTCTCTTGATCAGGAGATCTGATCAAGAGACAGTTCGCAGGGGGAGGCGCTGAAAAACTTAGTGTTTCACGCTTTCAATAAAGGTTTTACGGGCGGTTTTGGAACCCAGACGTTCGGCTTCGTCCAGCAATTTCAGGGCTTTATCGACGTCCCCTGCTTTCACTGCTTTCTTAATCGCATCGTTAAAGTAGGTTTCTGAATCGCTGAGCATTGGCTCGCTCGGTTTGGCCGGAGCCGCCGCAGGTGCAGGCGCTTGTGTGCTGCCGACCACTACGGGTGCTGCCGCTGCCGGTGCGGAAGACGGGAAGATCTGACCAATCATCACGTTACCGGTTTTCTGCTCGGCAGTGACTTTCAGGCTCAGTGTGCCGGTCGGGGTATGACGGGCAATCGGATCCGGGATATCCGGTACGGCGTTACCCACGCCCGCAGCGAAGGCTTTCGCCGGGTTCACCATCTGCGTGGTCTCAGCTAAGTCCTGACGGGTGGTGTACACCAGCAGATAAATTTGTTTCTGACCCAGTGCCGGCGTCAGTTTCAGTGTGCCTTCCAGACGATCGCTCGAGACGATACCTGGTTTCTGATACGGGAAATAGCTGGAAGGGTAAAACGCAGCCGGACGCATCTGCTCATCCAGCACCAGAACATTTGGCGCATACACGGTTTTACCGGTCGCGATACTGGTCAGCGTAATTTCAAGCGAACCCCGGTCAGCAGGTAAAGCGAANGCCCCGACGGCGCCCTGAATCTCACCCTGATTGATTTCANCNCTGGACGTNCCCAGCGTTACATCCTGCGTCACTGGCGGAACCAGCGGCGTCCATGAAAGGTTGCGTAAGGTCTGGCTGGAAATAGCCGGTGCAGTATTCGCATCATTTTGCNCAGCGTTCACCACCGCAGGGGCAGCAGCCAACAGGCTCAGCGACAGACACAGTGACAGCAGATTCTTTTTCATTATTGTTTCCTTTGAAATCACCATGAAGGCTGGCGGTCATCAGCGATAATCCGCCAGCCAGCACATCTTCTTTACTGCGTTTTTTTAAAGCTTACATTGCCATTTTTCCAAACTCTTTCGGGTTGCCGGAAGGCGGCAAGCGTCCAAGTCCCCGGGAGCGTAGACAACTACGTGACCGGGGCGAGGACGCGCAGCCAACGCATCGGCAGCGCGAAGGAGGAAGGAAAAAATTACCACCAGATTTCCATCTGGGCGCCGAAGGTTATTTCGTCGTCATTACCACGGCTGTATGTGGTCGTGCTGGTGTCGTTCATCGCTAAGCCATTGTTTGCGCCGCTGTCAGTGTCGTAGCCCCATTTTTCATCCCAGTTCGCATAAGTGGCAAACACGCGGATGGCCGGACGTGACCAGATGCTGTCGCCCGCCTGCCATTGTTGCGCCAGGGTGACTTTGTACTGGCCGTTTTTGTCGCCGGTACGCTGGGATTTCACGTTGTCGTAACCGACTTCCAGCAAGGTGCTCATGATCGGGGTCCATTTGTACATCGGACGGACACCGACGGTGTACCAGGTGGTGCCGTTGTTGTTATCGCGGTCAACGTCCTGATACATCGCCACGTACATCAGGCTCCAGGTGTCGTTGAAGTCGATAGCACCGTGGTCGAGCACACGCACCATGCTGCCGTTGTTGTTGATGGCGGCACCATTNGAGTGNCCGTTCGCCGCGCCCTGNCCCGGATCCGTCATGGAATCTGCGGCATATTGCAGCACGAATTTGTTATAGCCGTTGTAAATACTTTGCGTATGTTCCGCAGTGACCAGGAAGCCGTCTTTGGTCGCATCGTCAGCCAGTGAATAACCATCACGCGCGTTAGCACGACCGTAATCCACCCCTAACTCCAGCACACCGCCCGGGTTAGTTTGCAGGCCTGCCAGACGCACGTCGAACACGTCGTTGGAGGTAGGCACTTCATTACGCTGGTCAGCGATATAACCGTATGAACCGCCGCTTTCGGTGTTACGGGTGGCAGCCAGAGACAGTTTACCGAAGCCCAGATCGATGTCTTCCAGACCCGCACCAGGACCTGAAATATCCCAGTAGTAGAAGTCGATCATGTGAACGTCATGACGTTGGTAGAAACGCTTACCGGCCCACATAGTCGAACCCGGCAGCCATTCGATCAGGTTCTTACCCTTCACGTTTGCTTCGCGGAAAGCCGGATCGGTTGACTCCCAGTCGTTCTGTTGAGAAACGGAATACGCCACGTTGGTGTCGAAGTAGAAGCTCTTATCCCCTTCTTTCCACACTTCCTGACCCAGTTTCAACTCTGCATACGTCTCACATTCGTTACCGAGACGGTATTTGCTGTCTGCACCTGTCGCTTTGAAACATTGCTGCTCGCCGCCGCTGCCGGTCCAGCCAATACCCGAACGGGCATAACCTGTGAAATCCACCGCCATTGCTTGTGTAGAAAGGATGCCAGCAGCCACTGCCAGCGCCAGGGAAGAACTACGCATTGTGATCATCATTTTCTCCTGTAGGGGATCGCGTGCTTTCAAACACCAGGTTCGGGGTGTAACCGGCGACATGCCGTTCCGTCTTCGCGGAACAGATGGCAGCGGTGTGGCGGCAAACCGATGGCGAATGTTGCACCTTCTTCTACCAGCACCACGTCGTTCTGGCGGTACACCAGGTTCTGACGAATTGCCGGAATTTGGATGTGGATCTGTGTTTCGTTACCCAGTTGCTCGACGACCTGCACTTCGCCGGAAAGCGTCACTTCAGCGACGTCGCTTGGCAGAAGATGTTCAGGGCGGATACCCAGTGACAGGTTGCTGCCGACTTTCACGTCGGTCCCTTCCACCGGCAGCCAGACTTGCTGGCGGTTCGGCAATTCGACCTGTACGCGCGCAGGTTCAGCAGCAGTGACTTTCACCGGCAGGAAATTCATTTTGGGTGAGCCGATAAAACCGGCGACAAAGCGGTTGGCAGGATAGTGATACAGCTCGAGCGGCTTACCGACCTGCGCGATATGCCCGGCATCGAGCACCACGATTTTGTCGGCCAGCGTCATCGCTTCGACCTGATCGTGGGTCACGTAAATCATGGTGCGTTTCAGGCGCTTATGCAGGCGTGAAATCTCAATACGCATCTGCACACGCAGCGCAGCATCTAAGTTAGAAAGCGGTTCATCGAGCAGAAAAACCGTCGGCTCGGCAACCAGCGTACGCCCAATCGCCACGCGCTGACGTTGTCCGCCGGAAAGCGCTTTCGGGCGTCTGTCCAGCAAATGCGCCAGTTGCAACACTTCGGAAACCTGATTCACCCGCTGATTGATCTCGGCTTTTTTTGCCCCCGCCAGCTTCAGGCCGAAGGACATGTTTTCTGCCACAGACAGATGCGGATAAAGCGCATAAGACTGGAACACCATGCCGATGCCACGATCGGCGGGCGGCACTTCATTCATGCGTTTATCGCCAATCTTCAATTCACCGGACGTGATGTCTTCCAGGCCTGCAATCATGCGCAGCAGAGTGGATTTACCACAGCCGGACGGCCCGACGAACACCACAAACTCGCCTTCTTCTATTTCCAGGTTGATGTCGCTGGAAATCACGGTGTCGCCAAAGGCTTTGTACACGCTGTTAAGGGAAACGCTCGCCATCCTGAACTCCTGTACTTGCTGCCAGCGAGAAAACTCAATGCAACGAAGAGTGAAGGATTAGCCGGTAACCGTAATCATCCGTAACAAAGTTTTTCATGGGGGAGGAGCAGGGAGGATGACGATTCACCGCAACCGGATGAAAGTTCACAGCAAAAATCAAATTCGTGATCTGAATGGCAAAAAACGAACCATATTTTTGAGTGATGAACCACATAACGCCTGAGAGTGTCGGTGGGATCACATTCTGAGAGGTGGGGGCGTAGAGGGGGGGATGATGAAGCTGTGACAGGTTAAATCCACACTGGCGTCGTACCCTGTCTTTTCCGTCTCAGACGATAAAAAAACCGACTACAAAAGGATTGGATTATGACCCTCAGCATTAAAAAGATTGTTAAACACACACTGGCACTCTCGGCGCTGGCTACGCTGGTGTTGTCATCTTCCGCGTTCGCCAAAATAGAAGAAGGAAAGCTGGTCATCTGGATCAACGGTGACAAGGGCTATAACGGCCTGGCGGAAGTCGGTAAGAAATTTGAAAAAGACACCGGCATTAAAGTCACGGTAGAACATCCGGACAAGCTGGAAGAAAAATACCCGCAAGTGGCAGCCACAGGCGGCGGCCCTGACATCATCTTCTGGGCGCATGACCGTTTTGGCGGCTACGCACAATCCGGTCTGCTGGCTGAAATCAGCCCGGACCAGACCTTCAAAGACAAACTGTTCCCGTTCACCTGGGATGCGGTCACCTTCAACGGCAAGCTGATCGGCTATCCGGTCGCGGTTGAAGCGCTGTCACTGATTTACAATAAAGACATCATTAAAGAAGCGCCAAAAACCTGGGAAGAAATCCCGGCGCTGGACAAAGAGCTGCGCGCCACAGGCAAGAGCGCCATCATGTGGAACCTGCAGGAACCGTACTTCACCTGGCCAATCATCGCCGCTGACGGCGGTTATGCGTTCAAGTATGAAAACGGCAAATACAACATCAAAGACACCGGCGTGAATAACGCAGGTTCACAGGCTGGCCTGCAATTCATCATCGATCTGGTGAAAAACAAACACATCAACGCCGACACCGATTACTCCATCGCTGAAGCCGCCTTTAACAAAGGCCAGACCGCAATGACTATCGACGGTCCGTGGGCGTGGTCAAACCTCGACAAGAGCAAAATCAACTACGGCGTGACGTTGCTGCCAACGTTCCACGGCAAGCCGTCTAAACCGTTCGTCGGCGTGCTGACAGCCGGTATCAACGCCGCCAGCCCGAACAAAGAACTGGCGAAAGAGTTCCTGGAAAACTACCTGATCACCGACGACGGTCTGGCCGTCGTGAATAAGGACAAACCGCTGGGTGCCGTGGCGCTGAAGTCTTATCAGGAGAAACTGGAAAAAGACCCGCGCATTGCTGCCACCATGGCGAACTCGAAGAACGGTGAAATCATGCCAAACATCCCGCAGATGAGCGCCTTCTGGTACGCAGAACGCAGCGCCATCATCAACGCGGTGAATGGCCGTCAGACCGTTCCGCAAGCACTGAAAGATGTAGAAACCCGCATTACCAAATAATGCCTGCGTTTTAGCTCAATGAACGGTACGGAGCCAACCTGCTCCGTACCGCCACTACAAGGATTGTCCCTATGCCAGTAGCCAAAAAAAGGCCGTTCAGCAATGCGCTTAAGTGGCTGATCATCGCCCTGCTCGCCTGCTTTACCGGTTATCTGATCGTGCTGATGTATGCGCAGGGTGAATACCTCTTTGCCGTTCTAACCCTGATCCTNTCCGGTGTCGGCTTATACATTTATGGCAACCGCCGCGCGTATTCGTGGCGCTACGTGTACCCCGGTCTGGCCGGGATGTCGTTNTTTGTGTTGTTNCCGCTGATCTGCACCATCGCGATTGCCTTCACTAACTACAGCAGCACCAACCAGCTGACCTTTGAACGTGCGCAGTCCGTTCTCATGGGACGTGAATTCCAGGGCGGCAAGGTGCTGAATTTCGCACTCTTCCCTGCGGGCGATAGATGGCAACTGGCACTGACGTCGGCGGATAACAGCGAGACGCTGGTTTCCCCGCCTTTTGCTTTCAACGCTTCCGCGCCGCAAACGCTGGACATGCTGCCGCAAACCGCGCCATCGGCTGAAAAAGCCGGGTTGCGGGTAGTGACACAAAACCGTCTGGCCCTCGGTCAGATCTCAGCGAAATTACCCGACGGCGAAACGCTGCGCATGAGTTCCCTGCGCCAGTTCTCCGGCACTCAGCCGCTGTACAAACTCGGTGAAGATAAGAAGCAGCTGACCAATGTGCAAACCGGCACGATTTACCGCCCGAACATGGACACCGGCTTCTATCAGGCAGTGAACGCTCAGGGCGAATGGCAGGCAGAAAAACTCAGCCCCGGCTTTACCGTCGGCATCGGCTGGGGCAACTTCCTTCGCGTGTTACATGACGAAGGGATCCAGAAACCGTTCCTGTCGATTTTCGTCTGGACCGTTGTATTCGCCCTGCTGACCGTGGTGCTCACCGTGGCTGTCGGTATGGTGCTGGCCTGCGTGGTGCAGTGGGAAGAACTGAAAGGGAAAGCGGCGTACCGCATCCTGCTGATCCTGCCCTACGCCGTGCCTGCGTTTATTTCGATTCTTATTTTCAAAGGGTTATTCAACCAGAGTTTTGGTGAGATCAACCTGATGCTCAGCGCGCTGTTTGGCATCAAACCGGCGTGGTTCAGCGATCCATGGACGGCCAAAAGCATGATCATCATCGTCAACACCTGGCTCGGTTATCCGTACATGATGATCCTGTGCATGGGCCTGCTGAAAGCGATCCCGGACGATCTTTACGAAGCATCCGCTATGGACGGCGCGACGCCGATGCAGAACTTCTTCCGCATCACGCTGCCGCTTTTGATCAAACCGCTGACGCCACTGATGATCGCCAGCTTCGCGTTTAACTTTAATAACTTCGTGCTGATCCAGTTGCTGACCAACGGCGGGCCGGACATGCTCGGCACCACCACGCCAGCGGGTCATACCGATTTGCTGGTCAGCTACACCTATCGCATCGCCTTTGAAGGCGGCGGCGGGCAGGACTTCGGGCTGGCGGCAGCGATTGCCACGCTAATCTTCCTGCTGGTGGGAGCGCTGGCTGTCGTGAACCTGAAAGCATCACGTATGAAATTCGACTGAGGAGAAACAAACAATGCCTATGGTTAAACCGAAGTCGCAGAAAGTCAGATTGCTGGTCACACACCTGCTGTTGCTGTGCTTTCTGGCGCTGATCCTGTTCCCGTTGCTGATGGTGTTCGCCATCTCGCTGCGTCCGGGTAACTTCGCCACCGGCAGCCTGATCCCGGATCAGGTCTCGTGGGATCACTGGAAACTGGCGCTCGGCATTGCCGTCAACAACAGCGACGGCAGCGTTACGCCACCGCCGTTCCCGGTGATGCTGTGGCTGTGGAATTCGATCAAGATCGCCGTGATCACCGCCGTCGGCATCGTCGCGCTTTCCACCACCTGCGCCTATGCCTTTGCCCGCATGAAATTCCGCGGTAAAAGTTCGCTGCTTAAAGGGATGCTGATTTTTCAGATGTTCCCGGCGGTGCTGTCGCTGGTGGCGCTATACGCCCTGTTCGACCGTCTCGGCATGTACGTGCCCTTCCTCGGGCTGAACACCCACGGCGGCGTGATTTTCGCCTATATGGGCGGCATCGCCCTGCACGTCTGGACGATCAAAGGCTATTTCGAAACCATCGACGGTTCGCTGGAAGAAGCCGCTGCGCTGGACGGTGCCAGCCCGTGGCAGGCATTCCGTCTGGTTCTGCTGCCGCTGTCTGTGCCAATTCTGGCAGTGGTGTTCATTCTGTCGTTCATCGCGGCCATCACCGAAGTGCCGGTGGCGTCGTTACTGCTGCGTGACGTCAACAGCTACACCCTGGCGGTCGGTATGCAGCAATATCTGAACCCGCAAAATTACCTGTGGGGTGATTTCGCGGCGGCAGCCATATTGTCGGCTATCCCGATTACGGCGGTGTTCCTGATTGCTCAACGCTGGCTGGTCGGCGGCTTAACGGCAGGCGGTGTGAAAGGTTAACTGTCAGGCTAATGCGCTTTGTAATACTTGATCAATTCCCTGTGTCTTGGGCGGCTGAATAAGCCGCCTTTTTTTATGCAATGGAGGGATCGGGAATAACCAAATAGTCGGTGCAAAGGTATCAGCGAGCTCACAAGAGGCAATGGACTGTATAGCGATCACCAGACCACCTTAGGATTCATATACAGGCCATCCGATCCCAACGGTTGCCCATAAAAAAGGGGTCCTGCCCTAAGGCAGAACCCCTTTTCACTTCCTTCCTTTCAGCTTCAGCTCACCGATACTTTCCGGCGGCGTTTATCGAGGTCTTTAATCAGCTTATTCACCTGCTCGTCGGCAAACATCTCTTCGAGCGTATGGGAGAGCTTACGGCGCCAGTTCGGATATTCATCGCTGGTACCGGGCACGTTAACCGGTGCGCCCATGTCCAGCCAGTCTTCCGGTTGCAGGCCGAGCAAGGCACAGGCACTGTCAGCAACGTAACGTTGCAGACCACGGTTGAGTATTGGCGTCATTTCCATCAGTGCGGCTTTATGCCCGGTTTTCTTCGGGATGCAGCCGTAATGATGCAGACCATCAAGCAACCCCTGACGTGCGCGGGCGCGGTCGGCGTACAGCTCCTGTAAAACAGCCTCGTCGCGGTACAAACCGAGGGATTTTCCCAGCGCCAGATCGTCGCTTTGCCAGTAGCCGCGCAGCGTCGGCAGGTCGTGCGTAGTAATCGTGGCCATCGCCTGAACCGGATAGGACTGCGGCGCGCGGAAGTTGTTTTCCTCGTCGCGCTCGAAATACAGCACTTTGTAGGAATACACGCCGCTTTCGCGCAGTTTGCTGACGATCTCGACCGGTACGGTGCCCAGATCTTCGCCGATCACCATGCAACGGTGACGCTGGCTTTCCAGGGCTAAAATGGCCAGCAGATCATCCACCGGATATTGCACGTACGCACCTTTATCCGCCGTTTCACCCGCCGGGATCCACCACAGGCGCAGTAACGCCATCACATGATCGATGCGCAACGCGCCGCANCTNGTCATGTTGGAACGCAGAAGATCGATAAAAGGCTGATAGCCGCGCCTCACCATCACATGCGGATCCATCGGNCGCAGATCCCAGTTCTGACCGAGCGGGCCGAGAATATCNGGCGGTGCACCCACNGAAGCTTTCAGGCAATACAGTTCGCCGTCGCCCCAGGTTTCGGATCCGCCTGCCACCACGCCGACCGCCAGATCACGGTAAAGCCCCATCGGCATCTCGTGCCGCTGGCTGGTGTGATAGCACTGCGTAAACTGGGTTTCCGCCAGCCATTGCAGCCACAGATAAAACTCCACATCCTGCGCATGTTGTTCGCAGAACGCCCGCACGGCCGGGCCACGGGCATCATGATATTTTTCAGGCCAGCGGTTCCAGCCAAGTGCCACATCACTTTCTTTCGCCAGATGCTCGTAAAGCGCATCAAACGCAGCCTGCAGATACAGGCTTTCACCGCCCTGTTTGACGAAGTTGCGCAGGGATTTCACCTGCGGATCCTGCGCCTTACGTCCCTGAAAATGCGCGTAAGCCAGCCGTAATCCTTCTAATTTCAGCGGCATAACGCTGGCGTAATCCACCCAGTCATTGGCGCGCACCGCCTGCAAACGTTGCTGCGTCAGCGGCTGATGCCACCACTGTTGCGCCGCATCGCTCTGCCGGAAATCATCTACCGCGCCGACGTCGATATAAATCACGTTTAGCCAGCGGCGGGATGACGGACTGTAAGGGCTGGCGGCCACCGGATTCGCCGGATACAGCGCGTGGATCGGATTGAGCCCGACAAACGCGCCGCCGCGTTCGGCGACGTTTTTCAGCATCAGATTGAGATCGCCAAAATCACCGATGCCCCAGTTATTTTCCGAGCGCAATGTATAAAGCTGCACGCAGGCGCCCCACAGTTTTTTACCGGCCAGCAGCGCATCCGGTTCGTAACAGCGTTTCGGCGCGACAATGACCCGACACTCCCACTGTTGCGCGTCCTGCGTCAACGTCAGCTGGTGATAACCGGCAGGAATTTTACCCGGGAGTGCCAGCGTCATTTTGCCGCTGATCCGCCCCTTTTGGGTCACGCCGCTTTCCAGTTTCAGAGTCCAGGCATATTCGCCTTCACCGCCGACCGGCAATGCCAGACGGCTGCCGGTGACAAACACTTTGACCGACGGCACCGGCGTGGCAACCGGGCGGCGGCTGCCCGCCACCCAGCCCATCGCCGATAACAGTTCACGCTTGGTCTCGGAAGCGATTGCCTGTTGTTTGCCGTGCGCATTAATAAAACCAGAAGCAATCCCCGCCTCCCTGGCGGCCTGCTCCAGTGCTTTGTTCTCCATGCGGGCTCCTTATCGCTTCGCCTGCCAGATCCGTTGCTGATAATCGCGGATCGAGCGGTCGGAACTGAACATCCCTACGCGGGCCGTGTTGAGGATAGTTTTACGGGTCCACTCGTCCTGGTCGCGATACAACGCGTCGACTTTTTGCTGTGCCGCGCAGTAATCGGCAAAGTCAGCCAGCACCAGATATGGGTCGCCGCCGCCAAGCAAACTGTCGAGCATCAGGCTGAAGGCCTGTTTGTCGCCATTGCTGAAGAAGCCGTTTTCCAGTTCTTTGAGGATCTTATCCAGGTGCTTGTCTTTCTTGCGAATTTTAAGCGGATCGTAGCCCTTCGCCTGCAAGGCTTTGACCTGATCGACGGTGTTACCAAAGATGAAGATATTGTCTTCCCCGACCTCTTCAGCAATCTCAACGTTCGCGCCGTCGAGTGTGCCGACGGTCAGCGCGCCGTTCAGTGCCAGTTTCATGTTGCCGGTGCCGGAAGCTTCTTTACCAGCGGTAGAAATTTGCTCGGAAACATCAGCCGCCGGGATCATCAGTTCAGCCACGGACACGCGGTAATCCGGAATAAACACCACTTTGATGCGGTCACGCACCAGCGGATCGTTATTCACTTTTTCCGCGACTTTGTTGATGGCATAGATGATGTTTTTCGCCAGGTAATAACCCGGTGCCGCTTTCGCGCCGAACAGGAACACACGCGGCACCATGTCCATTTCCGGGTTATCACGCAACTGACGGTACAACGACAAAATGTGCAGCAGATTCAGATGCTGGCGTTTGTATTCATGCAGACGTTTGATCTGTACGTCGAAAATGGCATCAGGGTTGAGGGTCAGCCCCATCACCTGTTTCACGTAATGCGCCAGTTTGATTTTGTTCTCACGCTTAATGGCCTGATAACGCTGACGGAATTTTTTATTATCCGCAGAACTTTCCAGCCCTTTCAGCGCGTCCAGGTCATTCACCCATTCGGTTTTCAGGGTGTCATCAATCAGCGATGACAGCGCCGGGTTACACTGTTTCAGCCAGCGGCGCGGTGTGATGCCGTTGGTCACGTTGTGGAATTTATTCGGCCATAACAGGTGATATTCCGGGAACAGGTCTTTGACCACCAGTTCGGAATGCAACGCCGCCACGCCGTTCACCGCAAAACCACTGACCACGCACAGATTTGCCATCCGCACTTGTTTGTTCTGATGGACAGACAGTTTTTCCCAGACAGCTTTGTCACCCGGCCACTGTTTTTCGACCACTTTTTTGAAGCGGGCGTTGATGGCTTTGATCAGCGAGAAATGGCGCGGCAGCAGGCTGCGCACCAGTTTTTCATCCCAGCACTCCAGCGCTTCCGGCATCAGCGTGTGGTTGGTGTACGCGAACGTCTGGCGGGTGATCGCCCAGGCGGCGTCCCATTCAAGCTGGTGTTCGTCGAGCAAAATACGCAACAGCTCAGGAATGGCAATGGTCGGGTGCGTGTCATTGAGCTGGATGACTTCAAATTTCGGTAAATCCTCAATTTTACGGCCAAGGAAGTGATGGCGGCGCAGGATATCGGCCACCGAGCAGGCGCACTGGAAATACTGCTGCATCAGGCGCAGGCGTTTACCNGCGTCGTGATTGTCATTCGGATACAGCACTTTGGTGAGTTTNGCCGCATCAATGCCTTTTTGCTCGGCTTTAAGAAATTCACCGTCATTGAACAGCGTCAGATCGAACGGATGCACGTCAGTGGCCTGCCACAGACGCAGCGGCTGGGTAACGCCATTTTTGTACCCGACCACCGGCAGATCCCAGGCTTCACCGCGCAGGGTAAACGCCGGATGCCACTGTTCAGCGCCCTTTTCGTTTTTTGTCAGTTTGCCACCAAACGCCACATCGACGGACAGTGAGCTGTTGTGGCTGAACCACGGATAGCATTCGCGATGCCAGTTATCCGGCGCTTCCTGTTGTTTGCCTTCGCTGAACGACTGGCGGAAAAGACCGTACTGATAGTTCAGACCGTAGCCGGTGGCCGGTTGCCCGACGGTCGCCATGGAATCGAGGAAACAGGCAGCCAGACGGCCTAATCCGCCATTGCCCAGCGCCGGATCGGTTTCCTGCTCCAGTACGTCGGCCAGCTCGACACCCTGCTCTTTCAGCGCCTGACTGACCGTGTCGTACCAGCCGAGATTGATCAGATTATTCGCGGTCAGGCGCCCGATCAGGAATTCCATCGAAATATAGTTAACGTGCCGTTGCGGCTGTTTCGCCGCCGCCGGTGCCGGTTGCGCGCTCAGTTGTTCAGATAATGCGGCACTGGTGGCCTGCCACCACTGGTGCGGTGTCATATCCTGTGCCTGCTGCAAACCGAACCCTTGCCACTGGCGTTTCAGCGCGGCTAAAAACTGCGTCTTATCTAAAGTCACCTGCATCACATGCCTCTTTATCCGGAAATTTGTAGGGAAAGTCTGGTGTCGATTATCACTATGCTGACGCGTATGTCGGTGAGCGGCATCCTCCCGTAAAAGATTAGGCAGGGAGGAGAAACGGGGCGTAGCCGGAGGAGACGGAGGTTCAGGGCAGATGCCTGAAAATTTGTATTAAGAAGTGTGATGCAGAGCAACTTAACGGCATGTAAAAACGTAACATTCTTGCAATCAATGTTTCAAAGGAGGACTTTAGAAAAAGTGATTAATTACACGCTGTGAAATAAATAACGTCCCCTCTGTCCTTCTGTCAAAAGAATCGAAAAAAATGCTGATCCCTTCAAAATTGAGCCGCCCGGTGCGGCAGCAAAATACAGTGGTTCGGGAACGTCTGCTGACGAAGCTCTCGACTGCGCCAAATTATCGTCTGACCCTGGTCGCCAGTCCGGCGGGTTATGGGAAAACGACGCTGGTGGCGCACTGGGCTGCAGGTAAAAGCGATCTGGGCTGGTATTCTCTTGATGAAAGCGACAATCAGCCGGAGCGCTTTGCCAGCTATCTGATTGCTGCTGTACAGCAGGCCTGCGGCGGGCATTGCATCAAAAGCGAAGCGCTGAGTCTCAAGCATCAGTACGCCAGTTTACCTGCGCTGTTTGCCCAGCTTTTTGTGGAGCTTTCCGACTGGCACAGCCCGCTGCTGCTGGTGATCGACGATTACCATCTGATTTCTAATGACGCCATTCATGAAGGGATGCGTTTTTTCCTGCGCCATCAGCCGGAAAACCTGTCACTGGTGGTGCTTTCACGCACCCTGCCACCGCTGGGCATCGCCAATATGCGTGTGCGGGATCAACTGCTGGAACTCAACGCCTCGCATCTGGCCTTTACGCATCCGGAAACACAGCAATTTTTCGACAACCGGCTGAAAGACCCGATTGATCAGGCAGACAGCAGCCGGCTGTGCGACGAAGTCGCGGGCTGGGCCACCGCCTTGCAACTGATTGCGTTATCGGCGCGGCAGTCTTCTCACCCTTCACAGCATTCGACGCAGCAGTCCGCACGCAAACTGGCCGGGCTGAATGCCAGCCATCTTTCTGAATATCTGGTGGATGAAGTGCTGGATCGCGTTGATGCCCCGACGCGTGATTTTCTCCTGCGCTGCTCGCTGTTGCGCTCAATGAACGATGCGCTGATTGTGCGCCTGACCGGCAGCGAAAATGGTCAGCAACGGCTGGAAGAACTGGAACGTCAGGGATTATTCATCAACCGTATGGATGACAGCGGCGAATGGTTTAACTTCCACCCGCTGTTTGCCACATTCCTGCGTCAGCGTTGTCAGTGGGAACTGGCATCTGAGCTGCCTGCCATTCATCGCGCTGCCGCCGAAGGCTGGCTGGCACAAGGTTTTCCGGCCGAAGCCATTCATCATGCGCTGGGTGCCGAAGACACCAATCTGCTGCGCGATATTCTGCTGCAACATGCCTGGGCCCTGTTTAATCAAAGCGAGCTGGCGTTGCTGGAAGAATGTCTTGCCGCTCTGCCTTATGACCGGCTGATTCAGAATCCTAAACTGGTGTTGTTGCAGGCATGGCTCGCACAAAGTCAGCACCGTTATGCTGAAGTCGAGGTGTTGCTGGCCCGCGCTGAAAGCGAAATGAAACAGCATAATATTGTGATGGAACAGGCACTGGCGGCCGAGTTTGATGCCCTGCGGGCACAGGTGGCTATCAACGACGGACGTCAGGATGAGGCGGAAAAACTGGCCACTGAGGCGCTGCGCTATCTGCCTTATGAAAGCTATTACAGCCGCATTGTGGCCACGTCCGTGACCGGTGAAATCCAGCACTGCAAAGGGGATCTCACCCGCGCACTGCCGCTGATGCAGCAGACCGAGCAAATCGCCCGCCGTTATGAAGCCTATCACTACGCCTTATGGGCGCTGCTGCAACAGAGTGAAATTCTGATTGCTCAGGGCTTTTTGCAGGCCGCGTTTGAGATGCAGGATCGCGCTTTTGAACTGGTGCGCGAACAGCATCTTGAACAGTTGCCGATGCACGAATTTTTATTGCGTTTACGTTCCCAGCTGCTGTGGTCATGGTCGCGGCTCGATGATGCAGAAGAAGCTGCGCGTGAAGGGCTTAATGTGCTGAGCAATTTCCAGCCACAACAGCAGTTGCAATGCCTGGCAATGCTGGCGAAATGTTCGCTGGCACGCGGTCAGCTCGACAACGCCCATCACCATTTACAGCGCTGTGAAGCGTTGCTGAAAACCGGTCAGTATCACATTGACTGGCTGACCAATACCGATAAGCCGCGGGTGATTTACTGGCAGATGATTGGCGATAAAAACGCTGCACGCCAGTGGCTGCAACAGGCGCGTAAACCGGACATGGCAGATAACCATTTCCAGCAAGGCCAGTGGCGAAATATTGCCCGCGTACAGATTTTGCTGGAACAGTTTGATGAAGCTGAAGTGGTGCTCGATGAACTGAATCAGAATGCCCGGCAGTTGCGCCTGACCAGCGATCTGAACCGCAATTTGCTGCTGAGTAACTTACTTTACTGGCAAACCGGGCGCAAAAGTGACGCCCAAAAAGCATTGATCGAAGCGCTGGCGCTGGCGAACCGTACCGGTTTTGTCAGTCATTTCGTCATCGAAGGGGAAATGACTGGCGCAACAACTGCGCCAGTTGAGTCCAGCGTTAATCTGCTACCGGAACTGGAACAGCGCCGCGCCCAGCAGATTTTGCGCGAAATTAACCAGCATCACCGTCACAAGTTTGCGCATTTCGACGAAGGCTTTGTGAACAAACTGCTGACCCATCCGCAAGTGCCGGAACTGATCCGTACCAGTCCGCTGACGCAGCGCGAGTGGCAGGTTCTGGGGCTGATTTACTCCGGCTACAGTAATGACCAGATTGCCGGTGAGCTGGACGTTGCATCAACGACCATCAAAACGCATATCCGTAATCTGTATCAGAAGCTGGGGGTTGCGCACCGGCAGGAAGCGGTGCTGCAGGCTCAGCACCTGTTACAAGTGATGGGTTACGGCGCGTAATTATCTCTTCAAAATACATCACGATTTCTCCGCTTTTCATAACACATCGTCAAAATAAGTTGATGTGTTATGCCTATTTTTTATTAGCGAACATTTTTTACTCAAAAATAAAATCCGGTGATATAATGTGACCGTCGTCACATAATTGTAATTCACCATTTCTTCTGTAAAGCCCATTGCCCGCCCGTCGTAGCAGCCTTCCGGCTGATTTTGGCTTCGTGCAAGTGGCTGTAGTAAGTAAGGATTTTATCGATGGGTACATTAACTGCCGGGATTTTAATGATGCGCTGGGAATTGCTGAGCGCTTTTTTGATGTTCTGCACCAGTCAGCTTAATATTGTTTGTCGCCAGTCCAGCCGCAATACCATGGCATTCGTTTGCAGTGGTATCGGCCTCACCGTGACCTGTTTCTTTGTCATGAGCCTGATGGGCATGAGCTACAACGCCGTTGCCGTCGCGCAATTCTGGGCAAACACCAAAGACGTTTTCTTTGATGTCATGAGCAAAACCCCGACCGATATGTCTTACTACTATTAATCCGATTTCCTTAGCGGATATTCCAGATTATTAAAGGGCAGAACCGCATGTTCTGCCCTTTTTGTTATCCCGCGCTTTCCCCCCGTGTTACTTCTGATGATTATTTGTTCAGCCGGATGTCATGTAATCCTAAATATAAAAATTTGCGTGACGCATCGAATGTCTTTTTGTATCTATCATTCTGATTACCTGTAAATTGCGGGATGTACCGAAAGGTAAAAAGATATTGTGCTGGCGTCTAAACTATTCATTGCTAATAGTTGAAGGGACGTATTAGATTCTCACTCTATACTTTTCTTAGAATGATCATTGCTTTGTTTGCTTCAGGCTGCTGAATTTTCTCTGATTTGGCTCCCCTGCTTATGGTTGAAGGAATTCCGATGAATACGCATCACATGCTTGGCGCGTTAGTGTTACTGGTAAGTTCTGCTTCTTCTCTCGCCGTTGAAACAACGGGCATTCCTCAGGATCAGGTGAAAGAGCGCAACGCGTTCATTGCCGATTTGATGAAAAAAATGACCCTTGATGAAAAAATCGGTCAGCTGAATCTGGTCACTGTGGGGCCTGAGTACCAAAAAGAAGCCATCATGGCTGACATCCGCGCCGGTAAAGTCGGTGGCGTGTTTAACACGGTAACTAAGCCCGATATCCGCCGTATGCAGGATCAGGTGCAGTACAGCCGCCTGAAAATTCCTCCGTTTTATGCTTATGACGTGGTGCATGGACAGCGCACGATTTTCCCTATCAGCCTCGGTCTGGCGGCGAGCTGGGATATGCAGGCGGTGGCGACCAGCGCACGTATTTCAGCCCAGGAAACGGCAGCTGATGGCCTGAACATGACGTTCTCACCGATGGTCGATATCACCCGTGATCCGCGCTGGGGCCGTGTTTCTGAAGGTTTCGGCGAAGATACCTATCTGACCTCGCGCCTCGCGCATGAAATGGTTACCGGTTATCAGGGCAAAGATCCGTCTGCCCCTGACGCCGTCATGGCAAACGTCAAACACTATGCGTTGTACGGTGCTGTCGAAGGCGGCCGCGAATACAACACTGTGGACATGAGCCTGACCCGCATGTTCAACGATTACATGCCACCTTATAAAGCGGCAGTCGATGCGGGTGCCGGCGGTGTGATGGTGGCACTGAACAGCGTTAACGGTATTCCTGCCACCTCGAATACCTGGCTGCTGAAAGATATTCTGCGCGATGACTGGCAGTTCAAGGGCCTGACTGTCAGCGACCACGGCGCCATTGGCGGGCTGGTCAAACATGGCGTAGCCGAAGACGATCGTCAGGCGGCCGCGATGGCGCTGAAAGCCGGTGTCGATATGGACATGGCTGACAATATGTACGGTAAGTACCTGAAAGGGTTACTTGCCGACGGCATGGTGAGCCAGAAAGACATTGATCGCGCCGTTCGCGATGTTCTGGCCGCGAAATGGGATATGGGGCTGTTTGTTGATGAATATCGTCATTTAGGCCCGCAGTCGAGCGATCCGGCTGACACCAACGCCGAAAGCCGTCTGCATCGCCAGGAGGCGCGCGAAGTGGCACGGACCTCGCTGGTGCTGTTGAAAAATAACAATCAAACGTTACCGTTAAACAAAAAAGGCACGATTGCCGTCGTTGGCGCGCTGGCTGACAGCAAGCGTGATGTGATGGGCAGTTGGTCGGCAGCCGGTAAGGCAGCGCAGGCAGTCACTGTGTTGCAGGGGATGAAAGATGTGCTCGGTGATAAAGGCACTATCCTCTATGCCCGCGGTGCCAACGTCACCAACGATCAGGCTCTGGTCGATTTCCTGAACTCTTACGAGAAACAGGTGATCAACGATCCACGCAAACCGCAGGATATGATCGACGAAGCTGTGAAAACAGCAGAAAAAGCTGACGTTGTGGTCGCCGTAGTCGGCGAAGCACAAGGCATGGCGCACGAAGCGTCCAGCCGTTCCGAAATTAACATTCCGCAAAGCCAGCGTGACCTGCTCAAGGCATTGAAAGCCACCGGTAAACCGCTGGTTGTCGTGTTAATGAATGGCCGTCCGCTGACCCTGTCGTGGGAAAACGAAATTTCTGATGCCATGCTGGAAACCTGGTTCAGCGGCACCGAAGGCGGACATGCGATTGCCGACGTTCTGTTTGGAGACTACAATCCATCAGGCAAACTGCCGATGACCTTCCCACGCTCAGTCGGGCAAATTCCTTTGTACAATAGCGTGCTCAATACCGGCCGTCCGTTTAATCCTCAGCATCCAGATAAATACACCACCCGTTATTTTGATATCACCAACGGCCCGCTGTTCCCGTTCGGTTATGGCCTGAGCTACACCAGCTTCGGTGTGTCTGACGTGAGTTTGTCATCCACCACGATGGATGCCGGACACCCGCTCACCGCCAGCGTGACGGTGAAAAACACCGGCAAAGGCAGCGGTGCGACGATCGTCCAGATGTACCTGCAGGATGTCACGGCATCGATCAGTCGTCCGGTTAAAGAGTTGAAGAATTTTGAGAAAATCAACCTGCAGCCAGGCGAAGAGAAAGTTGTTACCTTTACGATCACCGAAAAAGATTTACGCTTCTACAACGATAAATTGAAATGGGCTTCAGAGCCTGGAAAGTTCAATGTATTCGTGGGGTTAGATTCTCAGGATGTGAAACAAACCAGTTTCCTGCTGAAATAACTTTCCGGGCCTGACATCAGGCCCGGAAGAGAATCAAAAACCTTCTCTCTCAGGCGGTATTCCGGTAACGGAGACCGCCTGTTCTGAGCAGTAATTTCTGTCCGGTAACTGGATATATAACTGGCAGTGGCTAACCTTAAATTCAATGTGTTACGCCATTCCGCCCCTGTCCGTTTTTTTACGGAACGTGGCGAATGTGCTGAACAGAGTAAGCTCCGTCTGTGCTGACTGTCGCCCGTCGCCACACTGGCGGCGTATAGCGTTCTTTGCGGAGAAACATTCATGGTCGACTCTCAAGATGCTTCCCTCCTGTACCTGCACTTTGGTACACCACGCCCATATTGGCGACTGGGTTCAGACAGCAATGCCCTGGAGTTATCCGCAGAGAAAGGCGTCGTCAATATTGCTATCTCTCTGACGCAGTGGCAGGCAGGGAAAATAAGGCAACTCACCGGGATCACCTCGAGTTTTACCCTGGATATCACGCTATTCGGATCCCCTGCGCGTTTGTATCTTGTCGGGCGAAAAATCGACAGTAAAGCCTGGGCCGGTACGGCATCCGCCTATCAGGACACTGAGTCTGTCGCCCATGACCTTGAAGTCGGTCTGACCTTTGCTGAGCAGGTGGTTTCTGAAGCCAACTCCGTGATCGTGATTATCGATCAGGAAGGCAAAATCCATCGTTTTAACCGTCTGAGCGAGGAATATACCGGCCTGCGCGAAGAAGATGTTATCGGACGCAGCGCCTATGACCTTTTTATGTCGATGGAAGAAGGCCTGGCCTCACGTCAGAATATCAATGGTTTTTTCCAGCATCAGCAATCTTATGAAGTGGAACGCTGGATCAACACCGTCAAAGGCCAGCGCCTGTTCCTGTTTCGCAATAAATTCGTCCACAGCGGCAGCGGCAAACAGCAAAAATATCTGATTTGCTCCGGCTCTGACATCACTGACGAACGCAAGGCGCAGGAGCGTTTGCGCGTGCTGGCAAATACTGATCTGGTCACCGGTTTCGCTAACCGTAATGCCTTGCAGGAGTCCCTTGCCCGAGCACTTATCGAGCGTGGTGAAAACAACGTCGGGCTGATTTATCTGGATCTGGATAACTTCAAAAAAGTTAACGACGCCTACGGACATATGTTTGGTGATCACCTGCTGCGCGCGGTGTCTGATGCCATTCAGGATTGCCTGTCGCCCAACGATAAACTGGCGCGGCTCGGCGGGGATGAATTCATTATTCTCAGCACGCATGCTGAAATAAAAGCGCTGGAAGCGCTGAGTCAGCGCGTTTTGCGCAGGCTCAGTTTGCCATTCCGCATCGGGCTGATTGAAGTGTATACCGGCTGTTCAGCAGGTATCGCGATTTGCCCGGAACACGGTACCGACGGCGATATACTGTTGCAAAACGCCGATACTGCCATGTATGCAGCCAAGGAAAAGGGCAAAAATGTACACTGTGTTTTCTCACCAGAGATGAATGAGAAAGCCTCTGAATACATGTGGTTAGATACACATTTACGCAAAGCCTTGTCTGAGAAAGATCAGCTGGTCTTACACTATCAGCCGAAAGTATCGCTTTACGGTACCGTGCAAAGCGTGGAGGCACTGCTGCGCTGGAATTCTCCGGAACGCGGTCTGATCCAACCTCAGAGCTTTATTCCCTATGCCGAAGAATCCGGTCTCATCACGCCAGTCGGTAAATGGGTGATCGAAACCGCCACCCGTCAGGCGACGGAATGGCAGAAAAAAGGGCTGAATTTGCGGGTGGCGGTAAACCTCTCCGGACGACAGCTTAACAATAGTTCATTCATCACGACGTTGTCGGATGCCATGAAAAATGCCGGCATGAAAGGCTGCCTGCTGGATTTCGAACTGACAGAAAGTTGCCTGGTGGAAGACGAAGGTGCAGCGATCACCATGATTAACCAGTTGCATAAACTGGGCGCACAAGTACATCTGGATGATTTCGGCTACCGGTTATTCTTCACTGTCACAACTGGCGAGAATCCCCCTCGACTGCATCAAGCTGGATCAAAGCTTTATTCGTGGAATCAATGATAATCCGGTGTCTCAGGCGCTGGTACGGGCGATTGTGGCGGTGGCCAAAACGCTGCAACTGACAGTGGTGGCGGAAGGTGTGGAAACGGCGGAAGAAGAGAAGCTGATTGACGAAATCGGTGTGGACAGCAAACAGGGATTTTTATATGCCAAGCCAATGCCAGCAAATGAACTGGAGCACTGGCTTGAGGAAAAAATGATTGCTTCACCCAATGTTTTTAAACATAAAGCAAAACAGAAATAGCGCCAGTGACGGGCTGCTTCTGCCTGCTGCTAGCCGGTTTTACGCAATGACGCCGTATGCCGGTTTTGCAGCATGACCAGACGCTCCATATAACTCAGGTCTTTCTCCTCCAGCGTAAACGCTGCATCCACCCAATCCTCCGTAATATCCATCAGTTCTGAACGTGATAATTGCAGCACACGCTGACGTGCGCGGATCATCGCCCGGATGCCGTTGAGCTTTGGTCGCAAAACATCCATGAACGTTCGCGTGGCGGTGAATGCTTCCCCCGGCTGGAATAACACGTCCACCAGCCCGCGGCTTTCAAACCATTCGGCGGTATGCGACTCCCCGGTGGAAATCAGTTCCTCCGCCAGCTTCATCCCCGCTTTGCGTGATACCAGCGAATAACCGCCCATTCCCGGGAAAAGGTTAAATGCGATTTCAGGGAACCCCATCCGGGCGGTGTTCTGCGCCAGCACGTAATGGTGTGCCAGTGCGGCTTCAAAGCCGCCGCCCAGTGCCGTGCCTTCTATCATCGATAAACTGATCGCGCCTACGTCAAAACCACGCGCGGCAGCGTGAACGCAATCCACGCAGGCTCTGGCGTAAGCACGTAACGCTTCGCGTTTATTATTGACGATGGAATCAACAAAGAAGCTCAGATCACCGCCGACATTATACATATTGGGCACCAAAGAGCCGGTGACCCAAAAATCAAAACGCAGACCGGATGCCTTCGCGGCATACATCAGCGTCATAATGTCTTCGATAAGCTCCTGATTAAAACAGGGACGTGGATAAGACCTGAGCATCATCCACATGACGTTACGACCCTCTTCATAATAGGCTGCAATCTGGGACAAATGCCCGGCTTCGGTGAACGGGCGGCAGGCTGTATGGTCAATAAGATTCATAGTATATATCCAGGTTAGAATTGAATTTTTAGGGTGAAGCAACCCCAGCCTAGTCCAGCTCTAACCCGAACTGAATCGATTCGATATGGTTTTCTAAAAATAATCCTAACGACCAAAATCTCTGAAAAAAATGTTAAAAATAAACAACCTGCAATAAGACCATTGTGTGTAAAAACAAAGAAATAGGTATTTCATCTGCTATCTTGTGCTGTTTTCCGGCGACAAAAGTCACCTCTGCCAATTAATAAACCGCGAGTAATAAGAAGCGTAATAGTTAATTAACGCTCAGCGAATTCCTCAGAGTGATACATATCACAGTCATTACACACTGACTTTCCAATTGTTCTGCCAGCAGCTAAATTGAATTCATCTCCTCCGACCACTTAAGAGAATTCCATGACTGAACGCGCTTCGCTTTTTTATCCGCACCTGCTGGCGCCGCTGGATTTAGGTTTTACCCAACTGAAAAATCGCGTGCTGATGGGTTCCATGCACACCGGGCTGGAAGAACGGGAGGACGGGCCGGAACGTCTGGCGGCCTTTTATGCAGAACGTGCCGCCGCAGGCGTCGGGCTGATTGTCACCGGCGGCATTTCCCCTAACNCGCAGGGCGTGGTTTATCAGGGCGGTTCNATTCTCGCTGAACAGGAACACATCACNCATCACCGCGTGGTGACTGACGCGGTGCATGCCGCTGGCGGCAAAATTGCCCTGCAGATCCTTCACGCCGGNCGTTACAGTTATCAGCCCCACCCCGTCGCGCCTTCAGCGCTTCAGGCGCCGATCAACCGCTTTACACCTCACGCCCTCAGCGAGGCAGAAATCGACTCCACACTGGCGGATTTCGCCCGCTGCGCGCAGCTTGCCAAAGAGTCGGGTTATGACGGCGTGGAAATCATGGGCTCCGAAGGCTATCTGATAAACCAGTTCCTCACCGCGCGCACCAATCAGCGCACGGACAACTGGGGCGGTTCTGCCGATAACCGCATGCGGTTTGCCACCGAAGCCGTGCGCCGCGTGCGCGAAACCTGTGGCCGGGAATTCATCATCATTTATCGCTTATCCATGCTGGATCTGGTCGAAGAAGGCTCGGACTGGAATGAAGTCGAAATGCTGGCGCAGCGCATCGAACAGGCAGGCGCGAGCATTATCAACACCGGTATTGGCTGGCATGAAGCGCGCATTCCGACCATAGCCACCATGGTGCCCCGCGCGGCGTTCATCTGGGTGACGCAAAAACTGATGGGCAAAGTGGGGATTCCGCTGATTACCACTAACCGCATTAACGACCCTGACGTGGCGGAGAAAATTCTCGCCGAAGGTTGTGCGGATATGGTGTCAATGGCGCGCCCGTTTCTTGCCGATCCTGCGTTTGTCGAAAAAGCCGCGCAGGGACGTGCTGATGAAATCAACACCTGCATCGGCTGTAATCAGGCCTGTCTGGATCAGATATTCGCCGGTGAAGTCACTTCCTGTCTGGTCAATCCGCGCGCCTGCCGTGAAACGCAGTTACCGGTTACCCGTGCGGAAATCACCAAACATCTGGCCGTTGTCGGCTCGGGGCCAGCCGGGCTGGCGTTTGCCACTACCGCCGCCAGCCGCGGGCATCACGTCACATTATTTGATGCACACAATGAAATCGGCGGGCAATTTAATGTCGCCAAACAGATCCCCGGCAAAGAAGAGTTTTATCAGACGCTGCGTTACTACTCGCGCCAGCTGACATTACTGGGCGTAACGCTGCGCCTGGGCGAAACCGTCAGCGCCAGCCAGTTAACGGGTTATGACGAAGTGATCCTCGCCTGTGGTATTTCACCGCGCCTGCCGGATATTGCGGGCATTGATCATCCGANCGTGCTGACCTATCTCGACGTACTGCGGGATAAAAAACCGGTCGGACAGCGCGTCGCCATTATTGGCGCGGGCGGCATTGGTTTTGATACCGCCGAATACCTGATCCACACCGGCCCGTCATCGAGCCTCAGCACTCAGGCTTTCAGCCACGAATGGGGGATCGACCAGAGCCTGACGCACCGTGGTGGTCTGGCACCACTTGGGCCACAGCCCGAACCTGCCGCGCGGGATATCGTTCTGCTGCAACGCAAAACCACCAAAATCGGCGCAGGATTGGGGAAAACCACTGGCTGGATCCACCGCACCAGCCTGTTGCAGCGTGGCGTGAAAATGCAAAGTGGTGTCAGCTATGAACGCATCGACGACGCGGGGCTGCACCTGATCATGAACGGTGAACCGGTATGTCTGGAAGTGGATAACGTGATTATCTGCGCCGGACAGGAACCGCAGCGCGCGCTGTATCAGCCGTTACAGGAGGCCGGAAAAATCGTACACCTGATTGGCGGTGCCGACGTCGCCGTCGAACTCGATGCCCGTCGCGCTATCGATCAGGGCACGCGGCTGGCGCTGAAAATTTAGAAAACTATTTCAGAAACCGACAGACGAAAAAAAAGCCGCGATAAGCGGCTTTTTCATTTCAGCACTTCAGACTAATTCAGCTATCAATGATGTGCAGCCGTTTTCACGGCACGCAAAATCACGAATTTCTGATTGGTGGCGATCGTCGTGCAGTTGCCGAACAGGCGACGCAGCTTCTGGTAGTAATCCAGATGACGGTTGCCGACGATACGCAGCTCGCCGCCGGTTTGCAGGCAGCGTTTGGCATCGCAGAACATGCGCCACGCGGTGTCATCGCTGATGACCGTGCCCTGATGGAACGGCGGGTTACACAGCACGGCGTGCAGTGTTTCGCGCTCGACACCGGCCAGCATGTTGTTCACTTCGAAATGACAGCGGCTGACATCCTGCGGCAAATTGTTTTCGACGTTAATACGGCTCGANTCTACCGCCATATAAGATTCATCGACGAACAGCATTTCCGCATCNGGGTTCAGCGCCAGTGCGGTCATGCCGATCACNCCGTTACCACANCCCANATCCGCCATGCGCCCTTCNATGCCTTCCGGCAGATGTTGCATGAAAAAGCGAGCGCCGACATCCAGACCGCCGCGTGAGAACACGTTCGCGTGGTTGGAAATACGGAATTCACTGTCATCCAGCGCCCACTCAGAAATCACCGGCTCTGCGGTTTGCGCAGGCAAGGTGGCTTCACAATGGATCAGACGGGCTTTTTTCCACGCCAGACTGGTTTTGGTCGGTCCGAGGATTTTCTCGAACAGTTGCAACGTTGACGTGTGAATATCACGGGCTTTCGCGCCGGCGATAATCTGCGTGTCCGGCGTCACCACTTCACGCAGCGCCAGCAGTTGTTGTTCCAGCAGTGCCAGCGTTTTTGGCACTTTGATGATCACCAGACCCGGATTGATCGGCAACGGCACCAGGCTGCTTTGCGCCGCCACGCTGTCTTCGTCAAAACCGTTAAGGCGCAGGTTGTGGCGCATCGCCAGCTGACTCATGAAGGAGTCGTTGACGCTGGTCGGGTTGTGCGGCTGCAAGGCGCAGGCCAGCGTGCCGAAAGCATCGTTGAAAATCAGCAGCGGACGGCCGTTGAGCGCGTCGGTGTTCAGGTTTTGCAGCAGATATTCATCGGCCGCTTCCCATGCCTGTAACTGCGTTGCCGCTTCTTCCAGCGGATAACGTTCCAGACGCAGTTGCAATAACTGACCACCGGTTTCGGTTTCAAATTGGCTCATTGGCCCTCCTCATATTCAATTTGCGCTGTTTATCCCTTAATTTGGTCTATCAGTAAAACGTTTTTTCAGTTAAAAAGGGGTTTATCTGCCGGATCGACGCGATCGTGGTAAAAACCCCGCACCCCGTTTCGGCATCTTTTCCCCGGCAATAAGAGATAAAGCAAACAGTTATGCCTGAATTGACCTATCTGCAAGGCTATCCGGAGTCGCTTCAGGCTCAGGTGCGTCAGTTAATCGACCAGGAACGTTTAGGTAAAGTCTTGCTGACGCGATATCCCGAACCGCACGAGCTGACCACTGACAAATCGCTCTATCAGTATACGCTGGACCTGAAAAATCAGTTTTTGCGCAGTTCATCGCCGTTAAGCAAAGTGGCTTACGACAATAAAATCCACGTGATGAAGCACGCGCTGGGGCTGCATACGGCAATATCCCGTATTCAGGGCGGCAAGCTGAAAGCCAAAGCGGAAATCCGCGTGGCAACGGTGTTTAAAAGCGCGCCGGAAGCGTTTCTGAAAATGATCGTGGTGCATGAACTCGCGCACCTGAAAGAAAAAGAACACAACAAAGCATTCTACAGCCTGTGCTGTCATATGACGCCCGACTATCATCAGTTAGAATTCGACACGCGCATGTATCTGACGCATCTGGAAATATTCGGTAAGTTGTATCAATAATAATTAACTATAGGGATTTCTCATGATTCGTATTGGCGTTGTGGGCACCAACTGGATCACCCAGCGTTTTATTGATGCCGCCCACGAGAGCGGTAAAATGAAGCTGACCGCGATTTATTCCCGCACGCTGGAAGGCGCTAAAAAGCTCGGCGAGGATTATCCGGTTGAACATTACTTTGATTCCCTTGAAGCAATGGCCGCCTCTGATCTGATTGATGCGGTCTATATTGCCAGCCCGAACTCCCTGCATTACCCGCAGTCGCTGTTGTTCCTCAGCAATAAAAAGCACGTGATTTGCGAAAAGCCGCTGGCTTCCAATCTGCGTGAAGCGGAAAGCCTGATCGCCTGCGCAAAAGAAAACAACGTGGTGCTGTTCGAGGCGTTTAAAACCGCGTATCTGCCCAACTTCCTGCACATGAAAGGCGCGCTGAACCGCATCGGTAAACTGCGTAAGGCCATTCTGAATTACTGCCAGTATTCCTCACGTTATCCGCGCTATCTGGCCGGTGAAAACCCGAATACCTTTAACCCGGCGTTTTCCAATGGCTCGATCATGGATATCGGTTATTACTGTCTGGCGAGTGCTATTTCGTTGTTTGGCGAACCGGAATCGGTGAAAGCCACGGCAACCCTGCTGGAAAGCGGCGTTGACGGTCAGGGCACGGTGATCTTGTCTTATGCGGATGATTTCGAAGTGGTTATCAACCATTCCAAAATCAGCGACTCCCTGTTACCCAGTGAGATCCAGGGCGAAGACGGCACCTTGCAGATGGAAAAGCTGTCTGAATGCCAGACGCTCAGCCTGACGCCACGCGGCAGCCAGAAGCTGGATCTGACGCAGCCCCAGCACATCAACACCATGCTGTATGAAGCAGAAACTTTTGCGATTCTGGTCGACAGCCAGTTTGTCGCGCACCCCGGGCTGGAAGTCTCGCGTATCACGGCCAAAGTGCTGACGGAAATCCGTCGTCAGACCGGCGTGGTATTCCCGGCCGATAACCAGCCTTAATATTAAGTAAAAATCGGGAGTAACAGATGATTGCACCCAGCCAGAAATCGCTGTTGATTTTACAGACCGGCCACGCGCCGGAACCTATCCGTCGTGCGCACGACAACTTTCCGCAGATGTTTATCCGTCAGGGCGATATCGACGCGCAGCAGGTGGTGATTGTGGATTTGCAGGCGGGTGAACGCCCGCTGCCGCCGGAAAACTATTGCGGTGCGATAATTACCGGTTCGCGCAGCATGGTCACCGAGCATCTGGCGTGGAGCGAAGAAGCGGCGGACTGGGTGCGGCTGGGCATGTTGCAGGAATTACCCATGTTTGGTGCCTGCTACGGTCATCAGCTGATGGCATACGCGCTGGGTGGCGAGGTGGATTACCATCCGCAAGGCATTGAAGTCGGTACGCACGAGGTGACGCTGACGCCGGACGGGCATCTTGATCCGCTGGTGTCGCAGCTTCCCGCACAGTTCGCGGCCAATCTGATCCACCTGCAAACCGTCATTACGCCGCCTGCGACAGCGACGGTGCTGGCGAAAACGCGGCACGATCCGCATCAGATCCTGCGCTACGGCCCGAATGCCATCAGCACGCAGTTCCATCCGGAATTCAGTCTGGCGGTAATGAAAACATATCTGTCATGGCTGGGCTCTATCGCCGAAGACGATACGATAGATTTTGCGCATCAGGCTCAGCAACTTAGCGAAACACCCCTCAGCCGTAGCCTGCTGCTGGCCTTCGTCGGCGCACTCGGCAAACGTCAGGCACTGGCGGGTTAATGCTCCATAATGTTTCTGAATGTTTGACATCGGACACATTTTGCATTAATTTGCGAACTGCAAAGGGGAGTAACTTCTTCGTCGGATAATCGTCATTACGGTGTCTGGACCCGCGCTCATGCAGCGCCGTCTCAGCCACCCGGTTACCGGGGCAAAGATAAGCATTCACAAGATGAATACTTATCTTTGTAAGTGAGACCTTGCCGGAAGGCGAGGTTTGCTCACAGCTCAAAAAATGAGCGGCTAACGTCTTCCGACGCTGGCCGTTTTTTTTTGATGTTTTTTCGAGGATATCGCAATGATGAACTCCGTAGGCAACCCGATGTTGTGGGGCTCCTTTGCCGTGGTAGTGATAATTATGCTCGCGTTCGACCTGCTGTTGCAGGGTCGAAAAGGCGCGCAAACCATGAGTATGAAAAGTGCCGCGATGTGGTCGCTGGTGTGGATAGGCCTGTCGTTGCTGTTCAACTTCGGCTTCTGGTGGTATCTCAACGGCGAGTTTGGCCGTGAAGTGGCCGACGCCAAGGCCACCATGTTCCTGACCGGCTATCTGCTGGAAAAAGCGCTGGCGGTGGATAACGTCTTCGTCTGGCTGATCCTGTTCAGTTACTTCTCTATTCCTGCCAGCCTGCAACGCCGCGTACTGGTCTACGGCGTGCTCGGCGCCATCGTCCTGCGTACCGGCATGATTTTCGCCGGTAGCTGGCTGGTGGGGCAATTTAGCTGGATTTTGTACGTGTTCGGCGCCTTCCTGCTGTTCACCGGTATCAAGATGGCGCTGGCGAAAGAAGAAGACGGTGAGGTTGGCGAGAAGCCGATGATCCGCTGGCTGCGCAGCAAAATGCGCATGACCGATGAGTTGCAGGGTGAGAAGTTCTTTGTGCGCCGTAACGGTATTTTGTTCGCTACTCCGTTGTTGCTGGTGCTGATTATGGTGGAACTGAGCGACGTGATTTTCGCGGTCGACAGTATTCCGGCTATCTTTGCGGTAACCACCGACCCGTTCATCGTACTGACCTCTAACCTGTTTGCGATCCTCGGCCTGCGCGCGATGTACTTCCTGCTGGCAGGTGTGGCGGAACGTTTCTCGATGCTGAAATACGGTCTGGCGGTGATCCTGATTTTCATCGGTATCAAGATGCTGCTGCTCGACGTGTTCCACATTCCGGTCGGTATTTCGCTGGGCGTGATTGCGTCGATTCTGATCATCACCCTGCTGATTAACACCTGGGTGAACCGTCGTAACGATCGCAAGAACAACGCGCAGTCGTAATATTTCGAACTGATTAATGCAAAGCGCGGCCGCTTCACCGGTCGCGCTTTTTAGCATTCAGGATAGAATTTTAAAGATTACTGCCAGCCGTAACGGCGCACGAACCAGCCTTTCACGCACTGCGTCAGCACCATGTAGCCCGCCAGAATCGCGATCAGCCACGGGAAGTAGCTCAGCGGCAGCGCCTGCAATTGCAGGAATCCGGCAACCGGCGAGTAGATCAGTGCGATACCGGTGATCACCACCATCAGCGTCATGATGCACAGCGGCCAGGACGCGCGGCTCTGAATAAACGGCACTTTGCGGGTGCGGATCATGTGCACGATCAGCGTCTGCGACAGCAGCCCTTCAATGAACCAGCCGGACTGGAACAACGTCTGCGCCTCCACCGTATTGGCTTTAAACACCCACCACATCAGGCTGAAAGTCAGAATGTCGAAGACGGAACTGATCGGCCCGAAGAACACCATAAAACGGCCAATATCCCCGGCGTTCCAGCGCTGCGGTTTCGCCAGTTGCTCTTCATCTACGTTATCAAACGGGATCGCCACCTGAGACACATCGTAAATCAGGTTCTGAATCAGCAGATGCAGNGGCAACATTGGCAGGAACGGCAAAAAGGCGCTGGCGACCAGCACGCTGAACACGTTACCNAAGTTGGAACTGGCAGTCATTTTGATGTATTTCAGCATGTTGGCGAAAGTNCTGCGCCCTTCCGTCACGCCCTGCTCCAGNACCATCAGGCTTTTTTCCAGCAGAATAATATCGGCCGCTTCTTTGGCGATATCCACCGCAGAATCCACGGAAATCCCAATGTCCGCCGCACGCAGCGCAGGCGCGTCGTTGATGCCGTCGCCCATAAATCCAACCACATGCCCTTCGCCGCGCAGTACGCGCACAATGCGTTCTTTGTGCATCGGTGTCAGTTTGGCAAATACCGTGGTTTCGCGGGCGACGTTCAGCAGTTGCACATCGTCAAGCGCATCGATATCGCTGCCGATCACGACGTTATCGGCCTGTAATCCGACATCTTTGCAGACTTTACGCGCCACCAGCGGATTGTCGCCGGTGAGGATTTTCACCGTCACGCCTTTGCGTTGCAGTGCATCCAGCGCCGGTGCGGTGCTTTCTTTTGGCGGATCGAGGAATGCGATATACCCGGCCAGGATCAGGCCGGACTCATCGGTCACGCCGTAGCCCTGCGTGCGCGATGGCATCACTTTATGCGCCACGGCTACCACGCGCAGCCCCTGCTGATTGAGATCGTCAGTAATGCGGCGAATGCGCCCGAGCAGCACATCGGTCAGCGGCACAATTTCACCGTTGAGCTGCACCAGCGTACAAATCGACAGCATTTCTTCCAGCGCGCCTTTGCAAATCAGGCGGTGATTCTGGTCGTTTTCGGCGACGACGACAGACATACGGCGACGGTCGAAATCAAACGGAATTTCATCCACTTTCAGCGAGTTATGCGCCGGACCGGCATCGCCTGCTTCCAGCACCGCAACATCCAGCAGGTTTTTCAGGCCGGTTTGATAATGGCTGTTCAGCCACGCCAGATGCAGCACCTCATCACTGGTCACGCCCAGCACATCAGTGTGGCGCTCGAGCACGATTTTATCCTGCGTCAGCGTGCCGGTTTTATCCGTGCAGAGGATATCCATTGCGCCGAAGTTCTGTATCGCATCCAGACGTTTGACGATCACCTTCTGGCGGGAGAGTTTTACCGCGCCTTTGGCCAGCGTGGAAGTCACAATCATCGGCAGCATTTCCGGCGTCAACCCGACCGCCACGGAGAGCGCAAACAGTGCGGCTTCCCACCAGTCGCCTTTGGTGTAACCGTTGATCACCAGCACCACAGGTGTCATTACCATCATAAAGCGGATCAGCAGCCAGCTGACTTTGCTGATCCCGGCCTGGAACGCGTTTGGCTGTGTATCTTCCTGTACCACACGTTCGGCAAGCTGACCGAACCAGGTTTTGCTGCCGGTGGCGATCACCATCGCAATCGCCGTGCCGCTCACCACGTTGGTGCCCATAAAACACAGGGTGTTCAGTTCAAGCGGATCAGCCGCAACCGGTTTTTTCTCGCAGGCGTGTTTTTCCACCGGCAGGGATTCACCGGTCAGCGCCGCCTGGCTGATAAACAAATCCTTGGCCGAAAGAATGCGCAGATCTGCCGGGATCATATCGCCCGCTGACAATTTGATCAGGTCACCCGGCACCAGTTGGCTGATCGGGATTTCCACTGTTTCGCTGCGTCCGGTTTGCGCGTCACTGCGCAGCACGGTCGCGGTGTTGCTGACCATCGCTTTCAGCGCATCGGCGGCTTTATTGGAACGCGCCTCCTGAATGAAATGCATGAAAGTAGAAATAAACACCATCGCGCCAATCACCAGCGCTGCCGTTAAATCGTCGGTGGCGTAAGACACCAGCCCGAGCACGGTCAGCAGCAGATTGAACGGATTGCGGTAGCAGTGCCACAGATGCAGCCACCAGGGTGCCGGTTGCTGATCGCCGGTCTGATTCAGGCCGGAAACTTCGCGAATTGCATCGGCTTCCTGCGCAGTCAGCCCTTCCGGATGACTGGCAAATTGCAGGTAAAGCTGGTCTTCGGTGGCGCGGGCACAGGCCTGACAATGCGCCGACATAGCGGCAGGGATGGCCTGCACCGCACGGGCAGATACGTTTTCCAGCATCGGATCGCGGCGGACTAAGCGGCGCGGTAAATTACGGCTGAGCGCACTGAGCAGCCGGGAAGTGAAATTTTTGAACATCATTCGCACCTTTGTTGCGCCCACGGCGAAGCCGCCATGAGCATGGCAAAAGGGTTGTTAAAAACAGGGCGAACGAAAAGACGTGCACCACTGCCTGCCAGGTAAAGTCACGGCAAGCAGCAGCAAAAATGCGGGTGCTTACCGGATCACAACGGACCTACAGAATTGGGGTCGGGTTCCATGGGTTTTCACCTCCGGTAAGGAACGGTTTGGAAATTCATACGCATCGGGTATAAAAATCCGTTAGGGTAACGGCACGGGATGACGCGTACATCATCTCCGGCGAGCGCAGTATACGCCGGTTAACTACAACCAATTTTAAACCTGACCCTCATTCACCTTAAAACATGACCCAGCAAAATCGCCTGACCATTAATGATATTGCCCGCCTGAGCGGTGTCGGAAAATCCACGGTTTCCCGCGTTTTGAATAACGAAGGCAACGTCAGCCCGCAAACCCGCGAACGGGTGTTGCAGGTGATCGAACAACAGCATTTCAGTCCGTCGAAATCGGCGCGGGCCATGCGCGGGTTCAGCGACAAAATTGTGGCGATCATCGTGTCGCGTCTCGACTCTCCTTCGGAAAATCTGGCCGTACGCGCCATGTTGCCGCTGTTTTATCAGCAAGGGTATGACCCGATTGTGCTGGAAAGTCAGTTCAGCGCAGAGCACGTGAAAGAGCATTTGCAGGTGCTGAAACAGCGCAATATCGATGGCATTGTGCTGTTTGGTTTCACCGGACTTTCAGCCCAAATGCTGACGCCCTGGCAGGATAAAATGGTGGTGCTGGCACGCGATATGCCGGGGCTATCTTCGGTGTGTTATGACGATGCGGGTGCGGTGCAGTTGCTGATGCAAAAACTGCTGGCGCAGAACATACGGGAGATTGGCTTTATCGGTGTTTCGCCGCAGGACACCACCACCGGCCAGCGCCGCAGCGCGGCCTTTCGGACTTTTTGTAAAGAGCACGGCCTGACACCGCACATTGCGCTGGGCGAACTGACCTATCAGAGCGGCTTCGACCTGATCCCGCAGTTGCTGAAAAATAATATTCAGGCCGTCGTCTGCGCGTCCGACACCATTGCCATCGGCGCACAAAAATACCTGCAACAGCAGCAAATCCGTGGCGTGCAGGTATGCGGTATCGGCAACAACCCGCTGCTGCATTTCCTGTTCCCGGAATCGTATTCAGTAGAACTCGGCTATGGCGCGGGCGGCGAAGCAGCGGCCAAACAATTACTGGCGCAGCTCAGCGGTTCCACCACGGTGCGGCAGCTGATTATCCCCGGAAAGCTTGCTTTCTGAATCCCCCGCCTTTCTGACCTTTGCCTTTCTAAAAAGTAAAAACTTTGTGATCGTCCCGGCAAAACCGGGAACGTTCCCGGACAAGTTCCCACCGCCTTCGCTATGCTTGAAACGTACCCTACACTCTTACGCAAAATCACAGGCCACTTCCCATGAGCAAAGTTAAGCAACAGGATGTTGATCAGCTGATCGCCCTCGTTGGCGGCAGCGACAATATCGCGATGGTGACTCACTGCATTACG
>Ga0065704_10000317_pt1 | contig 33898 bp, 27 predicted proteins | sample SwiRhicommuniRL2_FD_59091 | JGI IMG/M metagenome (GOLD analysis project Ga0065704, IMG submission 59091) | Switchgrass rhizosphere bacterial communities from Rose Lake, Michigan, USA - RL2 v2 (version 2) | ecosystem: Host-associated > Plants > Roots > Rhizosphere > Soil | place: East Lansing, MI | reverse complement strand
TGCTCAGGAAATGACCCAAAGTGTTTTGGGAGCCAAATGGCTGTCTACACATCTTGAAGCTAAAGCAGGTAAAAAACCTGTAGTGGTTGTTGGTCTTGTTCAAAACAAAAGTCATGAACATATAGACGCTGAAACATTTGTGAAAGATGTTGAACAGGCATTTGTTCAAAGTGAGCGTGTGCGTTTAGTGCAAGGGGGTAAGAAAAGAGAAGAGCTGCGTGCAGAGAAAGCCGACCAACAGGATAATGCTTCTGTTTCTACCATGAAGAAATTCGGATTGGAAAATGGAGCCGACTATATTTTGCAAGGGTCAATCAATTCTATTGTGGATTCACATAAACGCAAAAAAGTAGTTTATTATCAGGTAAACCTGGAGCTTACAGACATACAGACCAATGAGGTTGTATGGATAGGCGACAAGAAAATTGCTAAATACGTTAAGAACTAGCAGGATGCTGATCCGGCTAAAATAACAGTATGACAAATAATAGTAAGAATAAGCTTAAGGCATCAGTTCTTTTAGGATTGATGCTTTTTCTTTTTAGCTGTGCCTCTTATAATGAGAAAATCGCAGGTTATTATAAACAAATCGCGACTGGAAATTACAATGAGGCAGTTAAGGAGCTTGATAAGAACCGCTTACTTCAGAAACCGCGGAATAAGCTGCTGTTTTTAATGGAGAAAGGGAAATCGAGCCACTTGATTGGTGATTATGAAAATAGCAACCGTTGCTTTAATGAGGCCGACCAGCTATTGGAAAATGGAATTGGCGGTGCTATGGATGCGGTGGTGGGTACTCTTGTAAATCCCATGACACAGGCTTATAAAGGAGAAGACTTTGAAAAGTTTATGATCCATTATTATAAAGCGCTTAATTACCTGTATCTGCATAAAACCGAAGACGCCATAGTTGAGGCCCGAAGAATTACTTTGCAATCGCAGGAACAAGGCGACAAGTTTAATGATAAAGAGAGCAGGTATTCTAAGGACGCATTTTCATTAATGCTTCAAGGCCTTATTTATGAAAGCGATGGAGACGTTAACAATGCTTTTATAGCCTACCGAAATGCTGCGGAGGTTTATTTGAAAAGCCCCGACAAAACGTATTACGGCACAACCCTGCCTAAAGAGCTTCAGTTGGATGTACTTAGAATGGCGGATGCAAATGGTTTTAAGGCTGAATTAATCCGGTTTGAGGAACTGTTTAACTTAAAATATCAACCAGAGCCATCATCAGAGGGAGGAACGCTTATTCTCTTTTGGGAAAATGGATTGGCACCTGTTAAGCAACAGGAAGAGTTTATTTTTTCCCTTATCAGAGGATCTAATGGAGATTTGGTATTTACCAATGTAGCAGGCACCTTGTTTATTCCTTATAATACGGCCTATGGAAGTGGTGACATTAATTTAAACTCAGTTAATAGCCTTAGGGCTACATATCCTAAATACGTTGCTCAGCAGCCTTATTTTACAAGCGCGACTATTACTGACGGGCAGTCGACCATAAACTTTGAAAAGGCAGAAGATATTAATCAGCTTGCGTTTAAAACACTTGATCAACGTTTTGCAAAGGAGATGGGGAAAGTGCTTACCCGTTTGGCGGTAAAGAAAAGTGCAGAATATGTACTTAAAGCCAGTGCTAAGGGAAATGGAAAGGACGGCAAAGACAATTCTTTACTTGAGGGGTTGGGTTTTGGAATGCAGTTGTATAGTTTGCTTTCGGAGAAAGCAGATACCCGAAACTGGCAAACCTTGCCTAGTGAGATCAGATATGCAAGAATTCCTTTAAAAAAAGGAGATAATACCATTACGCTTGATTTAAAAGGGGCTAATGGCAATAATGAAACAAAAACAATTAACATAACCGGAACCGGAAAAATGCAGTTTTATAATTACTCAACGCTGCGTTAACAGTGCATCCGGAAATAAAAAGAATAAAACTATGCAACAGCCCTTCGACATTAGCATTGGAGATGTAGATTATGCCGTATTTCCAGAAGGAAATGATACTTATGTGATCTTTAAAGACGGCAAAGAATACGTGCACATACAAAAAGACACCGACTTACAGTGGTTAAAGCTTGATCCGGAAACAGCTATTCCTGTTTTTGAAATAGATGAAGAAATCAACAACATCGGCAGAGAGATTATGGCTTACGTTCCTGAAGAGGAAGACGAAGAAGATCTGGAAGATGATCTTGATTAACCAGCCCAACGGTCGCGGTCAAGGCTTCAACAATGTATTGCTTCTGCCAGGTGCTCTAATTCAATATCCTGGCATCCTGCCAGATCTGCAATAGTTCTGGATACTTTTAGGATACGATCATAAGCCCGGGCGGATAGCCCCAGCTTTTCCATTGCCTGCTTTATCAATACTTGTCCGGCATTATTTATCTTGCAATTGCTGCTTCCCTTGAATTATCCGGGGGCAGCAAGCCTTTAAATCCGATCTTTTACCTCGGCTTTTTAAACCAGCCGATTGGATCACGCTTTCAACCCTTCTTAAACTTTCTTTAATGGCATTGTCGGGCAAATCAACAATATGATGCCTGTTCCTGGCTTCGATACTTACTTCTATGGTAGTGGTTAAAGCATTAACCCCGAAAATAGCGCTTCCAAACGTCTTGGTGAGCATAATTTTGCATACAATATTGTACTGCTAAACGATACTGATTTAGACATTAAGTGGCTGAAATTTGTGAAATTTATTGAAATTACATTTTGCCCTGAGGCATCTTTGGCATATTCCTCATCATTTTTGCAGCTGCGGCCGGGTTAGAGAATTGCTTCATCACCTTACGCATATCTTCAAATTGTTTGATCAGTTTGGTTACCTCTTCGATTTTTGTTCCCGAACCTTTGGCAATACGTAAGCGTCTGCTTTGCTGAATGCTATCAGGGTTTTCGCGTTCGAATTTGGTCATCGACTGAATTACTGCCTCAACGCTTTTGAATGCATCATCTTCAATATCCACGTTCTTCATCATTTTGCCAACACCAGGTATCATGCCCATAAGGTCTTTCATGTTACCCATTTTTTTGATCTGCTGGATCTGATTGTAGAAGTCGTTAAAATCAAACTTGTTTTTACGGATTTTCTTTTGAAGTTCGGCAGCTTCTTTTTCGTCGAACTGCTGTTGTGCACGTTCAACAAGGGAAACTACGTCGCCCATGCCCAAGATCCTTGAGGCCATCCTTTCAGGATAGAATACATCAAGAGCTTCCATTTTCTCGCCTGTACCAATAAATTTGATCGGCTTGTTTACTACAGATTTAATTGATAGTGCAGCACCACCGCGGGTATCACCGTCTAATTTGGTTAATACAACTCCGGTAAAGTCTAATCTATCGTTAAATGCTTTTGCCGTGTTAACCGCATCCTGCCCGGTCATGGCATCAACAACAAACAGGATTTCGTGCGGTTTAGTACTGGCTTTTACGGCGGCGATCTCATCCATCATCTGCTCATCTATTGCTAAACGACCGGCCGTATCTATAATGATTACATTATTATTTTGTTTTTTACCTTCAGCAATACCTTCTAAGGCTATGCCAACGGGATCTTTAGAAGCAATGTTCGAATAAACAGGCACTCCAATCTGCTCACCTAAAATCTGCAACTGATCTACTGCAGCAGGGCGATATACGTCGCCAGCTACCAATAGTGGTTTCTTGCCTTTACTTTTAAGGAAGTTGGCTAATTTACCGGTAAATGTAGTTTTACCAGCACCGTTTAACCCGGCAATAAGTATAATAGTAGGATTGTTCTTTAAATCTAATTCCGTTACCTCGCCACCCATTAAAGCGGTAAGTTCATCGTTCATTACCTTAGTAAGTAACTGGCCTGGCGAAACGGCTGTAAGAACATTTAAGCCTAATGCTTTCTCTTTTACCTCATCGGTAAAGCTTTTAGCTGTTTTATAATTTACGTCGGCGTCTAATAAGGCTTTACGGATTTCTTTCATGGTCTCGGCCACGTTGATCTCTGTAATACTTCCTTGTCCTTTTAAAACCTTAAACGCACGGTCTAACTTATCCTGTAAATTTTCAAACATTTTCTTTAATGCTTAGTGTTCAATTTTTTGTGAATTGCAAAGTTATTAATTTTGCATGATACAGATAACAATATCGGTAATCTTTATGTAGAATATTAACGAGGGAAGGTAAATGCCACACCTAGCGCTAGCGCCTGACTCGCCTGAATCTCCGGATCGGAGTCTTTATCAAATAATCCTACGCCCGTAAGTGTCACATTCATTAATCTGTTTATCTGAGATCTTAACTCTACATCTAAACGATGATCAACGTGTACCAAGGGCCTGTCGTACGGAATAAACATTTGGTATCTGGCTTTCAGATTTACATTCTTAAATATTTGCTTGTCAAAATTACTTACGATCTGAAAAGCGAGCTCGTTCTTGAAGTTTTTGCCGCGTTCCACACCATAATTACCTCCATTATACTGTTGATTGACAGTTGTGTCCAGTTTAAATGTCTGTTTTGCAGTACCTGTACCAATCCTTGTTGAAAAATACCCAACAGGCTTATATTCGAAACCGATTGATTCGGTTAAATATCCTGGGGACATGAATTTAGAAACAAGAGAGGCTTGCTCTTCGTTGTTACCGTCTCTATAATAGGCATAACCTCTATCAAACTGCGACTCAAACGTAACCGACCCAAAGAAATACCAGCTTTTAGATAATCTTAAATCTGCTTTATTATCCCAGAAAATCCTATCCCTTGTTTTCTTTTGCAGCTGGTCTTTGTTTTTGACTTTACCATACTCAAGCATTACCTCACTTATATAACCGTAGCCTTCTTTTCTATATTCAGCACGATAGTTAACAAGCCCGCCAACGGCAAGAGAGTTTACTCCCCCGGCTTTCCAGTTGTTTGAAAAGCTACCCTGATTGACGTTAATCCCAACAGAGGTTCTTATCTTCCAATAGTTGATTTTTTCGGCAATCACTACCGGTGGAATTTTTACAGGTGTATAGTTCAGTATTCCTGTCCTTGATGGTAAAGGACTACGCTTTAGTTTTATCTCCAGGCCTTTGGTTTCAATAGGCACAGTATCAATCTCCTGAGCGATCAGGCTTGACGAGGTGATAAACAGTAACAAGAGGCAGATATTAAAACTCTTCATTACTACAAAGAAAAACAAAAATGTGACTTATTAAAAGTTTATTAATAAACTAATTGCAAAACTTACTCTTATCTATGGTTTTTTACTGACGAAACGAATCCACGCAAATGCTTTTCTATGAGATAAATACGATAGATCAGCATCAAAACAGTATGCTTCTTTTTCAAAAGGGATATTGAAATAAGCTAAATAATGATTTTTATATCTGATCAGATTGATCAGGTACATTAGTAAATACAAAAAATAAAAAGGAAGAATAAGCAACTCAAGCTGTTGTCTAAAATGTATCCGCTCATGATTAATTAATACCTTATCAACCTTTAGCGTCTTGTTTTTTAGAATGATGAAAGGGAAAATAGCCATTGCATTGGCCGGTAGTTTGGATAATATGAGAAAGAAGGGCCTCAAAACTCTTCTACTTTTATTTTAGGGAGTGGTTGTAATCTAAAAGCAGCCGGATTCCGCTTATAGCTGGCATAGCTGTTCCTTAAATATACAACAAAAGCATAATCTGAAGCGGTTAAAACGAATTGATAAGTAGGTCGGTATTGTTGCATAAAATCTTCCACTTCATAGTCGCCTAATTGCAGTACCTTCTTAACATAATCTGGCGTAAACCTATAATCTATAATCGCCTCATGGTAATCCCGCTCAAGTATTTTTTGAAGATGGCGGGCATTTTTACCATCTCTGCTGAGCAGATTGTAAATTGCATCAATACCCAAACCTGCGCCTCCCAATCCAAGATTAAGCAAATCTTTTGCTTTACCCTTGTCCAGCGCATACTTATACTCTTTTAATGTATTGGCGTGCGATTGTTTAGGAGTATATTTTCGGCCGGTAATAGATACCTCACGTAAGTTAATTCCTAGCGATTTCAATTGAAAGTACACTGCTTTCTGACCATTATGAATAAGCGTATCGACCGCATAACCTTGCAATACTGCATACAGCGTGTCGCCTACGGCAGCATTTATAGAAAACTCGCCCTTTGGGGTATTGTAAATTCCTTCGTCTTTGCTGGCGTTGTAGATGTATACTTTAGCCAGGCGAAGTTTCGAATCTTTGTCGACCACAAAGCCTTTTACCGTATTGGTTTGGGCAGTTGCAGTAAGCACAATGCAATAAAGGAGTAATAACAGGCTAAAAAATCTCATTGGAGATACAAAACTACAAGATAACTATCTGCGCTTAATAAACATTAACATTATTTAACTAACACAAGCTTTTGCCCAATCTTAATGCCCGTGTCTGCAAGGTTGTTCAATGCTTTTATATCATCCACTGAGATGTTAAAGCGTTTTGATATGTTGTAAAGGGTGTCTCCCTGTTTTACCGTGTAAGGATTCTCCAGGGTTGTTGAGCCAACAGGATCAGGAGTGTTAATTACTACAGCAGGGGTGCTTATTTTTAATGTATCAGGAGTTTTAATTACTTGTTTTGAAGGAGGTGTAGCCACAGGGGTGAATTTTTTCTTTTCCTGAGGGATGTTCGCGTTGATTTCTGAGAAAACACGGTCTTCGCGTTTTAGTTTTTCATTCTCAGATTCTGGCAGATCATAAAAATATAACTGATACTTTTCGATAGTATTTATCAGCAGATCCGGATACTTAGGGTTTGTAGCATAGCCAGCTTGTTTTAAACCTACAGCCCAGTTTTTATAATCGTTTTTATCAAGCTCAAAAAGAGCACTGTAACGCTTTCTTCTTAAGAATTCAGAATGATCCCTGTAAGATTCTCTGGCATCTTTATAAACCCGGAAACAGTCATTAGCCTTATCGTCGTCTTTATAATACCCCTTCCCTTTCCATTCAGAAGTACATTTGATGCCAAAGTGGTTGTTCGCATATTTTGCTAAACTGCTATTCCCACTTCCCGATTCAATAATGCCCTGGGCAAGTGTAATACTTGCCGGAATGCCATATTTATTCATCTCTTCGATTGCTACGCCTTTAAATTCATCGATATACATTACTGTAGTACGCGATTTATATTCCGGGTTTGCTTTGTCTGCAGCTTTTTCGATTGCTTTATTGTTGCGACTGTACTTTTTTGTTTTACAGGCAGAAAAAAATAGCACTGCGGAGGCAAGGATGATTATTCTTTTGTTCATTATAGTCTAAGTTTTTGTCCGGGTTTAAGTGCAGCGCCTTTTAACCCATTTTTTTTCATTAGTGAGGCTGCGGTTGTTCCCCTCAATTTTGCTATTTTATTCAGGCTATCGCCCCTTTTAACCGTATATGTTGATCTTGAGTTCTTTGCTGATCTGGATCCGGTGGCAACGACAGGTGCAGGTGGTTCAACATAATCGTCGGGCCGTTCATCGTATTGAGAAAGGTCATTTTTTTTAATGATTCCAATGATCTGTGATGCCCATGTTCTGCTTCTGGCATAGCCACCACGCTGTATGCCTCTGGCCCAGTTTCTGTAATCAAACTGGTCATATTTCTCGAAAAGTGAAGTAAAAGACGATCGGCTTTTTAAGAATTCCAGAAAGCTATCATAAGACTCCTGAACAGAAGGATAATCCTTATAGGATGAACGGATTTCAGTATTGCTGTTCGCGCCTTTGATCCCGAAATGATTGTTAAGGTATCGGGCAATTTTACTTGTACCAGATGCTGATTCGTGTATGGCAACAGCAAGAACAACACTGGCAGGTATTTTATGTTCCCGCATCAGTGTTTGAGCATATTCAGCATGCTCTGCAATATATTCTGCTGTGGTTTGGGCGCCTACACTAAATGTTATGGAGATAGCACTAAGCCAAACTAACAGTAATGATTTAAACATACCTTATTTTTTTCTGATGATAAATAACCCATCTCTAACAGGCAAAATGAGTTTTTCTACACGGTCATCTGCCGCAATTTTGTCATTAAATGTAGTGATATTTTTAGTGTCTTTATCCTGATTGGTGTTCAGTACTTTTCCACTCCATAGCACATTATCCACTATAATAAGCCCACCAGGCCTGATTCTGTTGAAAACAAGATCATAGTAAGTGCCATTGTTTTTCTTATCAGCATCAATAAACACAAGGTCGAAGGTTTCTTCCAATGAATTCACAGTTTGGGTTGCATCGCCAAGAATGTATTTTATTTTGTTGTTATAGTCAGATTGAGCAAAGTTATGGCGTACCATGTCTTCGAGCTCCTCATTTATATCCAGTGTATAAATAATTCCTGTCTCTGTTAATCCTTCAGCAAGGCAAAGGGTGGCATAGCCGGTAAAGGTGCCGATTTCTAAAATTCGGTTAGGGCTTACCATTTTACTTAAAAAGCTAAGCACCCGTCCCTGATAATGGCCCGAAAGCATGCGTGGCATCAGCACTTTTAAATTGGTCTCTCTATCTATTTTTTGCAGCAACTCGCTTTCTGGTTCACAGTAATTAAGCAAGAGCTGCTGTATGTCATCGCTGATTAAGCTCATATAATTTTAATAAATGCAATCTATAAACGGTGCTGTTCCATAAAATATTGCAAAATAATAGTAGCCGAGATGGTATCTACGCGCTCTTTATTTTGCCGGTCTTGTTTTTTTAATCCGCTTTGCATAATTGTTTGATGGGCTAGTTTAGAAGTAAACCGTTCATCAATCCAATGTTGGGGGATATCAGGAAAGGTTCTTTTTAAGGTTCTGGCAAAGCCTTTTACATGCTGAGCAGACTCAGAAGGAGAACCATCCATTTGCTTTGGATCGCCAAAAACAAAGGCTTCTACCTGTTCTGTTAAAAGATATTTTTTCAGATATTCTATAGCGTCTTTGGGGTGTATGGTATCGAGCCCTGTTGCAATAATTTGCAGGGGGTCTGTAACGGCTAGTCCGATACGCTTGGTTCCATAATCAAATGCTAAAATTCTGGGCATGTGGGCAAAGATAATAAAATCCGGGAGGTACCTGAGCTTGGGCTAATGTAGGACAGATTGGGGCTAGATTCGGGTTTGCTTCGGGAAACAGGTACTTTTACCCGAAGCAAACTCAAATCTGTCTCGAACTATCGTCGAACCAGCAACATTGTATGCAGGTATTTTGTCAACTTTAATAGCTGTTATAGCCAAGTCTTAAAATTTTGCTATTTTGCACCAAATGCAGTTTAAGAATATCATAGGTCAGGAAGCTATAAAACAGCAGTTGATACAAACATTTGCTGAGAATAGGATAAGTCATGCGCAGTTGTTTCTTTCGTCAGAAGGAAGTGGTGCTTTGCCTTTGGCAATTGCCTATGCTCAATACATTAACTGTCTTGATAAACAGGCTGATGATAGCTGCGGCGAATGTTCTTCGTGCAGAAAATATGAAAGATATATTCACCCTGACTTGCATTTTTCTTACCCTTTTTTTGCTTCTAAAGATGTAAGAACAGCAGTAGATGTTTTAGATGAATGGCGCAGTATGGTGCTTGCCGATCCTTATTTTGACATGGATATTTGGCGATCCAAATTAAGTGCGGAGAATAAACAGGCAAATATTAACATTGCCGAGTGTCATGATATCATCAAAAAATTAAGTTATAAAGCTTTTGAAGCTGAGACGAAAGTATTGATCATGTGGCTGCCCGAATATCTGGATAAAGAAGGAAATTCCTTATTAAAGATTATTGAAGAACCACCGCAAAACACCCTGTTTATTTTAGTTGCAAACAACCAGGAACAGATTCTTTCTACCCTGTTGTCGCGGACGCAGATTATTAAAATTCCTAAACTGCCACATGCTACTGTTGAAAGTTATTTGATGGATGAATTTGGCTTGTCGGAAAATCAGGCTACAGAATATAGCTTTCTCGCAGATGGGAATTTGATTGAAGCCAAGCAATTGGTGGCCAATACGCAAAATGAAAATGCCCATAAATTTGCCGAATGGTTAAGGATGGGTTACGGCAACAGGGTTTTGGACTTAACCAATTTTGTAGATCAGATTGCGGGCTGGGGAAGAGAAAATCAAAAGAATTTTTTAAAGTACGGGATTAGCTTTTTAAGAGAATGCAGCCTGTTGTTAAGTGGTGCAGAAGAGCTGGTTAAGCTGCCCGGTTCAGCTATGGACACGGCTAAAAGGTTATCGACCCACGTACTTAATCTAAGTATGGCAGATGCCATTATTTCGGAATTGGAAAAGGCGCATTATCATATCGAGAGAAATGCAAATCCTAAAATTCTGTTTTTAGATGTATCTTTACAACTAGTAAAAATAATTAAGTTTAAAACGCTCCCGAAAGGGACTCAATATATATATAGTTAATTATGGGATGTGGAAGTTGTTCTACAGGTGGCGGATGTGCCCCCTCGGGTTGCAAAAGTAATGGCTCTTGCCTTACTGGAGGATGCGGAAAAATGGAAGTTTACGACTGGCTGTCTAATCTTGACATGCCTTCAAATTATATACCTTTTCAAGTAATAGAAGTTAAATTTAAGGGAGCCAGGAAAGAATTTTTCCTGAATAGCGAGAACATCTACCTAGAAATAGGTGAGTTAATTGCTGTTGAGGGCCCTACTGGTGGTTATGATATCGGCCATGTTTCCTTAACGGGAGAATTGGTACGCATGCAAATGAAACGCCGTAAAGCAACTATTGATCAGGTAACCAGAAAAGTTTACAGAAAAGCTACTGAAGCAGACGTTGAAAAATGGAAGATCGCTAAGGCTTTGGAATGGGAAACGATGCATAAAGCACGTACCCTTGCTTTAGATTTACGTCTATCTATGAAAATCAGCGATGTTGATTATCAGGGAGATAAAACTAAGGCTACGTTTTTTTATACCGCGGAGGGTCGTGTTGACTTTAGGGAGCTGATTAAAAAGATGGCCGAAACATTTAGAATCCGGATTGAAATGCGCCAGATTGGAATGCGTCAGGAAGCCGGAAGGTTAGGAGGAATTGGGTCTTGTGGTCGCGAACTTTGCTGTTCTACATGGCTAACCAATTTCAAAACGGTATCAACAGCTGCGGCCAGATATCAGAACCTTTCTTTAAATACTCTAAAGCTTGCAGGGCAATGTGGCAAGTTAAAATGCTGTTTAAATTATGAACTGGATACGTATTTAGATGCTTTAAAAGACATTCCTGATCGTATTGAAAGCCTGCAAACTGAAATTGGCGTTGCCCGTCACCAAAAAACTGACATCTTTAAAAAGATTATGTGGTTCAGTTATCCTAATACAGAGGACTGGATTCCACTAAAAGTTGACCGTGTAAAAGAAATCATGGCAATGAATAAACGTGGGCAAAAACCAATTAACCTTAAAGAAGAGGCCGTTGAATTAACTCCGGTTGCTGTTGTAGAGAAAATACCTGATTACGAAAATGTTGTTGGACAGGATAGTTTAACCCGTTTAGACGATAAGCCTAGAAATAAAGGCAACAAGAACAATAGAAATATTCCTAACAAGGCCAACGAAAATAGAAATAGCGGAAACAGACCTGAAAAGGGACCAAGACCTCCTCAAAATGCTAAACCCGCACAGGGGCCTAAGCCAGCTGTACAAAGTGCCAGACCAGAGAAAGGGCCTAAGCCTGCACAGGGAGCAAAGCCGGTTCAGCATCCGAAACAAGGTCAACAGCCTAAACCAGTTAATAAGCCAATAGTTCAAGCTGCCGAAGGTGCTATCAATGAACAATCTGGTGCGGCCACTGGCCAGCCATCGGCAAACAGGAATAGAAATAGAAATAATAACCGGAGGAAAAAACAAAAGGAAAAGCCTAAGGATGAATAATTTTAAAGTTTTACTGCTGTCCTCAGTTTTATTCGTTCTCTTTTTTAGCGGATGCGATACCAATACGCTCGTGGACAGCAACATGTCTATGCCTGCACGTAACTGGAGTTATCCAAATAAGGTTAAAACATTAGTTGAAATTACGGATAGCAGTAAGCCTTATAATATCTATTTTAAATTGCGCCTTACAGCCGATTACAGGTATTCAAATATTTTTGTTCTATTTCACATGAGTGGAGCAGGACAAAATAAGCATACCAGACGGTATGAATATAGGTTAGCGCAGCCCGATGGGCAGTGGAATGGTTCTGGTTCAGGTAATCTATTTACTTATACTTTGCCCTTACTTACTAATTACAAGTTCCCTGCAGCAGGTAAATACCATATGGAAATTGAGCAGAATATGCGCGATAACCCACTTGCTGAGATCAGTGATGCAGGAATAAAGGTTGAACTAAAGTAAAGGAAGCAGTTGTTCTAGTGCCATGCCGCGTGATCCTTTTAGTAAAACAAGACTATTCTTTATGGGATTGTTTTTTAGAAATTCCTGAGCTTCAGCAGGTGTACTTAAGAAATTTCCTTTGTATTTTTCTTTTAATGCGTAAAAGTATTTTCCGATAAAAACAAGTGTTTCTACATTGAGCTGTTCGGCCTGTTTGGCAATAAGATCATGCTGCTCTGCAGATTCTGGACCAAGCTCAAACATATCTCCGATAATTACCGTTTTTTTGTCGGCAGTTAAAAGAGAAACGTTATTTAGGGCAGCGGTCATACTGCTCGGGTTTGCGTTATAAAAATCACAGATCACAGTATTGTTCTCCGTTTTTGTGATTTGTGAGCGATTGTTGTTAGGGTAGTATCCGGAAAGACCTTTGTTTATTGCTGAAGGAGTAACATCGAAAAATGCCCCAATGCATATGGCCGCCAATATGTTTTCGAAATTGTAAGAGCCTGTTAGATTAACAGATGTTTGGTAGCTGGCCCCTTTGTCTGACCATGAAATTTCAATTAATGGATCTGTTTTGATCAGCTTTCCCGATATTGTATCTGTTGATTCTGTGCCGTAATAGATAACCTTATCAAGATCAGCAGCAGTACTCATTTCCAACAGATAGTGGTTATTTCTATTTATAAACGCAAAACCATGATTGTTCTTTAAATATGCATAAAGTTCTGCTTTTCCTTTTTTAACACCTTCAAATCCTCCAAAGCCATCTAAGTGTGCCATGCCTACATTGGTAATTAAACCGTGAGTAGGCTGCGCTATAGTGCACAGAAACTCTATTTCTTTTTGGTGGTTGGCGCCCATTTCTATTACTGCAATCTCGGTGTCAGTTGTTAGTGATAAAATAGAAAGAGGTACACCAATGTGATTGTTTAAGTTTCCTTTGGTGGCAAAGGCATTATATTTTTCTGAAAGAACGGCCTTTATTAGTTCTTTGGTGGTTGTTTTGCCATTACTACCAGTTAAACCTATAACCGGTATATTTAACTGTGAGCGGTGATGTTTGGCAAGATCCTGCAAAGTAGTCAGTACATCGGGCACTAAAATGCATTGCTTGCTGGTTTTGTATGAAAGGTTATCTATTATGGCATAGGCAGCACCGTTTGTAAGTGCTTTCTCTGCAAAAGTATTTGCATCAAAATTATCACCCTTTAGGGCAAAAAACAAGCAACCGGGAGTTATATTCCTTGTGTCGGTACATATAACAGGGTGCTTTAGATAATGCTGATAAAGGGATTCGATGGCAGTCATAGATAAAATGAATAATTAATATGGTAAAATTAGTATTTTGGAGTCTTAATTCATCAATATGAGATACTTCTTCCTTTCTTTTTTGTTTTTGCTTGTTGGTTTGAGTGTTGCAGATGCTCAAACAAAGTCTCCGGATGAGTTTTTAGGGTATGCCCTTGGAAGTAAATTTACCTCGCACGATAAGGTTGTCGATTATTTTAAGTACATAAGTGGTAAAGAAAAGAACATAAAGATTGTAAGCTATGGCAAAACTTACGAAGGAAGAGAGTTGTTAGTTGCAGTGATATCCTCTAGAGAAAACATAGATGATTTAGAGCAAATCAGGAAATATAATGTAAGTCTGAGTAAGGCAGAATCATCCACAGCACCGAAAGGTAAACAGCCGGCTATATTGTGGTTAAGCTATAATGTACATGGGAACGAGGCCAGCTCTACTGAAACAGCTATGAAAACCATATTTGACCTTGCTGAAGCAAAAACAAGCGANATTAAAGACTGGCTAAAGAATACCGTCATAATTATAGANCCATGCCTTAATCCGGATGGTAGGGAAAGGTATGTGAATTATTTTAACTCNGTTAGCGGACATAAGCCCAATTCTAACCCAATGGCAAGNGAGCATTCTGAGCCTTGGCCCGGTGGTAGGTCGAACCATTATTATTTTGATTTAAACAGAGACTGGGCCTGGCAAACACAAATTGAAACACAGCAACGCCTAAAGTTATATCATGAGTGGATGCCCGAGGTTCATGTGGACTTTCATGAACAAAGTTATAATGAACCCTATTATTTTGCACCTGCGGCCGAACCGATTCATCAGGATGTTACCCCCTGGCAGCGTGAGTTTCAGGTCACTGTTGGGAAAACCAATGCTAAGTATTTTGATGAGAACGGATGGCAGTATTTCACTAAGGAACGCTTTGATCTGCTTTATCCATCGTACGGAGATACGTATCCATTGTACAATGGTGCAGTAGGAATGACTTATGAACAAGGGGGAATTGGGGCCGGACTGTCTGTAGTAACTACTGATGGAGATACGCTTACGCTTAAGGAAAGGATTAGTCACCATTATACTACGGGTATGGCTACTATTGAAACGGTTTCAAAAAATGCCGATAAGCTGGTAAAGGAGTTCAAACTCTATTTTGAAAAAGCGGTTACTAACCCTCCGGGTATTTATAAAACATATATAGTGAAAGCCCAAAACCTGAGTAAAGTTAAAAAGCTTGCTGAGCTCCTAAAAAAGAATGGCATTGCGTATGGGTTTGGATTGGATAAGAACATGCGGGGGTATAATTATGAAACAAAGAAAGTAGAAGGCTTTAAGGTAGATAGGAATGACCTGATTGTAAATCTGCAGCAGCCCAAAGCTGTTTTGGCTAATGTGTTATTTGAACCTCAAACAGCTGTTAATGATTCTAATACCTATGACATTACTGCATGGGCTTTGCCATACGTTTACGGTTTAAAAGCATACGCAAGTAAAGAATCTGTAAAAGGAACTTATCCGGCTTTAGAAGAACCCAAAGAGCAGTCTGAAATAGCAGATAAGCCTTATGCCTGGATTTTTAAGTGGAATTCGATCGAAGATGCGCAGGTGCTTATTGCATTACAGCGGGCAAACATTAAGGTAAGATCGGCTGAACAAGCGTTTACTATTGGTACGAAAGTGTTTCCTGCCGGATCGTTGTTGGTGTACCGAACAGAGAATGAACGGCAAGTAAAGGGACTTTCGTCTAAGATCGCCAGGATACAAAAAGACCTGAATGCTGTGGCTTATACTTCTGCAAGTGGCTATGTAGATAAGGGAAAGGATTTCGGATCAAATGTTTATCCTATTCTAAATGTACCTAAAGTAGCTATTGTAACAGGTACAGGGATCTCTACTCAAGGTGTTGGTGAGGCATGGCATTTCTTTGAGCAAGAATTGAACTACCCCGTTACCATGATAACGGCTAATAACATAGGTAAGTTGGATCTTAATAAGATAAATACCTTGATTATGCCAGATGGTAATTACGGGGAAGATATTAACGAGAAATTGGAGAGTTGGATTGAAAACGGTGGGAAAGTAGTTCTGTTTGAAGATGCAATTTCAAGTACGCTGGGGAAAAGACCTTTTAATATTAGGTTGAGAGAGAGTGTAAAAAATGACATAAAGGTTAATGAGGCAAGAAAGTATGGAGAACGCAATCTTGATGATTTGTCGGAAACGATTCCCGGAGCTATTTTTAAAGTTAATCTGGATCAAAGCCACCCAATTTCCGCTGGCTTGGGAGATTATTATTATGCTTTAAAAACGGATGATAAAATCTATGAGCTTTTGAATAAAGATTGGAGCATAGGTGTCTTAAAACCAAATAGTTATATGTCTGGTGTGGTGGGGAAAGGGGTGTTAAAAAGGCTGGATAACGGGATGTTGTTCGGTATTCAATCGGTCTCAAAAGGGACGGTTGTTTATCTTGCGAGTGATATACTTTTCAGGTCCTTCTGGGAAAATGGAAAACAGATGTTTACCAATGCTGTATTTCTGGTTAATTGAGCGCTTTTTAGAATTGGTGTTTATGCTAACGAAATATTGGGCTGTGTCTAGTTAAATATTATGCCATAAAATGTTAAAAAACGTTAAATATTTTGGCAGAATTTTTTTTTAGCAGGATGTCTGCGGTTTGTTTGTGCTTTTTAGTTAAAAAGCAAAATAAAATTTTGCAAAAGTGGTATTTTGCAATATCATTACCAATACTTTAATGTCATTTAAGTGTCATTTAAGTTTGCCTAATCTTAAATTATTTATGCAGGCATACCAAAAGCGTACCTTTATCTATTATTAACTAACCCTAATTTTAATTATTTATGAAAAAACTTTTCCAAAGTTTGTTCATTTTGATGCTTGTTGCAGGTTCTGCAATTGCTCAGGATCGAACAATTACTGGTACGGTTACGGATAAGGAAGACGGAAAGCCTCTTCCTGGAGTTTCCGTAAGAGTAACTGGGACACAAACAGGAACCCAAACGGGTTCTGACGGTAAATTCGCCGTTAAAGTTAATGCAGGAGCAACTACAATTGAATTCTCTTCAATCGGATACGTTTCGCAGACATTAGCAATTCCTGCCAATAATGTGATCAATGTTTCATTATCCACCGATGCCAAATTGTTAGGTGAAGTCGTTGTAACGGCTTTGGGTGTGGGGAGAGAGAAAAAGACACTCGGTTATTCATCAACTCAAGTTGGAACAGAAGAAATAAACAGAGCCTCTCCTACGAATCTCGTTTCGGGTTTACAAGGTAAAGTTGCCGGGGTGGATATCTCTACAACTTCTGGCCAGCCGGGCGGATCAAGTAAAGTTGTTTTAAGAGGATTCTCTTCAATTGCGGGAAATAATCAGCCTTTGTACGTTATTGACGGAGTTCCGGTTAACAACACTAGACCTGGCGGAGCATCTCCGGTCGGTAGTATTGGTGATTTAAAAGAAAACTATGATTTTGGAAACGCGGCCAACGACATTAATCCTAGTGATATTGAAAGCATCAGTATATTAAAGGGAGCTGCAGCAAGTTCATTATACGGATCAAGAGCATCTAGTGGTGTTATTTTGATTACTACTAAAAAAGGAAAAGCTGGAGCATTTAAAATTGACTTCAGTTCTGCCGCATCTTTTACAAACGTATCGATCGTTCCGGATCTTCAAGATCAATATGGACAAGGATTTAGTAAATACGCTTACATAGCTGAAAATGGTAGTTGGGGTGCTAAACTTGACGGACAAATTAGAGATTGGGGATCAGAAGTAGATGGTGAGCGTCAAAGCAAGCCATTTGTAGCATTAAAAAATAGCTTCAGAGATGCTTTTGATACCGGACAGGAATATAATAATACACTGGCTTTTAGTGGGGGTAATGAAACATCTACATTCCACTTCTCGTATGGTAATATAAATAGCAATGGTATTCTGCCAGGAAGTAATGACACTTACAAAAGAAATACATTTACATTAAATGGTTCTACGAAATTTAAAGGATTTACCTTAACAGCTTCGGCTAACTACATCGGCAAAAATACAAGGGCAGTACAGACAGGTCAGGCGAATTCTGGAATTGGATCTTCATTCTATGAAGATATTCTTCAGATCCCAATAGATTTTCCGATAAAAGATTTTAAGGACTATAATAATAAGTTTTATGACGTAGACGGCTTTTTTAGTCCTTTTTCTCAAAACCCTTACTACTCAGTTTTTGAAAACGGATCAACATTTAAAAGTGATCGTTTTTATGGAAACGTTGATTTAAAATACAAGGTTAACGATTGGTTGTCATTTCAGTTTCAACAAGGAGCTGACCTTAATAATATCTCAGATAAAATCTGGAATGCTAAAAATGCACCAACACCAGGAAGCTGGGCAGGTGGAGGAAATGATGAAGAAGTTGTTAGACAAGCCAGCGTAGGTAATGTTATAGAAGGAAGTGAAAGGTATTTTGAGTACGATTCTAAGTTAAACGCGTTGTTTACGAAACAGATCAGCTCCGACTTTGATATTAATGGACTTATAGGTCTAAATTATAACGATCGCGGATCAAGAGTTCTATACACTGGTGTTGAAGATTTGTCAATTCCTGGTTTCTATCAGTTAGACAACTCTGGGAATGAACCTACAACCACACAGACCTCCACCCAAAGAAGATTGTTTGGCCTGTATGGATCAGCTACTTTAGGGTATAAAAACTTTGCTTACTTAACTTTAAATGCAAGAAACGATTGGAGTTCGACACTTCCATTAGCAAATAGAAGTTATTTCTACCCTGGTGCGAACCTTTCTTTGATCCTATCTCAAATGATGGATTTAAGCAGTGCTAAGATCAGTTTATTAAAATTAAGAGCTGCATACGGAAAAACGGGTAGTGATACCGATCCGTATAGTATATATAATACACTTACAAAAACCAGCGTAGCCTTAGGGTTCGGTAACATCTCGTTCCCTATCGATGGAGTGCCAGGATACAGTGTCTCAAATACTTTGAATAATGATGTGTTAAAGCCAGAGATTAGTACAGAAACAGAGGTCGGTGGAGAATTGCAATTCTTTACGAATCGTTTAGGTATTGACGTATCTTACTACAATCGTGTTACTAATGATCAAATTCTTCCCATCGTTTCATCCCCGTCTACAGGTGTGAATTTTAGGATAGTTAACTTTGGTAAAGTTCGTAACAGAGGTGTGGAGGTTGCTTTAAATGGTACGCCAGTAAAAACTGATGACATTACATGGAACATCATTTATACTTTTACCAGAAATAGAAATATGGTACTGGAGCTTCCAGACGGCCTCGATAAAGTTGTATTAAATACCGCTTACGATGCGCAGTTTGTAGCAAAAGTGGGTCAGCCCTTAGGTGTTTTTGAGGCCCCGGTTCCAAAACTAGATCCAAATGGAAATATCATTGTTAACCCAGCTAACGGATTCCCGGTATTGGCAGATAATCTTGGTACTTACGGAACCTCACAGCGTGATTTTGTAATGGGATTAAATAACTCCTTTAGATATAAAGACTTCACATTAGGTGTTGCTCTTGATTTCAAAAAAGGTGGAGTGTTTTATTCTGGAACAGCAGATTTACTGAATTTTGTTGGTAACTCTGCTAATACATTGTTTAACGATAGAAGAACATTCATTGTTCCTAATTCAGTTAATGAGGTAAAAGACGCTACAGGTGCAGTAACGGGATACAAAGAAAACATAACTCCAATTACGGAGAATAATGTATTCGGTTATTATTACACGGATCTGGGAAAAGCTATGGCTTACAAAAACAGAATCATTGATAAAACTTTCTTAAAAGTAAGGGAAATCACTTTGAGTTATTCTTTACCTAAAACTTTAGCAGCTAAAATAGGCGCCGACCGCGCTTCCATTACTGCTTATGGAAGGAATCTGTTAACATGGCTACCAAAAGAAAACAGAATAATCGATCCAGAGGTTTCAAATTACGGAAATGATTTATCAAGTGAGTTTGGGGAATTTAGAAGCGGACCTTCGACGCGTAATGTGGGACTTTCCTTAAACCTTACATTTTAGAGACCAGAAATTATGAAAAGAATACTTATTAACAACAAAATAATCGTAGTTTCAATTTTGCTTTTATCACTAAGTTGCAAAAAACTCGATATCAACGATAGCCCGAACAATCCACCGATTGAAAAAGCGACGCCAGAGGCACTATTCCCATCGGCAGTTATGTCTTCAGTTGGAAGGATAAATGGTGATTTATCAATTATAGGTGGGATGTGGGCACAATTTTGGGCTCAAAATAATGGGTCAAGCCAGTTCAGAACAGTAGATAGCTATAATATCCAGAATTCATCTAATTTTATTAATGGTCCATATACAGAATTGTACAGTGGTGCTTTAACAGATTACCAACTGGCTATCACAAAGTCGGTGGCAGCACAGGATTGGCGTTTCAATCTAATGAGTACTGTAATGAAAGCATATACCTATCAGGTGCTGGTAGATTTATTTGATAAAGTACCATATTCTGAAGCATTACAACCAACTGTAATATTACAACCTAAGTTTGATGATGGTTATACAATCTATACTTCTTTAATTGCAGAAATTGATGCTGCATTAGCTAAAGATTATAGAGGGACTACTCATACAGATGCTCAGATGAGAATCGACTTTATTTTTGGTAATCATGGTGATGCCAGCTTTGAGGATCAAATGGATAATTGGGAAAAATTTGCAAATACACTGAAACTTAAGATGTACTTGAGAATGGTAAATGCGAAACCAGCGGAAGCAGAGGCCGGTATTAAGAAGCTTTATGCAGATGGTGCGGCATTTCTTGATCAGGGTGCAGGTGTAGGTGTTTTTGTAAACGCTCCTAACAAAAGTAATCCGTTTTATGAATATAACTCAAGACGGTTAAATACGCCAGATAATCTAAAAGCAAGTTTTACCCTAACCAGTTGGCTACAAAAAAATGCAGATCCAAGGGGGATGGCATATTTTGGACAAGCCTACCCTATTCAGTCCATTCATCAAGGAGATTATCTTAGCGGAAACAACTCTGCTGTAAATCCAATTGTTAAAGCTACTGAGACTGCTTGGTTAATTAGTGAAGCAGAATCCTACTTTATGCAAGCTGAAGCCTTGGAGCGTTATTTTGGTGGGGCTGGTGCAGAAGCAAAATATAATGCAGGCGTAAATGCTGCTTTCGGTCAGGTAGGTTTAACTCCTGGTGCATTACTAACAACTACATATAAATACCCATCAGGAGGTCTTGAAACAAAAATTGAAGCGATAATTGTGCAGAAATGGGCGTCATTGTTTGGATCACATGCTTTAGAGGCATTTTTTGAGCAGAATAGAACAGGCTATCCTAAAACAAGTACAGTGTATTCAAAAGAAGCAGGATATATTCCAGGACAATTGGTTTACGTGCCAAATGGCGTAACAGGAGCGGGGAATTTCCCAAGAAGATTTGTTTTTCCTGAAAATGAAAGAAGCAGAAATTCAAATACACCAGCTCAGGTTCCAATTGATACAAAAGTATGGTGGGGCAAGTAATCTTTTATAGATCAAATAAATAGAATATGAAAAAATATATATTAATAAATGCCCTTATTCTTTCTTTGATAACGGTATTTTCGTCATCATGTAAAAAGGATGTGCCTGCGGGCGGAACGGCAGTAGAGAAAATGGCGGGAGACTGGTATGTGAAGGTTAACGCCGGAGAAGACTATTTTTCGCTTTATAGTTTTAATACCGCTGCAAATTCTTCGTCTGAGATGTGGTTGCAAACTTCTGGCGCTTTTTCTGACGGCACATCTGTTATTGCTGTAAAAGGAAAAGTAAGCGTAGATTTAGCGGGGCAAACCTTTTCAGGAACAGGGATTACGAATGAGGCAGCTACAAAAGCTACAATTCCTACTTTTGCTATTGCAAATGGTAAGGTTGTGAGTAATGGAACAATAGGTCCGGCATCTAAAACACCTGCAGATCTAATTTCTTTTGATCTGATCATCAATGGCGTAACTTATAAAGTTGAAGGATATCACAAAACAGGATTCCTTGAGGACATTCCTTGATAGCACTTTTCTGTTAAAATGAACAAGGCTGCTATTATAGTGGCCTTGTTCGTTTTACAAAATGAAAAAAATGGGTTTTATGCAATAATATCACAGAATGTTCGTAACAACTATTTTTTTAAATTATTATAATGCCAAATCAGAAATTCTGATCAAATAAGAGTGAAATGTTGTTTTCGGAATAATATGTTGTTTTTTCTGAATTGTAAAAATATAATTCGTTTTTTCCCTTTTCGAGTCGCATTTAATGCCTATTTTAAATGGTCATAGAAATGTCATTTATTGTTTGGCGCTTTTAAATAGTTATGCTGACATATCAAAATTTGTATATTTAGCCACTTATTAACTAACCTAAATTTATTTTCATGAAAAAACTTCTACAAAGTTTGTTCATATTGCTGTTCGTCGCAGGTTCTGCGATGGCGCAAGATCGAACAGTTACTGGTACAGTTACAGGAAAGGATGATGGACAACCACTTCCTGGAGTAACAGTCGTAATTAAGGGCACCAGAATTGGTACTCAGACAGGTTCCAATGGTAAATATTCATTATCCGTACCTTCAGGGCCAGCCACATTAGAATTTTCTTATTTGGGCTACGCTAGCCAGTCGATTACTGTATCTACTACAAATGTTGTTAACGTTAGCCTTGCGTCAGATCTGAGAGATTTGGCTGAAGTTGTTGTTACAGCAAATTCAATTAAAAGAGATAGGAGATCTCTTGGTTATGCAGCACCAACCATATCATCGGATGTATTGGTACAAGGCGGTAGTCCAAGTCCACTTACTGCATTGGTAGGCCGTGTACCGGGGATGAACATTAGTTCTTCTTCAAATACTCCTGGTAGTTCGACCCGTATCGTTTTCCGTGGTGGTTCATCTATTGCAGGTAATAACCAAGCGCTGATTGTTATTGATGGTGTGCCAGTGGATAACTCAAGTGTTACAGGTGGTGCAGACAGTCGCTCAAGTGTTGACTTTGGTAACAGAGCCAACGATATTGACCCTGATGATATTGAGAGTATAACGCCACTTTTGGGTCCGGCTGCGGCAGCGCTTTACGGTTCAAGAGCATCAAACGGTGCGGTTCAAATCACTACAAAATCAGGTAAAAAAGGAAAAACACAGGTTACATTTAATACGTCGAATATTTTCTCGTCAATACTTAAATTACCTGATTTTCAAAATGAATACGGACAAGGTTACTACACTAAATTGGATGCCAATGGTAATCCTACTGAGTATTTTAATGACACTCAGGAAAACTGGAGTTGGGGTGCACCTTTTACCGGCGAAATGCAAGAGTGGGGACAAAGCATAGATGGCGTTAGACAATCGAAGCCTTATTCAGCCGCTACAAACAATGTTAAGAATTTCTTCAAAACAGGCTTTGCAACAGATAATAACCTGAATTTTTCAGGAGGTACTGATAAATCAACTTTCTATTTGGCGTTGAATACCCTGAATTCAAATGGTATATTCCCTGGAAAACAAGACGTTTATAATAAATATGGAGTAAGATTTAACGGCAAAACTGATTTTAGCGATAAGTTCAGTGCAGGAGTATCTTTTAATTACAATAAAATAGACGCCAGACAAATTGCTGGTGGTCAGAATGACAACTCAGTTTTTGATAATGTGTTGCAAACACCTAGAGATATTCATGTGGATAAATTAGGCGACCTTACCAATAAATACAATGGCTTTGGTTATACTGATGCCAATGGGGTTGTTCATAATGATAAATATGGCTACTATGGTTCTTATACATTAAATCCATATTATATAATTGAAAATTTCGTTAACGACGACGTAATAAATAGGGTAACAGGTAACGTTAACCTTGAGTATAAGCCTATTTCATGGTTAACTATTCAGGAACGTGTTGGTACTGATACTTATGCTGAGCGCAGAAGACAATTAACACCTAAATTTTCGTTCTCACCTATTGATACAGAGACTAATCAAGGTAACCACATTAGCAATGGTGGATATGAGATTGATCAGTTCAATGTTACTGAACTTGTTCATGATTTAATGGTTACAGCAACTCATACATTTAATGAGGATTTTAAAGGATCATTAATGGTGGGTAATAACATTCGTCAGAGAAATACAACAACAAACAGAACTGCTACCAATGCAAGTGCTGGTTTAGTTGTACCAGACTGGTATAACCTCCAAAATAGTAATGGGCCGTTAAATGTTATCACTGATAATATTAGCAAAAGAAGACTTGTTGGTCTGTATGCCGATTTGAACTTGTCTTACAAGAACTTGTTGTTTTTAGAGGGTACAGCCCGTAATGACTGGTCTTCTACTTTACCTGTAAAAAATAATTCATTCTTTTATCCAAGTGTAAGTGGTTCATTTGTATTTAGCGAGTTAATTGAAGCTAACGATATACTTAGTTACGGTAAAATACGTGCGAGTGTTGCAAAAGTTGGTAACGATACTGATCCTTACCAGTTATTAACTACTTTCGCAAGAGGGACAATTAACGGTAACTTTGGTAGCACTGTGTTCCCTTTTGGTAACGTTGCAGCACTTCAGGCCGGAACAACGCTTGGTAATGCTAACCTTAAGCCGGAAATTACAACAGCTTATGAAGTGGGTACTGAATTGTCTTTTTTTGATAACAGGTTTGGCGCTGACTTTACTTATTACCAAAACAAATCAAAAAACCAAATTTTAGCTATACCTATTCCTAACTCTACAGGTTATGGATTTAGTGTAATCAATGCTGGTGAGGTTCAAAACAAAGGTATTGAGCTAAGCTTAAAAGGTACACCTATCAGAACCCAGGATTTGAATGTGGAACTATTCGGTACATTCTATAAAAATAACAATAAAGTTGTTGACCTGGCTCCAGGGGTTGATCAGATCGTACTTGGTGGTGTTGGAGGTATGTCGATTGTTGCTGCTAAAGGAAGAGCTTATGGTGAATTCTATGCTGTAACTAATCAAACAGATGCTCAGGGACGTACTATTGTTGACGCAGAAAGTGGTTTGCCATTAGCAACTACCAGCGCTCAATACTTAGGAAGCTACAACCCTAAATATCAGGCTTCATTTGGTACAAGTATTACTATTAAGCAACATTTAAATGTGAATGTATTGTTTGATGTGAAACACGGTAACAAACTATATTCAAGAACTAAGGATATCCTGGCCTTTGTTGGCGTTTCTGCAGAAACAGGTGGTCAAAGGTCTGGCTTGCCATTCCCTAACTCTGTTTATTTAGATGAAAATGGTAATAGTGTAGTGAATACTAATGTATTCTACAATAAACAAGATTACTATCCGGATCTTAATCCTGGTATGAATGTTATTGATGGATCGTTTGTTAAAATGCGTAGTGCTGGAATATCTTATTCATTCAACAAATCGCAATTAAAAACCCTTCCATTCAGTACATTATCTGTAGGTTTGTTTGGTAACAACTTATTTATATGGACAGCAAAAGAAAACAAATATGTAGATCCTGAGGTAAATTCAGGTGGTGCTACAAACGAGCAAGGATTTGATTTTACAGCTCAGCCGTCTGTTCGTAACTACGGGTTTAATGTGAAAGTTACATTTTAAATATAAAAATCATGAACCAAAAATATATATTCAAAACTAAGCAGATACTGCTTACGGTCATTATAGCCGCCGCTGGATTGTCGGGATGTAAGAAGTTTTTAGATGTAAATGAAAACCCTAATAATCCGGATTCCGCAGCGCCTAATTTACTTTTACCAGCATCACAAGCCGCAATAGGCCAGGTGGTTGGTAATGCCTTCCAGGTATATGGAAACATTTGGGGACAATATTGGACGCAAAATCCGACGTCGTCGCAATACAGAACGATTGATCAGTATAACCCTGCTGCGACAGCATTCGATAGACCTTGGCTTACATTATATCGTAATGCCCTGATCAATGCCGACTTGATTACGAAAGCAACAGGCCCAAGTCTTGAGTACACAAAAGGTATAGCTTACTTAATGAAGGCTTATGCGTTCCAGATAACTACAGATGCTTTTGGTGATGTTCCAGTTAATGAAGCACTGCAAGGAAATGCTTTTCCTGCACCCAAATATGATCCGCAAGCAGTTGTTTACGATAGCATTTTCAATTATATTGATAAAGGTATGGCATTGGCAAGCGTAGCTAGTTCTGCCTCTCCAGGTGCTCAGGATATCGTGTTTCAGGGTAATATGACCAATTGGAAAGCTTTTGCGAATACACTTAAATTAAAGGCTTATTTGAGACTAGCATACGTTGACGCTGCTAAAGCGGAGGCCGGAATAAAAGCTTTGTATGCTACAAATCCAGCTTTCTTGACAGTTGATGCTTCAATCAAATATTTAAGCACAGGTGGTAATGAGAATCCATTGCATAACGAAATGATAGGTTTAAGCAGAACTCAAAATATTGTAGCGAGCTCTACAGCTGTCGGTGCTTTTGATGCAAATAACGATCCAAGGGTTGCTAAATTCTATGACCTGCTTCCAACCAGCGTAGAAAACAAAACAGAAAGATCAATTCCTCAGGGAACTTATAATTCCAACACTGGTAAATCAGTTTCTCCTCCATCTCCTTTAGTTGGTGGTAGGGCAAGCAACTCTGCGTCAGCAACTGCCCCTGTTAAATTCATCTCAGCTGCAGAAAGTTATTTCCTACAAGCTGAGGCAGTTGCAAGAGGATGGACAAATGGAGCCGGAGTTGTAGCTACACTTTATGCTCAAGGTATACAGGCGAGTTTCACAGCTACCGGCGCTGGTGATGCAGCAACTTACATCGCTACTGCGCCTGCTGGTGCTGCTGCTTTGGTTGGCAACACCGAAGCTCAGATCAAAGCGATTATTACACAAAAATACTTTGCTATGTGCGGTTTTCAAGGGTTTGAGGCATGGACAGAATGGCGCAGAACAGGATACCCAACTTTCTTTGTTCAATCTGCAGCATCTAATATAGGTGCAGGCAGAATGCCACTTCGTATGGCATATCCTAGCACGGAAGCTACATCCAATGCAAATTTTCCAGGTTCGGTACCGGTTTATACGCCAGTTTGGTGGGATAAAAAACACCAATAATATAAGCTTAAACAAAAAGGAAAGGGCCCGATATTTTATCGGGCCCTTTCCTTTTGCAGACTTTTGACGCTGATTGTAATTTCTTTATTATCATCTCGAAAGTAGGATATTTTGCCGTAATAAATTCCGTATATTGTAAGACACATAAATTAACCACAGATGAGAAATGTTTTTATTTTAGGCAGTTTGATCTGTCTGCTATCAGCTTGTTCTAAATACCAGATCCACACACTAAGTAGTTTAAAAACACCAAAGAATGAAGAGACAGGAGATTTTATCATTAAAAATGATACACTCCAAATAGTTTATAAATTTAGCGGCGAAAATGGACCATTGGAAGTTCAGATCGAGAACAAACTCAACGAACCATTGTATGTTAACTGGAAAAAGTCTGCTTTAATCATTGGTGACAACGCAATTAGTTATTCTGGGAATAAAATAACTTTGGATGGAAAATACAACGGAAGTAGTGACGGGCTATTTCTTCGTGATTATCAAATTCAATCTGGAAAAATAACGGGGACAGCTACAATTCCAGAAGATGTTGCCTTTATCCCTCCACACGCCAAAATTAGTAAGAAGCTTCTAAGCGTGACTACGGGGTTAATAACTTTAGCTAAAGATTCTTTAAAAAAATTGCGTGTCTTTCCTCCTGACGGAGAGATGTCGTATGATGTGAAAATAGCAAAGTTTACCAAAGAGAATTCACCATTAGTTTTCAAAAGCTATATCACACTATATTTAGAAAAGGATAAGAACCTGCTGGCACTTCCATATGAAGAAGAATTCTACATTTCGCAATCAATACAGACTGGAAAAAAGCCTAAAAACATAGAGTTATATAAAGCTAACCGCTCTGATAACTTCTATAATTTTGAGCCTACAGGTTATGGAAAAACGATGGCCGTTGCTGGAGGGGTTGTGCTTTTGGGAGCCTTAAGCGCAACAACGGACCAGACTGCCAATGAAAAAAATAAATAGATTTTTATTCTATTACACATCCCAGGCTATAGAATAGTCGGGGATTTTTATTTGATATGAGTTAAAAATCAAGGGTTTAGGTCTTAGATGATTTAAATGGTTCATTTGATTTATGGAATTGATTTATTATCTTAAATGATATTTAATCATCCTTAAATTGTCAAAAATGAAAAAACGCTATCTAGGCCTATTCTTGGCCCTTTTTGCAATGAGTATTCATTCATGCAAAAAACAAACAGAAAAAATGGATAATGAATCTGCAACGCAATCGACTGCAAATGTCCGCGCTCAGCTGACCTCATCTATGTATTATTGGTATAATGGGAGTAAAATACCATTAGTAATCGATTCAACTGCAGGAATTGTCTTAACTGATGATTATGAAAATGTGACATCCTCTCTTAAATCGGTCAGCCAACCCACAAAGCTACGATCTGACTATTATTTATTCGAAAGTAAGGCTAGGCTGGATCTTTCGAAGGTTACTGGAAAAATTAAGAACCTGCAGTATGGCTATAAAACATTATCTAATGAACAGTTAACTCCTACCGGTGAAATAGTGGTTCAGCCAAAACAAGGCGTGGAGTTTGGTGCCATCTTATCTAAATCGAGCGCTAAACTAAGCATTAAAAGTAGAAACAAATATGGAACTTATGTGCTAAAGGTTGAGAGTAATAATTCAATTCTTGATGTTGCAAATGAAATATATAAAAGCGGACTTGTAGAGTCATCGCATCCAAATTTTATAGCAAGGATCATCAAATACTCAAATGATCCATTGTTTAGTTCCCAATATTACCTTAGTAATACTGGTCAAACGGGAGGCACTTCCGGTATTGACATAAGTGTTGCCAATTGGTCCGTTTCAGACGGGTTTTATTGCGGCATTAAAGTGGCGGTGATTGATGATGGTGTTGAAACACATGAGGAGTTAACCGGGAGAGTGTTACCGGGATACACACCAAATACGCCCGGTGGCTTAGGTAGTCCGGGAGGTTCAGGTGCTCATGGGGAAGCATGTGCTGGAATTGTAGCAGCTGCGAAGGATAATAGTTTAGGAATATCGGGTGTAGCACCAAAAGCTCTGGTTATTCCCATTAATATTTTTCAAGGGGTTTTAAGTACAGCTGATGTCGCAGGGGCTATTGATTGGGCTTGGGACGAAGGTGGGGCGGATGTTCTAAGTAATTCCTGGGGCTACAACTCGAGTTCTGGAACTGACGACATTGTTAATGCAATAACAAGAGCTAGAACATTGGGCCGGGGTGGTAAAGGAGCGACTGTGGTATTTGCTTCAGGAAATGGGGGAGGAGCCGTGACGTTTCCTGCAAATGTAAACGGAGTTGTTGCAGTGGGAGCTATTAATAAGTTTGGAGCGATTTGGGGATATTCAAATCGCGGACCGGAACTTGATTTGGTAGCTCCATCAGGCGACATTGGTGGTGCCGGTGACGTTTTGACAACAGATAGAACCGGCGGTTTTGGATATGTTTCTGGAAACTACTACTACAATTTTGGAGGCACTTCAGCAGCTTGCCCTCAGGTTGCAGGTGCTGCGGCTCTAATACTTTCACTTAATCCTAATTTTACAGAATCTCAAATTGTATCGTATCTTCGTTCAACTGCGACTGACATGGGCGCAATTGGGTTTGATAATACATTTGGATACGGAAGATTAAAAGTATCTGCGGCTATGGCAGCGGCAAAAAATGATATATATTCTATTGTCCCGCAATGGGAGTATTTTGGCAGATTATGTGTGAATATTCCGGAATCTATACAATACTATAGTATAAATGTTCCCCCAGGGGCAACCGTTTCATGGACTGGTTTTCGGGTTAATATTGTAGGTTCAACTACTTCATCTACTGTTGCAATTAACGGTAATCCAGCATATACCCAAGGTACAGGTAGGATTACAGCCACTATTACGATTCCAGGTTGTGGAACTATTAGTTCTTCATTGACGATGAATTTAAAAAACGATTGTATATAACATAATAAGGAAACTCAGGCTTTTAAGTTTTAGAGGCCTGAGTTTCCTTATTTTTTAAATAATAAGATCACGCCTTTTTGTTCTGCAACCTTTAATGATACTAGTTTCCCCAAAACCATCGCCCTATTATCATCAATATGGCCTGTCGGAAAGCCAAAACAAACCGGGTAATCATACTCTTTCACAATTTCCCAGATTACCTGTTCCGGGCTTGATCCAAAAGGAATATCTTCTACTTCAACCTCATTAAAAGCACCTACAATTAGGCCCTTTAACTTTGCCAATTTGCCACTGCGTTTAAGCATACGCATCATTCTATCAATAGAATACTCATGCTCCCCAACATCTTCTATAAATAAAATCTTGTCGGTATAATCCATTTCTGATGGCGAGCCCTCAACCATTACTAGAAGCGTTAAATTACCGCCAATCAATACGCCTTCGGCCACGCCATTTCTATTAGGGATATTGCCGGATGTACACTCATAACTAATTACTTCACCAAACAAAGCCCTCCGCAACGATTCCAGTGATTCAGGCGTTGCACTATCAAAAGTATAAGGCATTTGAGCATGGATGCTTTGTGTATTTAGCTTAGCAATCAGGTGTGATAGCAAGACAGTGATGTCGCTAAAGCCAACAATCCACTTAGGCTGTGCGTTAAACGCAGTAAAATCAAGATCATCAATAATTCTGATCGTTCCATAACCACCCCGCCCTGCTATAATGGCTTTAATCTCCGGATCATCCAAAACGGACTGCAAATCCTGAGCCCTTAGACTATCATCACCGGCAAATTGGTGATGGGCTGCATGAACGGTTTTGCCAATTACAACTTGCAGTCCCCAGCCCTCCAAAACAGTAATTGCATAGGCAATGCTGCGGGTTAATTTCTTGGCTGGACAAACTATTGCAATTTTGTCGCCTTTTTTTAAATATGCTGGCTGTTTAATCATTAGTAAAACACTTATCTTTGACAAAATAATAAAAATAGTTTTGGATAACAGTAAAATAAAGAGATATACCGTTACGGCTGCGCTGCCCTATACAAACGGACCTGTACATATTGGACATCTTGCCGGTGTTTACCTGCCTGCAGATACCTATGTAAGGTATTTGCGCTCTAACAAAAGAGATGTAAAGTTTATTTGCGGATCTGACGAAAATGGAGTTCCGATTACCTTAAAGGCAAAAAAAGAAGGAACTACCCCTCAGGCTATAGTAGATAAATACCACAAAATTATTGGCGATTCCTTTAAAGAACTTGGTGTTTCTTTCGACATTTATCACCGTACATCTTCTTTAATGCACCATCAAACTGCTTCAGATTTCTTTGAAGCACTTTATAATAAAGGCGTTTTTACGGAAGAAGTAACTGAACAGTACTACGATGAAAAGGCACAGACTTTTTTGGCCGACAGGTACATTACTGGAACTTGTCCAAAATGCGGAAATGAAAATGCCTACGGCGATCAGTGTGAAAATTGCGGAAGTACTTTAAATGCAACGGATCTTATCAATCCTAAATCTACTTTATCCGGAGAGAAACCAGTACGCAAAGAAACAAAGAACTGGTTTTTGCCGCTTGATAAATACGAGGATCAATTAAGAACCTACATTGAAAGCCACAAAGAGTGGAGATCAAATGTATACGGACAATGCCAAAGCTGGCTTAATGCGGGCTTACAGCCTCGTGCGATGACCAGAGATTTGGATTGGGGTATTAAAGTTCCGGTTAAAGGTGCAGAAGGTAAAGTTTTGTACGTATGGTTTGATGCGCCTATTGGCTATATTTCGGCAACAAAAGAGCTATTTGAATATGCTCGTTTGGGTATCTGGAACCCTAAAGCTGAAGAATATTACATTAACCAAAACGAGGTNGAAAATGGCAACTGGGAACAATACTGGAAAGATGATGAAACCAAGCTNGTTCACTTTATAGGTAAAGATAATATCGTATTCCATTGTGTTATTTTCCCNGCAATGTTAATGGCCCACGGCGATTATATATTGGCGGATAATGTACCTGCAAATGAGTTCCTGAATCTGGAAGGTCAAAAAATATCGACCTCTAAAAATTGGGCAGTTTGGCTTGATGAATATTTGGTTGAATTTAAAGATAAGCAGGATGTTTTGCGTTACGTTTTAACTGCTACAGCACCTGAAACAAAAGATAACGACTTTACCTGGAAAGATTTTCAGGCAAGAAATAACAATGAACTGGTTGCCATTTTAGGTAACTTCATTAATAGGGTGGTAGTTTTAACTCATAAGTATTTTGGAGGGAAAGTTCCAATGTGCATGACTAAAACTCCGGAAGATCAGCAAGTGATTGATGATTTGGCTGCGTACCCTGCAAAAATCAGCGCTTCGATTGAAAATTATCGCTTCAGAGAGGCTTTGTCGGAGGTAATGAATGTTGCTCGCTTAGGTAATAAATACCTGGCAGAAACGGAGCCCTGGAAGGTAATTAAAACAGATGAAGATCGTGTTCGTACCATCTTAAATATCAGTTTGCAAATTGCTGCTACTATAGAAATTTTGATTGAACCGTTTTTACCATTTACTGCCGATAAATTGCAGAAAATGTTGAACTACGGCGGTCATTTATGGGAAGATGCCGGTAAAATGGGCTTGTTGAAACGCGGACATCAGCTTAATGAGCCTGTGTTACTATTTGATAAAATCGAAGACGAAACTGTACAAGCTCAAATAGATAAACTTAACAAGAGCAAAGCTGATAATGTTGCTGCAACAGCAACAGTTGAGCCTGCTAAGGAAAACATCCAATTTGAACAGTTTACAGCAATTGATATCAGGGTAGCTACAATTGTAGCAGCAGAAAAGGTTGAAAAGACCAAAAAGCTATTAAAGCTAACGCTTGATACAGGTATAGATCAAAGAACGGTTGTTTCTGGCATCGCCGAATATTATAAACCAGAAGAAATAATTGGGAAACAGGTTAGTTTGGTTGTAAACCTTGCCCCTCGTGAAATTAAGGGTATTCTATCTCAGGGAATGATCTTAATGTCTGAAGATTCGGATGGCAAACTGGCTTTTGTATCGCCAGTACAAAATCATAGCAATGGTAGTGTGATTCGATAATCGAATCACACCATTATTTTACATTGAATGACATTTCTCTCCAGCCGTCAGTTGCATCCGGATTTACTGTTCCTGGAATTATAAAGGCTTTTAATATAGCCGCTGGATTAAAGGATTTACTATTAATTCCTAAGTTCCCGGCAAAGGCATCCGGCTTGGGTATCAAAACTGAATTCTGTAGCGGGTACAGTAAGCGGTTTGTATTCATATTTTATTTCAATAGATTGTGTTTCCTGTTTCCGGCATCTATAATTTTCCATATCAAATAATGCCACCTGAAAAGCTAAAATGCAATTGTTCCCCTCGGTGGGGAACTTAAGGTCTTTTGGGATGTGCATTTCAGGCAAGGCTATTTTAATGGCCTCACCGGTTGTTGTAACCGTGGGTTGGGCAAACAAAAGCCTTCTTACCGGAGAATCTATATTAAACTCAAAACCATTAAGCTTATCAAATACAGCATTTGAAAAATCAAATGTTTGTGATTCACGGATCAAAGCTGAATTCAGTATCAGAGCATTTTCTCCGGTAAATCGCGAGATGGCCATACTATCATGTTCGCCAATAGTTTGCGAAAGGAGCACTCTGATGTCAGATGCCAGGTTACTGGCTTTGCCAAAAATACCTGCCGCTTTTTTAGTCGCAACAGTTTATCTTATCTTTTTCTTGGATTTGCCCTGAACTATTTGTGTTTTGCCGACTTTTTTAAAAACAGAGTCGCCAACTAGCCCCCTAATGTATTTACCGTCAAGTCTTCCCATCGTTTGGTGGTTTAAAATTAAACGCGCAGAATAGTTCGGTTACGGAAAAATAAAATTAGAATTTACTGATAATGAGTGGTATATTCAAGTTTTTATTGGCAAAACATGGACTGGACATGGACTCAACATGGACTTTGAGAACATTGTAGGCAAACAATGCCCTTATTGGAGCTAAACCCTCATTCTGGAATACAAAGGGAAAGTTTAAGGATTAATGTTTTTTAATAGCTCGATTTTTTCACGTTCGCTTTGCAGAAGGAGCGACTCTTT
>Ga0065704_10070313_pt1 | contig 34587 bp, 44 predicted proteins | sample SwiRhicommuniRL2_FD_59091 | JGI IMG/M metagenome (GOLD analysis project Ga0065704, IMG submission 59091) | Switchgrass rhizosphere bacterial communities from Rose Lake, Michigan, USA - RL2 v2 (version 2) | ecosystem: Host-associated > Plants > Roots > Rhizosphere > Soil | place: East Lansing, MI | reverse complement strand
ACCTCAAAAAGCTCCATGCCCTCACGGACCTCCTCGCAGAGGGTGACCTGGGCGATGTTGACCCGACCTCGATCAAGGTTCTTGGCGACTACGCAGGGATGGCGGTGATTGCAATCGATGAGGCCGTGAGCAAGGCGGAGGATGAAGCCAATGTCTGACATGACCGTTGAGCGGAAGGTAAACGGGATGCCATTGCTGGTTCCTGCTGGGGCAGAGGCAATTCAGGCTCTCGAAATGGCGCAGACGTTCGTTGAGCAGGTTCAGTCGCTAATGTGGGACGCGATGCGCGAAGCGGCAGCGTCGGACGATGCAATGACGGTCAAGTTCGACTATGACCGCGTAGTGGTCATGGAGCGACTTCTGAGCATGTCAACCGCGATGTATCAGGCATCGGGGGCCGTGGCATGAGCGCGAACAAGAAAGCTCCAGCGGTTCCCTATGTCGTCATGGAGGAAGGGCCAGCCCGGTCCTTGGTCGATCAAGGCTCGTGCTATCTCACCAGCGCGCGTGCATTGATGGACTTCGTAATGGAAGACCTCAATGTGGCGACCGATCAAATGTGGGGGGTCTACCACCTCCTGTGCCTTGCAGAGAAGACCATCGAAGCCGCGCAAATCGTGATCGCAAAGGAGGGCAAGTGAACGAGACCGCGACCATTTTGGCGTTCCCGATGCACAGGGTACGGCCGCGCGCAATCAACGGCTTCCCCCCTGGCTGGCCTGCAGGGCCTGTTGGCGAGCAGATGGAAAAGCTTGCTCGCATGGTGATGGCCCGCTCGCACAGCAAAGGAACCGAAACCACTCTGCAGGATTGCCGCGCAGCAATCTTTGCCGTCATGTACGAGACCCGCAAATGCAACTGATAGCTGCCGCAGGCTATGCGGAACTCCCTCATTTGATCCGCAGCCACAGATACGCGAACCGGGTCATGCCATGGCCCGAGTTCCAAGCGCGTGAGAACCTAGCAGCGCTCCGATCCGGCTTGGCCTATGCCGGAGCCATGCGCCGGCTCAATCCAACCGGCGTATCGATGAACCTCACGAATCGCCTGCGCGTGGAGTTTGGGTTCGATGCAGACGGCATGATTGGAGCCGACGACATTTCAGCGGCCACTGATCTAATCATCAATCTGCGCATGTGGGCCAACTCTTTGGCACTGGCTGGCAGTATCGCCGGGTTGCGCGAGGATATGCGGCGCGTCGTCGGAGGATCCCATCCATTCCCGAGCAAGGGAACCAAGCGAGGGCCGCGCAACCGGCCCAATCGCACTACGTGCTGGTGGGAGGAGGAGTTCTATGGCCGCAGCTGAGCATTCCACCTTCTGGCTGCTCTACGGCCAGTACGGCCCCACGATGACCGTGGAGAAGTTCCGCGAGGAGTTCTTTCCGAAGATGACCATGAAGACCCTGCAGAACTGGATCGCCAGGGGTGACGCGCCCAGGCCGATCAATGGGGTTCTCGATGTTCGAGACGTGGCATCGTGGTGGGACGAACAAAGGAAAGGCGGCTAGGGGCCGCCTTTTCCTTCGCGCTTCTGTCGGGCAGGAAACAGTCCACGCACTACTACCAGACAAACAGCAATGACATTGATCGTTGCGCCACTTGTAAGGGCGATCAAAGCTTTGTCACTGAGTGCAGGTTTTCCCATCGCTGTGTTAGATATGGCCGTGGCGCCGAACAACACGATCCAAAACCACACGGCCAGCCTTGCCAATTCAAACGCCTGCTCGGCGTACTTGCCACGCATCTCAGTATCGGCGCGCCGCGCGTCGTTTTTTGCTTTGATGCGATCAACTCGAGCTTCCCAGGCAGCAGCTTCACCGGTCACTGCGCCTTTGTCAGACCCCGCCGGTATCTGTAACTCCGCCTTAAGCTGGAAATTCCGGATCTGCTCATCGATGGACTCGACTCCAGGCAACTCGGGCTGCTCGTTCGCCATCAGTTCGCACCGGTCTTGGTGAAATACTCCCGCATCGAGTCTTCGGAAATTACCGCCGAGCGCCCCTCTTTGGCGGCGCGCTCCCATGGCCCACCCGGAACATGGGTCATTTGCGACAGCTTTGTGGCGGGCATGTCTTTGTAAGCCCGCCAAACGGCCTCAAGGATGGACTGCGCCTTCCTATCCTCGGCGTTCATTCGCCACGGCTCGTCGTCGTCATCGAACGGGAACGGAACCTCTTTCAAGATTGGGCTTGCGCCGTAGTCCTTGAAGGACCTGTACACGCTCGGATACACGGGGCCGTACTGCCACGCCTGCGGCTGCTCATCAAGGAGGTTCTCTCCTGCCAGGGCCAAGCCATGCCCCTGCAAGAAGTACAGGAGCTTCTGCAATTTCATGTTGGTAACCAACACGTCATCGCGCCGCCCAAGGCGGATAAATTCGTTCGCTGCTGAGATGGCAAAGTGCTTCATATCGCCCCCGGAGCGGGTCTACCGCTCGCCACACTAGTCTACCGCTGTCTCAGGAATTGAAACTGCCGGAAGCCCGGCGCTGAACGCCCCGTGCACCACTGCTGCACCAATGTGGGCGCAAGCACCTGAATTCAAACGGAATCCGGCCCATCCATCATGGGGGCCACGGAAAGACGGATATCGTTTGAATTCAATGTCTTACGCATGTTTCGGTGCATCCTTGGTGCGCCGGGACTCCCTGTAAGTCCCTGTTTTTCCCTGCTGATCCCGGTGTAATGTACCCGTGCTGCACCAAGCAGCGGGGAGTGCACCAAGACATGGCAGTAGTCGAAAAGCGCGGAAAGAAGTGGCGGGCAATGGTCCGCATCAAACCCCATCCTACCGCCTCGAAGACCTTCAACGGTCGCAAGGCCGCTGAGGATTGGGCTCGCATTACAGAAGATGCCCTTCGGGCGGGCCTGCCTCCGCCGCAGGAGAGCATGACGCTGGAAACCCTCATTGATCGGTACATCAAGGAGATGGACCGCTTCAAACCCATTTCAGCCACCAAGCGCGGAAACCTGCGCCGATGGGTGGAAAGCCTCGGCGACCGGGAAGTGTCCTCACTCACCGGGCAGGACATTTTGAACCACATCCGGGCCAGGACAGCTCCCTCCGCTGCGCTGAACGGCGGTAAGGCACCCGGCCCGGCAACCATGGCGATGGAACTCGGGTTCCTGGCTGAGGCCCTGGCGGCTGCTCGGTCGCTATGGAACATGACGATCCCGGACGTGGTGACCGCCGTCCGGCCAGTGCTGCGCCGCGCCGGAGCCATCGCCAAGCCAGAGGAGCGCGACCGACGCCCGACAGCCCAAGAGCTTGACGAGCTGGCCGCCTTCTACAAGTTCAACTTTGGCGCCATCCCGATGCGCGACCTGATCCCGTTCGCCATCGACTCGGCAATGCGCATGGGCGAGATTGTTGCACTGCGGTGGGAAGACTACCAAAGCGGTGACAAGCCGATGGTCCTGATCCGGGACAGAAAGGATCCCAAGGACAAGAAGGGCAATCATCAATGGGTGCCCCTACTGGGGCGGACAGCAGAGATCATCGAGAGCCAGCCCCGCACGGGACCGCTGATCTTCCCATTCAAGTCAGACAGCATCGGGGCGTCGTTCCGCCGCGCCTGCAACCGGCTACAGATCGAGGATCTTCACTTCCATGACCTGCGCCACGAGGGAACGTCCAGGCTGTTTGAGCGGGGGTACACCATTCCAGAGGTCGCCATCGTGACGGGGCATAAGGATTGGAAGTCCCTCAAGCGGTACACCCAGCTTGCCCCTAGCTCATTGCACCGGGGCGAATCGAACCTCACTCGCCCCCTGGCGGACGCCTACACGCCGGGAAACCCAGGGCGCGAGGATTGACGGAATGCCTTGGCGAGTTGGCCGGAGTAAACTCCCGGCCAAGGAACGAGGGGCACGCCATGCAGGACGAAATTCGCATACTCATCTATGCCACTGGCACGGTGTGCCTTCTGGCCTTTGTCCACCTCCAGATATCTGCGTGGCTCATGCACGGCTGGATGCGAGCGTTCTACGTATCTGGTGGCCGCTGGCGAGGCGCGGGGATCGTGCTGCAGGTGATGGCGTGGATCACGGCGGTAGCGATCACCATGGCTGGCGTTTCGCTCCTGCTCTCTTGGATGCCTCGCGGCTGGGGGTGGCAGGACGAAATAGGAACCTTCACGTCCTACGCGACAGACCTTGCCACATGGGCCGGTATTTTCATGGGCTCCGGCTGGGTGTGGTCCCTGTTGCAGGCGGGGCGGAGAACTGTAGAGCGTCCGGCTGCCTGAGACAGTCGCCCTACAGCTCTGGTGCGTTTGTAAACAAGAGCGCATAGCCGGAGTTTGCAGTGATGAACACTATCCGGTCGTCGCCATCACCGACTGCGTTCCAAACAGTTATAAACCCGAACGGGCTCCCGTCAGCCGCCGGACTGGCAACCTTGGTCCACGCAAGCCCATCGACACTGGTGTACAGGCCGTACATGCTCACAAGCACGAACATGCCAAGTCGCGCGGCGTAGATGATTTTCCCGTTCGCCTTGCTGAAGGCGTTCGAGCTTGGGTTCGGAAGATTGATGGTCTGCCAAGTCGTGCCGTCAAATCGCCGGACGTTGGCATCGCCCCCATGGATAACCAACGCCCTTGCAATTGGGCTATATGCCGGCGCCTCGCTCAGTGCTGCGCCGCTGTTGCCGATGTTGATTCCTGTGTTCGTCCAGGAGAGCGCATTCGGCGACGTTACGATGTTGTAAGAAGTATCAATCGCCACCCAAAGTGACGCCTCCGGGAACCAGCGAGCAGGGGATGCGGAGAAGTTCATTCCCTGGCCGGCAGAGCCTGCCGTCCATGCGCCAGAGTAGCCTGCCGATGTGTAGGAACCACCCATGCCGACGCACTTGCCATCACCGTAGGACAAGTTTCGATACGCGTCAGCAGTGTTGCTCGATACCGTGGCCAGCACATCGGGAGCGGTCTCTACGATCAACGTCGTGCCTAGTAGACCGACGAAAGCACCTGTGTCGGTGTTCACAGCGCAAGCCTCGTAGTCGGCGGTCGACGCAACTGTCCAGGTAGCGCCGTCAACGCTCGTCTGACGGGTCGTCTTGCACGCATGAAACTTGCGACCGATGCGGCTGTAAGCCACCTGGCCGATCTGGAATCCGGTGCTGCTGGCGAGAGGGCCGGAGCGCACGACGCCCGTAACGGTCACCTTCTGGCAGATGATGGAGCCGACCCACAGATAGGATCGACCAGTGGAATCGCTCACCAGCAGCGACACCTGAAACGTCCGTTCAATGCTCAATCCAGCGGCGGCAACGGTGTGATCCCACTCGAAATCATCCACGAACAGAATCTTGTTTTCACGGAATCTGATCCCATTCCCCGCGATGTTGATGGTCTCTGCCCCAGCAGGCGCAATGCCAGTGACGTTCGAGTCATAGACGCGGTTCTTGCTGGCCGACATGACCCGGTTACCCTCTGCAGCCTTGATTACTTCACCCGCCGCGTTCCGGTACTCAAGCATGACTGATGCGCCAGCATTGCCCTCCGACGATGCGCCCTGGCGAACCTTGCACTTAGCGCGGGTGGTCTGCCCTGGATACACCGAATAGCGGGTGTTGTTCGAGATAACGGACTCACCTTGATTGTTGAGATAGCCAGCTGCCCATGATCCACTCGGCGGGTTTTCAGTTGCGATTGTCCACCCATTACCGCCAGCCCAACCGGTATTGCCCGACTCAAATCCGGGATTTGAGATGGGAGCTTGCCCAGGCATGTAGGCGGGCCACGTAACAACTACCTGCTTGGTTGATTGGTCAACGAATACCTGAGTCCCTTCCGGAAGCCGGTCGCCATCAATCTGCCGAACAAGGCATGTCCCAACACCGTTGACAATCTGCAGCCGCCCCTCATACGGAACGAACGGCTCAGCGAAGGCAAATTTGCCAGTGACAAAAAGGACCGGACGCGGAAACTGCTGGTCAAGGTCGGGCCTGTCGTAGATTCGAGCCGTCATGTCAGCCTGCCCTCTGACCTACCAAGTAGACCCGCAGCCCCTTTGCATTGGCTGTTCCAACTTGGTCAACGTCGATGGTGATCTCATCGCCCTTGGCCAGCACATTCCCTCCCGCAACGAGAACGGGAGGAATGGCCGCCGTCATGGTGGTTCGTTCGTTGTTGTCGAAAGTGAGCTTCGTAGACAGGATGCTCGTCCCGTTGCGATTCACGTCCACAGTAAGTGCAACCCCTGACGCCTGGGCGACTGCCAAAGTGGCGTAGATCCCACCGTTAGCGACGGTATCCAACAACATTCCGTAAGGCAGGAACAAGCTCGCCTTTCCGGTCCCGGTGACTATGTTGGTGCCGATCAGAACTGATCCATCGACCAAATCGAAGCACTGAAGATCCGGCGCAGAGGCAACCCGCAAGAGGTCGCCAGCGGCAACCCACGCGTCAGCATCTGGAGCAGTGCAGGTCCCACTGACCACACTTCCTTGGCCGCGCGTCTTAGCTTGGAACCCTTGGGGCAGCGTCAGCTGACCGCCGCCGCCCTCAATAGCAAGGGCTACCTGCCCCACCCCGACCTGCAGCACTGAGAAGAACTGCCCCTGCCTCCAGTCAGCAGAGCCGCCAGTGTTCGCGCGGATCGTGATGGTGATCGGCGTCGCGGAGTTAGCCAGGATCAGCGAATTGTGGCGATTGCCAGCAATCGTCGCGTTGCCGGTGATGCTGACCACGCTGGCCGCAGTGGTGTAGATGGGCGTTTCACCGATCCACGGCCGGGCGTAGCCGCGCAAGGTGGTGAATCCACGGACGCCATCACCGAGCGGCGCGCTGAATCGAATGGCAGGGGGGGCACCGCTCACGCCTGGCACAATCCGAAACTCGCCGATTCCGTCGCTATCGACCGGCCGGGATACTTTGTAGTTGCCCGCCCCTGCCGTTATCTCAGCGGCAGTGTCATAGAACAGAGGATCGAGAACGTCCGCTCCAGTGAGCGGGAAGTCCGTAACCTCGCCATCGCCCTCGAACGTCCAGAACTTCGGCGACACTCCGACCGTTCCGCCACCGTTCTGGATCTGCTCTATGAGAAGCAGAGCGCTGCGGACATTGAGTGCGTCCATGTCAGCGATAGAGTCGCCAACACGGATGATGCGGTTGCCTTTCGCATCCCACACCATCTGGCCACTGCCACCTGGGTCAAGGATGATCTGCATCACTCGTGATGCAAGCTGCTGGATCATCATGACCGGGGCGTCTTGATCTTGGTTCAGCGTGTCGGACAGCAGGTCGCCCAGATTCTGGAACTCGGTTTCTCGGGCATACGGCATATTGCGGGACCGCTCGACTACCGCATTGGCAGCTGGCGGCGACACAAACACTGCATTGCCACCGCTCTCATTGCCAACACCGGTCACGGTGTAGTGAACGCCCAGCTGCCGGACTAGGCCGTTGACGGTGACGAGGAGATCCTCCTCAGAGAGGATCTTGAAGCTGTAGGGGAACGTCGTCGTTACCCCGTTGGCAACGGACGAGTCAGGACCGGTGTATGCGGGGACAGACATGCGGGTAGCCGATGGGTTGGGATGGCCCATCCTGTCCCGCTATCTGTTCGGGTTCCCGACTATTTCTGCCGATGCTCGTCCAGGCACTCGGCCGTGTGAGCCCGCTTGTTCTCGCTGTCCTCATAGGCTCCAACAGCGCCGACGTAGGCCGCAGCCCAAGGCTTCCATTCAGCGACGTTCGGCGGAGCTGGCGGCCTCAGGGCAATCGCTCGTTCGCTGCACCCTGCAGGCGGCACGTAGCGCACGTTCGTGGGCCTCACGAGCCATGCGCAGGACGTGAGCAGTAGAGTCAGGATCAGAGTAAGCAGCAGTCGCATTGATGGCCTCCACCGCCTTGACGGTGCGTTCTCGGGTTTCATGTGTGTCCAGGTCGACCGCATCCGCTGTGTCGCGGCTGATCTGAACGCTGGTGCTGGTGGCCTTCACATCCGCGCGAAGCGACTTGTTTACTGCCGCCATGTCCTCATCTGCGCGGCCTTTCAGGTAGCAACCGCCGATGATGGACAGCAGCACGATCACGACGGCGATCTGCACTGCCTGTTTTGGGGTAAGGATCATTGGATGGTTCCTCTACAGGTCATCATTTCCCATTGCCTGCGGGCGGGAATCCCGCCGCAAGCGCCCTTCCATTGAGGGAGTGCGCAATCCCGCTTCACGCCGTTGACCTTCACGTATCGCCATTTCCAGATTTCATCGCATGCAGCAGTGCGCTCACCCGCGTTGAGCCGGCGGGCAGCCGTGCTTGAGCAAAAGGCATTGGTCCCGACGTTGTAGGCAAAGTGTCCCCATGCCTTGACTTCGTGAAACTGGAAGTCGCCCCGAACGCACTGCCCCATGTGGCCAAGCATGGTTTGCACATACACCGTCTCCAGCCTTGTGCACTCCGCATCCGTGTAACGCCTCCCCTTCACTACGGCAGAGCCGGTGATGCCGGCGCACGCGGTCAGGATCCCGGCTGAGTCGTAATAGGGGACGTACCGCCGACCTTCGTGCGCGGGATCGTTCTGGCCAAGCGCGGCCACCAACGCCAGGACCAGCGCAGCAGGTGCAGCAGCAAAGCCGAACTTTCGGCCTCGACCGCCGTCCTGGGTATCAGCCGCCACGGCGGAACACCCAAGCAGCTACTCGCCGGACCGTTGCCCAGCGCGCGCGCCCCCATTGCGTCCAGTCGCCCCAGTTCTTCACCACCACTGAGAAAGCCTGGAGCAGAGTGAACAGGATGGTACAGATGAGTGCGATATCGCTAAGCGTGTAGCCTGGGGTGTAAGTCCCCGCAGTGACGCCAGCGGCCGGCGCCACCTTTGCCACCGCCATTGCGACATCCTGGGTAATGGTCTCTTTCATCGAAGCTCCGAACGGTTGGCGTTCAGCGCTCGAATGGAACCTCGAAGACTCCAGCGCTGGTCCCCCAATGTTCGCGGTCCGGGACGTGCGGATTCCCGACAATTTTGTGGATCCGCTCCGGCGTGCTGCTCAGGGCCCCTGCGCCTGCGTCCAAGAGGTCATCCGGCTGATTGGCGACGTTTGCCTTCCAGTCCTTTGCCTGATCCCAGAACGCCCCCCTCAGCACGTCCACGTGGCCCCATAGCTGGCCATTGGACTTGAGCAGCGGTTCCCATGCCTCAAGGATCCGTTTGTTCTTATTGACTGAGGAAGTCACCTCTTTGACCCCGCACCGGAGCCGGCGCTGCTTCAAGGCAGCCTTGAGGGACGCTGGCGCAAATCCACCGATCCCGTTGGTTTCGACCGTGATGCTGGTGATTCCGAACTCATCCACCAAATCGCACAGTTGCCAGACCTGGCCCCCAATGATTCTCATGCCGTCATCGGTAGTCTCCAGCACCTCACCCGTCAGCTGGGCAATGCGATGCAAGTACCTGCGCCCGTATATGTCCTGCAGCACCAAGGCCGCAGCCGAGATATCGGAGCGGAGCTTTCCGCTGGATGGATCCCAGCGGATGGCGCCGCCGGCAATCTGGATGGAGCCGAGGAACATGGCCGTCTCACCGTTCGCCTTGCGGATGACCGGCTCATCCTCATAGGGGACGATCCGGTTGGGATCGAGGCGGACCTCGGTGATTGGTTTGGCGTGCAGCTGATACTGAGAGTCCCACTCGCCAATCGTGCGCGTCTGCTGCCGGCGTAGCTGCATCTCCTCACGGTCGAATCGCTCTGGCCAAGCCGATCCCGCATAGCAGTCGATCAGCGCGCCGTTCGGGTTGTCGAGAAGAAGGACGGTTCCCTCAAGCCTGTAGTCCACGCCTTCGAGCAAAAGACGGGCGGTTTCGCCAATGCCCATGAACACATATTCAGGGCGGAACCCTACGTCATGCCTGCCGCGCTCTGCCTTCTCAATTCGGTATTCCTGCTGGAACATGCGGACCACCATGCTGACAGCGCCCTGCCTCTTCACGTCCTCATAGATGGAGTCGTGGGTGTGCGGCGTGCCGATGTAGAGTTTTGGGGCCCCAGGTGTAGCGATGTGAACTTGCTCACCCAGGCGGAACCGCAGCTTCTCGCGCGCCTCAGGTGTGCCAATGTTCCCAGGGACTTCGATATCGTCGTTCTGGATGAAGTCGGCGCGAGAGCTGGTTGTGTTCGAGAGGATGCCTCGCGCGAACATGCTGGCGTTGCGGGCGTCGTTTTCCATTGCTCCTTTCACCCACCACTGCTCCACGGTCCCTATTCCTGCCGGCAGCAGACCGCTTGTGAGAGGGTGATTCCTCAGCACGTTCTGCGTACCTCGACTGGTCTTGAGTGCGGTCCCGTCTGCTTCTGACTGGTGAAGGATTCGGGTGAGACTCCAGCAGTAGTAGATCCAGGCGTTGAACACCTCAAGGATCGTTGACTTGGCGTGACCTCGCGGCAGCATCAACAGGATCAGCGGGTTGGCTCCGACCCATGCATGTTCAAGGAACAGGCACACCCTGACGTGGAGGTCAGGAATCTCCCACCCCATGCGATTCGCCCACATGGCGAAGAAGGCGAGGAAGGAGATGCGCGGTGTGACTGTGCGACGATCAGGCAGCATTCTTCGCCCCGATGCGCTCAAGGAGCTTGCTTGCCTCGCGCTCTGCGGCCTTGATTTCGGCCTCAGGGTCGGGATCCTTGTCGCCGCCTCCAGGCGCTCCTGTCTCCCTCAGCAACTGCTGTAGGCGGCACAGCAGGGCAACCGATTGAACAGCGGTCTTCCTGCACCATGCGGCGTCGCCACGCTCGTCCTTGCTCATGTCGCACAGGGGCTTGTCGGATGCCGTCCAGTTGGACGGGTCAGCGTCACGGATAGCCACCTCGGCCAGGGATTCGGACACATCCTGCAGGCGCTTGCGCTGGTCGTCTCTCATCACACCTCTCCTGCCATCGCGGTCAGGTCGGGAGCCCGGTCGGGCACTGGCTCACCCGGCTCCCACCAGTATTTCTGGCCGAACTCGCGCTCGCTACGCTGCTTCATCTTGCGCAGATAGCCGGGGGAGAAATACTCCTGCAGCTGGTGGAAAATCAGATGGTCAAGGGCGCCCTTCGCATACCAGAGGTTCGCGCCTGGGGTGTTCCCCTTGACGAATCGAACAGCCTCCGCCCCCGCATGCGTGTCCTTCCCCTGGACTGCCTCCATGATGTTGCCCTGAGTCAGTTTCAGTACGTCCTCCGCAAGTCCCGCGACCGGGCCAAGCGCAGCGGCAAAGGGGGATTGGCCATAGCGCGACGACTCAGAGAATAGGAAGTCGCCATAGAGGCCGAGTGACCCTCCCTTAAGCATCGCTGCTATACCGAAACGGGGGTCTGTCATGTCGCGCGGATCACGACCAGAAAGCATGTCGCTGATCTGCATGGACACTGCTCCCATGACAGTGGTCGAGGCAATCAGCGTGGCGAGATAGGCAGCCCGCCCAGTCCCCGTGGGCATCGACCAGCCTCGCTGAATATGACGGGTCATCATCGCGATGGGGAACGACTTGAACAGGAAGAACGACCGGGTCAGCTCGCCCTTCCAGGTGCCGCGCTGTAGGCCGGTCATCATCATTGCCCGCTCTTTCGCGCCGGGCTCAATGACCGCAACGTCGGTCTCCTCCAGAACTACGCCAAGCAGGCGGGTAGCTGCGTTCTCGCGCAACGTTGCTGGGTCACCCAAGCCGGCAAGCTTGGCGTCGGGGATGCGATAGATTGAGTCTGGCGTCAGCATTGTGTCGTTACCGCCGCCCCAATCTTCCAGCTGGGCCAGCCTCCACACTGAATAGTCGGTGTCAGTGATCCCCTTCGACAGGAGTATCCGGTGGTCAGCAGCGTCGATTGCCTTGAGGTCGGCGTGGTCCCGCACCACCGATCCCATTGCGTGCATGAAGGTGACCCCATAGGCGCGTTTGCGCGCCTCGGTAAGCGCGTTCAGGCCACTGGCTCGCAGAGTTACGCCAGCCAGCTTGTTGGAGAACGAGCTTGCCAGGCTGTCATTGCCGAATCTATTCAACGACGAAAGCAGAGTGTTCATAGCCAACCCTGCCCGCAGCGCCATGCGCTTTTCCATCTTGTTCGCTGGGTTGAGGGCTGCCAGCTCGTTCGAGAACAGACGCATCGCCGGAAGGTTGTTAACGTGCGCCGACAGGTACATGGTTGCGTCGTCTGAGAACGACGTGATGACCGCAGACCCCAAGCGGGAAGCGGTCATCCAGCTGCGTAGGGTGTCGAAGGTCTCAGCCAGCCAGCGCGAGGCCACAGGCTGCGTCCTGCCGGCCACTTGGTTGTAAAGGTTCTCGCTTGTGATCGCGCGCTTCTCAAGTCGACCGGCTGCGTTGGGATCAAGGAGGGCTTGCTCCTGTAGCGCCTTGTCGCTGAACAGCTTGAACGCGAGGTCAGGATTCGGGCCAAAGGTCTCCACAAGGGCAATGTCCTTGGAGACTCCGGAAATATGCCCGGTCAGAACTTCATAAAGCGAGCGTTCGCCGTAGTTCTGTTGGTACTGCAGGTAGGCGTCAGCGTCCTTGAAGTGCACCTGCCGGGACTCGTTGCCTCGGTTTGCGCGCATACCTCCGCCCATTCCACCTCGGCCCGGCTGCAGCTTGTTGATGCCGCCAGTAGCGATGCTCTCCCAGGCATGGCCGAGGAATTCCCCAACCTCAACGTCAGTCATGCGGCTGCCGTCCTCGTTCATGTACCGCTTGCGGTCGAGGAGAGGCAGCGTGTCCTGAATCCACTGCACACGGCCTGCTTTGGCCACCAGAGACTGGGAATGGTGATGCGGCATGCCCCAGTCATCGAGTTGGCCAACGTCGCCACCTGAGCGGTTGAAGCGCTCTCTCAGCGAGCCAGTGATGCTATGGAACACCTTCGCGCCCGCTGCTGCATCCGCGTCGCCCGTCTTCATCCCATGCAGCTCCCGGACAACGTTGCTGACGCCTTCGGCGTTCTCAATCAACCCGAAGAACTTGGGGTTCGTGGCCTCCAGTGTGTCGAGCATCTGCCGGAGGGCATCACGCTCGATGGCGCGGGCTCGGGTCTCCACAGACAGGGCGTTACCTTTGCCATCCGCATGGAACGCAACCATTCGGTCCAGTCCGTCGAACTTGTCCGCGAACTGTTTGAGGTGGTTCTCCACTCGGTCGTGAGCGAGGATGGTCAAAGCGATCCGCTGCTTCTTCTTCCCGGCTTCGCGCACCAGCTCTAGCGCGGCCTCCTTCGCCGCCTCCATGAGGCGCTGGTCGGGTGACCTCGCGAGCTGTGCTTGCGGATCCCGAACGGAGTTCTGCCGCATGTGTCGACTGATTCGAGCCTCAATGCCCTGAATCTCGGCGGCATTGAGCTTGCGCCCAATTGCTGCGGTTACGGCGTCGATGCATTCGCTTCTCATCAGGCAAACCTCAGTGCACAGGTAACGGCGGCGGCGAAGCCACGGGAATCAATCTCTGCTTGCGCAATCTCGGCGTCGGCACGGGCAATCGCTTCGGCGGCGGTCACCACCGTTCCGTCGTCAAGCGTGACCTGCATGTCTGGGTTGGCCGCAACGGCTTCAAGCGCAGCCTGCTGCGACAACTCCGCACTGTTCTCCTGAGCCACCGGCTGCGCTCTTGCCATTGCCTGCGGCTCAGCGTTGGCGCCAGCAACCGCAGCTGACGGTGCCTCAATGCCGGCCGGGCTGGATGCACGCGCTGGCCCAATTTCCAAGGAACCCGGCGTCATCCAGTCCGGCCCCTCACTGCGCCCGCCCTGGCGGCCTACGTTGCGCGCAGGGATATCAATGGGAGGCGTAGCCCCCGAATCACGGAGAACCTGCCGTGGCGTCTCCCGCATCCGGTCTCGTCCGCTGAGACGGTCAGCCAGCGCGATCAGGTCAGGGTCGCTGTCGATACGCTCCAGGCGCGACCGCAACTGCTTGCCCACAGCGTCGTACCCAGTTGCCGTCGCCGACTTCTCTAGGGCCTGTCGGATCTCCACACGGCGTGCAGTCAGCGCGTCGAATTCCTCACGGCTGATTCGCTCTCTAGGATCTGCCGGGACGATGTTCTCCCGAGCCAGTTGTTCCTGCCGGCGAATAACGTCCACCAATGCGGCGTCTTCCTGCCGGTACTCTGAAACCTGCTCGGGGGTCAGTCGGTCCTGCTTTGAAAGCTCGTCCAGGGTGGTCAGACGCTGCTCAACGATGGCCGCCGCCTCAGTTGGCGTTGTCGGCGGCAGCTCCACCGAAGCGGCACCGGCTGGAGCTACCTCAGCTGCGACCATGCGGACCACTGCGGGCGCCTCGACACCAGCTCGGCGGGCCCGTTCGTCCCAGTTAGCAATGGCCTCCCCTTTCGTCTTCCCCTTGAGATACGGGTTTGCATCGAGCTGCGCCTTGCTCAGGATGCGAGACATGGGCGTTTCGTCTGCAGCCCTGGCGAACGAAACGCCTCGCTCCTCTCCGAAGTGATGGGCGGCATAAAGGTTGTGGGCCGTTGCATCCATGCCGGCTGATTCGAGGGCGGCAGTGTTCTTTGCGTCCAGCGCACGCGCCATCTCGCCAGACTTTGCCGGATCCTTTCGCGCGGCCAGCAGCTCGTTATCATTCAGGCCCCTGGCCCAACTGGGCTTGGCCTGGGCGACGATGCTGCGCCACGTACCGGCGGTGAACTGATCGATACCGGTGGCGCTGCTGGACGCATTGGTTGCATCAGCACGGAACCCCGACTCGAGAGCCCGCCGATACGCCTCATATCGAGCCGGTCCTAAATCGTAGTTGGCGGCCATCTCACTTGGCACACCAGCTCGTGCGAACGGCAGGAACTCAGCCGCCTGGATCGACTCCGCGACACTTACCGGCTCGCCGCGCAGTACCGAACGCATCGCCGACGCCAGGGCGTTCTGGTGTGCAGCGCTCGAAGCCTCGTCTCGGGGCAGGCCAGGAGCGGTATCCACTTGCATGTGCTTGGCATTGGAAACCGTCAGCACAGCGTCCCGGTCCGCACTGGTTGCCCTTGGCCCGGCCTGCAGGTGGGCGATACCACCGAATACGGCGCCAGTAAGTACGTCGACCGCTCGCGCCTCAAAGTTGAGGGGGCTGTATGCCTTGGCCAGCTCTGCGTTGCCAGAAGATTCAAGCACTGCCTGCTGTGCTGCTGCCGTGGCCGTGCCAACTGCCAGGTTGGCGGCTGCGCCGGAGCCGACGCGCTGCAGCAAGGTTGTTCCGAAGCTGGCCGGGATCTTGAAGCCGAGCATGGTTGCGCCGGCCGAGACCGCACCGAACGCTACTGCGGCGCCGGACCCGACCCCCTGCTTGACCAAGCCGGCGGGCGCCTCAATTCCCTCGTTGCCGGCCAGTAGCGCAGGATTCCCGCCCGTCACTGCCAGCGGGACCGCGATCTGAGCGAGCCCACCCGCGATGCGTCCAGCCGTTCCGGTCTGCGCCGGGTCCGGAGCCCAGTATTCGGTTGCGCCTTGGCCAACGTCCTCAACGACATTGCGGAAGTACCAGTCCTGTCCGCTGACCTCCGGCGCATCGGTGTTGACCTTGATCCCGTACTTTCGAGCAAATGCCGCTGACTCAGGCGTGCGGAACGACGCAAGATAGTCATCGCGGGCCCCGACTACCGGGGACGCAGCCAGGGCCAGTGTCGTGAACGTCCTGGACCCACCCTGCATGACGCCCCCGCCAACTGCCGAGAGGAAGCCGGAGAACGTCCCTGGCGTCACCTTCGACAGGTCGAGTGGATTCCGTGCCACCTGCTCGTTCAGGGCGAGCCCGCCCTGCTCATCAATATCAAATACGCTCATGGCTGGCTGCTCCCATCAATCCGGATCATCAAGGGCGTGCCATCCTTCTTGTAGAGATAGGACATGCCACTTTTGACGAAGAATGTGTTCTCACCGGACTGCGCCAACCCGAAGGCGCCGAAGTTGCCAACCGTCGAGTCAGGCAGCCCAGCGGCGCGCGCGGCTGTAGTGAAGGCAGCCTCAGCCCGGTCCTCGAAGTCGTCCGCAGACATTCCCCATGGCGCCAGGACTTCGCCACGTCCATTGATATCCACCACCTCGCCCAGCGATGCACGGATTGCCTGCCGCATGCGCGTGGAGTCGACTTGCCCGCTCTGGTCCCCCTCAGCAGAAGACTTGCCGGTGTAGTAAGCGCGGACAGCCTGCATTGCCACGTCGGCCGCACCGGGGCGGCCAGCAAAGAGCTGCCCTGTCGTGTCGGTGAATGCAGTCCGGAAATCCTTGTCCGGTGGGATCGGGAACTTGATATCGCCCTTCTGCTGGAGAATCCGATTGCCCTCCAACATGGTCGCCGACACATCGCGCGCGCCGACAGTCTCATTGGGTGAGAACCAGTGCTTCGCAGTGGTGACGCTGGCCCGCTCCTTGGTGGCAAGCATGCCCGCATACGCGACGACAGGCTCCTCGGGGGAAATCTGCTGCATCACCCGGTTGAACACCTTGTCATCCATCACGGCAGTCCGCAGCTGACCGAGCATCGCCGTCTGCTGGACTGCGGTGGAATTCTTGAGGGTGTCGGCGAAAACCTTCACTTCTTGCGGTAGCAATAGGCGCTCTTGGACCTGAGTTCCCCAGCGCTTACGCATACCCTGGATAGTGGCCATGCGGTCGTTCAACTGGGAGCCAATCTCCCAGGCATCGGCAGGGGATGCCAGGGACGCGAATTTCAACGGCTCGACTTCGCCACCTTCGCGCGCAGCGTTGTAGAGAAGCGGAGCGTCGAGCAACTGCTTCTGATTCGCCTCGACTGCGTTCTTGAGCCGATCTAGGTTGGCCTTCTGCGCCACGGTCCCGCCTGCGCTCAGTAGATTGGCCTCCTCCTGCTGGACGAAAGCCTGCTGCTGGTCAGGCCCAAGTCGCAGCACGCCCTGAACAACCTTCTCCTGCTCCACTCGCTCTTGGAACTCCAAGGCGGTTGAGGTGCCCTTGACGGTGTCGGCCCACTTCGCCCACATGTCGGGTGTTGCCGGGACGCCGCTGGCGATCTGCCGGTCGATCTGGTCGATTACCCTCTGACCCTTGGCGTCCAGACGATCCTGGGCCCGCTCAGCGCGATCCAGAAGCGTCTGCTGACGGGTAACCACCTGGGACAGCAGCGCATTGCGCTTCTCAGGGTCGAGCTTGTTGGCATAGAACCCATCACCCGCAGAGAGGTCATGCTCCAGCTTCGCCAGCCCGGCGGGATCCTCGCGGTTGAAAATCGCCTGTTGCGTTGCGTGGGTCGTCCAGTTCCGGTCCTTGAAGTCCTGCAGCAACTTCCCGGATGCCGCATCGTCCAAGCCGGATGAGCGCCCCAGCCCACCAACGAGTTCATCGGCGCGGAGGTTGACCGCTTCGATATCGGCACCGGGCATGCCGGCGATCTTGCCGAGCTTGTCCAGGCCGGAGGTCACCTGATTGCGAAGATCCGCACGCTGAGCGGTCTGGACCGCTCGCTGCACCTTCATCTGTCCAGCATGTGCGGCGCGCTGGGTGCCCCGCTCATAGGCAAGCTGATCGTCCGGAGCCAATCCTTCAATACTCGGGCGCCGGATCTGCCCGACCTTGGAGCTGTACTCCTGACCGGCTTGGCGGTGGTCAAGGCCGCCAGTAGCCAGGGAATCCTCGGTCTGCAAGGTGGCATCCTGAACTGCCATCTCGTAGTCGAGCTGTGCGTTCAGCGCCTTCGCCCTGGCAAGGGTTTCGTCCTGCTGCTTCTGCCGGCGGGCCTCCTGATCTACAACCGTCTGCGCGCGATCGGCAACGGCCATGCCAGTCTGGCCAAGGTTGGCCACCGCCTCCGCTACGGCTCCGACACCAGCGCCGCTTACAGCGGTGCGGATTACCGGGGCCTGCGTGGCGCCACGTCCAAAGCCTCCCGTGGGAATCTTTGCCATGTCAGTAGCCTCCCGTCGCCGGCTGCTTCCAGCCACGCCCACTGTTACTGGCGCCCCTGAGCAGCGAGCTGCCAGCGTTCACATAGCCCGCAGTCCTCGCCTGCTTGCCAGTGTTCCGGTAGCCCTGCGCCTCGGCATCCAGTCGATTGGCGCGGTCAGTACCGCCGGCCAGCGCGAGGAACGCATCCTCCTCGGAGTCGCGAACAATCTGCTGGTCGATTCGGAGCGCGGTATCACTGTTAACATCGACGCCGGATGCGGCGAGTTCGGCGATTGCATTGGAACGAATTTGCTCCCGCTGCTTACGGATCCGCATGGCCTCAACTTCTGCCGCGCTCTGCGCAGTCCGCTTGTCAGCCTCCGCCTGATTGGCCAGATAGTCGTTGTACTTCTTCGTCTCTATGCCCTGCTGAACTGCGGCGCCTGCGGCCAGGATGGTCGCGCCCCACTGCAGCACCGGAATAACTGCAACGCCCATGGCTCAATCCCCCCTGTATTCGAGATAGGCCCCGGTGCGAGCGAACCCGATGGATTCATAGACGCGGACACTCCGCTCCAAGGCGACGCCAGTGGTAATGCCGGCCTGAATCAGGTCAGCCTTTGCGCTCTTGCACCACTCGACATACGCGCGTAGGAGTTGCACGCCGGACCGGCCGCCCCTGCTCTCTGGGCGGATGTAGATCCCGTATTCGCCTGCAACGCGGGCATCGGCAAACCAGGTGGCATCGCAATAGCCTGCGGCCATGCCGATCAACACGCCTTCCTCCTCGATGACGATCAAGCACCCCTCGTCCTGGCGCCCTGCGATCAATGAGAGAAACAGATTCGCGAGCTTGTCGGGGGCAAAGGGGAAGCGCGCATAGGTCGACTCCGCGTGCATGGCCTCGGCCAACACGAGCAGCGCGCCGATATCGGCATTGGAAGCGGAGCGGATCATCCGTTGTTCACCGTGATAGTTGTGATAACTGCTTGCAGGTGGAAGTGGTAGGGCTGGGTTTGCTCAATCTCGATGTTGAAATCCCCAGTCCCCCAGCCAAGCGACTCAATCGGAACGTCCCCCGTGATGACAGGGGGCGGCCTGTCCAGGGCGCCGAGGCCCATCTTTCGGCCCTGCAGCACTTGGCCGTTGACCGTGGTTCCGGTCGTTTCGAGGAATCGACAAGTGATTGCTGAAACGCTGATAGCGCTGGACTGGCTCGTCCCAACCTGCGTCTGTAGCGCCGGCCGGAGCAGCGACACGCGGGGGACGAACTTCAACCCAATCTCAATGCTCTTGGCAGGCCGTTCGATGGTGATCGAGCCGCCCGAGACAACGCGATCCAGCAGCTCCACGCCATCGGCCTTGACCTTCACTGTCATCCCCTCAAGGTGCGTGAGGCCATCCCAGGTCGCAGCGCCTGCGGGGTTGTTGCCAGTGATCGCGCTATCGGTGCACAAGTCCGGGTCAAAACGCTCCACGTAGCGGACTTGCTGGCCGTTGACCTCACGGGCGACGATCACCCACACCTGGGAGCTGGTCTCGGTGGGCAGCACTGCCACTGCATCGAACTTCCCTTCCGTCTTCTGCCCCGTCCAGGCGATCACGTCCTGATCCCTGTCGAAGGTGCAAACCGCCATGCGGCCATCCGCCGTGGTGGCGAACAGGAATGGCTCAGGTTCGGACTGATACGCCAAACCCGTGATCCCTGCCGCGACAAGGTGCTCAGACAGGACCGTGATATCTGGAGCTGCGAACTGGTCGGCATCCACCCGATCCGCAGACAAGGCGCGGATCTTCGTAGCGCCGCGCTGGACATACATCAGCTCGTTGCCGATGCGCTCTGGCGATACCCTGCTGCAGCCGAAGTTGGGCTGCGCCTTGACCTTGTTCTTGGCGTTCGGAGCAATGGCCGAGTCATCGGTTCCTCGTGCCGTCACGGCGCCGCCAGCACTGAGTGCGATCAGCGAGCCAAGGGCGGTAAGGTGCGTGATCGCATCCTGATTCTCGCTGGCGGCGGACAGAGAGATGGCGTCGTCAGATTCCGAGCCAAGCTCAAAGTTCAGGTATTCACCGATGCGTGAACCCCACATGGTGAGCGGGAACTGACGTGACCCGCCGGTCCACAACCTCTGTTCGTAGAAGGTTCCGGTCCTCGGGTATCCGTTTGCGCCGCCCCAGGCATCGCCCATCAGCACCCACGCCAGGGCTGGCACGGCGACCACTGCTGACATTGCCTTTCGCAACTCTCCGGTGGCCACGGTCGATGAGGTCACAGCGGTGATCTGCACAAGGCCGGCATTGAGGTCCACCCACTTGCCTACGTCGTCCGCGCGCCAACCACCAATTGCTAGCGTCAGCGTGATTACTGCACCCACCGCTGGCTGCTCGTTGCCTGTGCCACCCGACCACGAAGGCGTGAGAGTTGTGAATGGGCTGCCAGTGATGACCCATTCCCCGGCGGGGATCGTCAGCGAAGGGAATGGGGTAAGAACGTCGACCGTCACTGAGGTGGCGCTTGCGTAGGCCGTGACCATGGCAACGCCCCCGTCTGTTTCAATCTCCCGACCCACGTCCGACGGCATGAATGCCGCAGCGCTGGCGGTGATCGTTCGGCCAGGGCCAAGCGCCGCGCTATCAAGCGTCATGCTAGCTGCTGGTCGAGTCCCAACCTCGGCAGACGGGATGGTCACCCAGGGAACGTCCTCCAGCACCCAGGCGGCGTCACCGAATCGGCGCAAGCGCCGGATCGGGTACTTGTCGTGGAACAGGAACATGGTGTCCGCGCTCTGGACGTAATCGATAGAGTCGAGGTCTGCCTCCGCGTAGTCGGTCTGGATCTCGAATGGCGCAAACACTCCTGGGCTCACCTCGCGCTGCACCTGGGCGCCGTTCTGCAGGTAGACGCGCAGGTATGCGTCACCAACTTCCAGCATGTACGCCTGATCGCGGTTGAACACGTATGGGATCAGGACCGCATGCTTGTCGCCGTGCTTGGCCGGCTGAGTGAAGCGCAGCCCATAGCGGCCGATGACGCCGCCCTGTACCAGCACGAACACGTTCTCCAGCAGCTTCGCGCCGTTCTGGTAGCGGTCGATATCGGTCCGACCATACAGGCGCGGGCTCATCTCGCCGCCAGTGAAGTTGGTCTTGATGGAATCGAATTTCACCGCGACCACCCCCAACCACTGGCGCCACCGAGCCGCGCCAGCATCAATGGGAAGTCGCCCAGCGTCTCCGGCGGCTCGTCCTGCCCATCGACCGACCTGGCCTGCTGCATCACCGCGCGCAGCTCAGCGGTCTTGGTCTCGATCATCGCCGCCGACTTGGTGATGGGATACGCCATGCGGACGGCCATCGTTGCTGTCATCGCATCGACCAACAGGGAATCCCACTGGTGTTCGTCCACGTCTGCGATGTAGGTCAGCGGGAAGACAACGGCATCGCTCAGCAGGTAGCGCCCTTCCGCGCGGAAATCGATGCGCTCATTCCTTTCCGGGTTGCCAACCGCCAGGGTGCGCAGCCAGTCGCCGGGGAGCAGGAAGCGATGGGCATAGCCAAACTCCGGCGCCTGGGCGTCGGGGGAGAGCTGCACGCGCCTGATCGCGCAGTTCCACGGATGGCTGCGCAGTACCGCCTTGCGGACCTGCGGGTACAGGCCAGCGGCAAGCTTGGCCCTGTCCAGCTGCGCCGCGCCACCAGCCTCATCAAAGCTGGAGATAGGCTGAGCGCCCAGTGAGAGCAGCGCGTTAGAACAGATGGTTACTGCGTTCGCGGTTTCCGTCATCGCGGCTGGCCTCTTAGAACACCGGGGGCGCGCGGCCCCCGGCGGGTGTTACATGCGATATGGGAATCCCCGTATCGATCAGTTACCGTCGATGAAGTGGCCCTTGAGCGCCACGTTGCCGGCGGCGGTCGCACCTGCGGTCAGGGTTGCGGCCACGTCGTACCAAACGCCCGGATCCGACGGCAGGCCCAGCAGGCGCCACAGCGGCCATTCCAGCTTGTCCACGGTGATGAGGCCCGATTCACGCAGGACGTTGGTGCCGTCCAGGGCGGCGGAAAGATCCTGCGCCGAGGCGAAGAAGTCGGCATCGACAACCGCGCCGGCGTTGCGGGTCGGAATGTCGTAGAGGCCGATATCCGCCGCTGCACCGGTGATCGCGCTGCAGGAGGCCAGCACCGAGCCGACACGCCAGCCCGACATGACGGAGAAGAAGCGCAGCACGCTGGCGGTGCTGTCGCCGTTGGCCACGGCAACCACGCCGATGGATTCTTTGACGCGGCCGGTTGCGACCTTCGTGGAAGCGAGCTGCGAGGCGCCGAGAGTGGGAGCGGAATCGCGGGCGGTGATCGCGGCGCTACCCTTGGTGACTACTGCCATGATGAATACCTCTTGATGGTGTGGGTAGGTGGGCGGTAACCGTGGCTACCGCCCGGCCGATCAGGTTTCCTGCACGTCGATCTGGACAACCTTCTCTTCCTCGACGCGGGTCGCGCCGATGGCCTGCTTGGCGTAAACGCGGACGTTGAAGCCCTTGCCCGGATCCTCGCCAACTCGCGTGGTGGTGTCCTTGCCGATACCGAGGGCAACACCAGACTTGGCCCAGGCGAACAGGGAGCGCGTGTTGCCCACCTTCGGAAGGCGCTCGGACGGGATCCAGGTGAAGCCCATCCACTTGCCGACCACGTCGCCGGTCTCCAGGAACTTGGCGGCCATGAAGTCCGCCGAGGTCAGCTGGGTGTCGGCCAGAATGTCGGCGGCGGCCTGAGCGCTGTAGGCCATGAACAGTTCCTCACCGCCGATGGCGTCAGCCTCGTTGCGACGGAAGATGGTCTTCGCCTGGATGATCTTCGCCTTGCTGAGGCCGGTAGCGTTGACCGCGATCTTCTGCGAGGCCGGCAGCGCAATGGTGCTCGTGGTGCTGCGCGAGTTGCCGCCCAACGCCGCGATGACAACGTCATCCTTGGTGCGGTTCATGGCGTTGACCATGGCCTTGACGTAGTCGCTGGTCGGGTCGACCAGCATGCGGACCTTGTCCAGGTCATCGATCATGTCGCCATCTTCCCAGTCGAACAGGTCGATGAAGCGGGTGGAATGTGCCTGATCGTTGATCGGGGTATCAGCGTGGCGCACCAGACGGCGCTGAGCGGTACGCTGGCCCAGCCGGTTCACCGACTTGGACATGCCGACGATGTTGGGTTCGAGGGTCACCGCACTCTGAAAGCGCGATTCGGTCTGCTGGGCGACGTGCTTGAAGTTGTCTGCGAACTGCTGCACGAACGCTTCGGTAATGAACTGGCTCATGGAGACTCCGAAGTTGTGGATGGGGTGTTCGTGCCTGCTCGGTTATCCCTTGCGGGGCCGTGCGGTTCGCGTGGCAACGTGCGCGGGCAGAGCTGGTTATCCGAGAGCCACCTCGGGCCAGATGCACGCAGTTTTGAAGGGATGCCCAGACGGGTTCCCGACTATTTGCGGGAACGAAAAAGCCCCGCACTTGGCGGGGCTCTTGTCGGCTATCGGTGGTCCATCACCACCAGCGGATGGCATCCAGCAGCATCGAGATGCCGACGATGAAGAAGGCCCAAGCAGCAACGCGCCATGCCTTGGCCCTGAGCATTGCGACACGCTCAGCCCCTTCGGGGGACATTCGGCCAGCGATCCTTACCCGAATCACAGGCGAATCTCCGTGGGTGCCATGCCCAGCGCGTGCGCGCCCAGCACTACCGCACCGTCAGCCTGTTCGGCCTTCGCCCACAGCAGCTTGCGCAGACTTTCAATTGCCGCCGCTCGAGCGTACCCGCGACCGCGCACCGCATCGAACTGATCCGCCACCATGAAAGTCGCCGACTGTGTCACGGTACTACCGTCTCTCAGCAGCAGAACGCAGACGAAAATCCGGTGAAGTGGAGAGTTATTGCCCCCACCAACCGCGTCTGCATGTGCTCTCCAGGTGATGTGGTCGTGCCCGTGAGCACCCTCGGCCGCTGTGAAGTAGAACTCCTGGATCACCTCGGCCTCTGCCGTCTCTTTTGCAGCCATGGTTCTCATAGTCGTTGCTCCTTAGCGAACTGCTGCCGCGCCGAGCTGGCGCGAGTTGGCGCCATAGCGCCGCTGGTACAGGTCGGACAGCTCGCGCACCTTCTGATCGTGCTGCGGGTGCTTACCGTCCATGTACGCCGGATCGGCCTTGATGGCGGCGATCTTGCCTTCCCAGTCCTGGGTGGCGACCGCATTGCCATTGATCGGGGTGTCCTCGTTCAGTTCGGCACCAACGGCAGCCGCGAAGCGCAGGAAGTCCGGATCGTCTCCGTACTTCTCCTGCAGGCGCTGCAGGCTGCCAGCGCCATCGCCCTCGGCGGCGAATGCCTTCACTGCGCGCATCGCTTGGCCCAGGTTCTTCTGCAGGGCCTGGTCGTCGCCCCAAACCTTGCCCAGCTCCGCGCGGGCCTCCTCCTGGCTGATCGCAGTGTTGCCTGCCAACAGGTCCGGCGCGAATCCGAAGTATTCCTTGAGGAAGAAGTTCACATGCTCCTGCGGGATGCCTGCCTCATGGGCGCGGCCGAGAATGCCCTTGAACAGGGGATCAGACTTGACCTCATCGACGTTGACGCCATCAGGCATGCCATCGATCACGTATTCCTCTGCCGTCTTCGGAACCGTGCCCACTGGACGAGACTTCTCCAACTCGGCATAGCTGGCAGCCAGCTTCCGGGACGATGCCTCAAGGTCCAGGTCACTGCCGCCCTCCTTCACCGTGCGGAACTTCTCGGGCAGCCAATCATTTCCGGCGCCCTGGTTCAGCAGCGACGGGGCACCGCCCTGATCGCCCTGGCCACCGTCGCCTCCACCCTGACCGCCGTTGTTCTGGTTGCTGGTATCACTCATCGCTGTCTACTCCATTCGCAAGGTTGCACTGCCTGACAATGTGATCCACGACGGAGCGCGCTCCCTCGCGGTGGAAGGTGTTGAGGACGGCATCAATCCCGCCCGAAAGTTGCGCCGGCCGGTGGAACTTCTTCACCAAGTCCTCAAGGATCAAGGCGCCCTCCGCATGGTTCTCAAAGACGCGGGCGTACATTTCCGGCGTCACCTGGGTTGCTCTTTCGCTCATGCGGCTGCCGCCTGTTGGGTCTGTGCCTGGGCGGACATAGCGATGGCCTGCTCGCCCATCTGCTGCTGCTTGGCCTGCTCAGCTGCCTGCGTGCGCGCATCCAGCTTGGCCTGCATCTCGGTGTCGCTGAGCATGACCTTGCTCGGTACGCCCAAGCCGTCTGCCGCGATCTCAAGCGCCGCGTCATCGTTGAGCCGATCAAAGATGGCCATGTCACCGCCCTTGGCCTGGGAAATGAGGCCGGCGGTTTCGTATAGGCGCTGGGTTGCTGTGACCTCTTCCAAGCGCTGGGCGCGCGCCATCGGCGATACGTATCGGACCGAGTAGTCCCGGCCAGCCAGCGACTCAGGCGGCTCGCCAAGGATGCCGGCGCGGTATGCGATGCCAAAGCACCGCTCGATCAACGGGCGCAGGTACTCAGCCTGCAGGCGGCCGTAGATCGGGCCCAGCAGCTGGCGAATCATCTCCACGCGAACATGCACTTCGGTGGCCGTCATCGCCGGTCCGTCCTGCGGCTGGAGCTGGTCCGCCATCAGAATTTTGCGGATCGATGCCTTGAGATCGTTGACCATGAAGTCAGCGAGCTGGAAGTTCGCCCCCGTCTGGAGGGGCTTGATGGCGTCGGTACTGCTGGCGATCAGGATCTTGCGCGCGCCCAGCTTGGCCGTGCGCGGGTTGAACACGCCGTCATCCTCAGCGACCCACATGCCGCCCACAGCAACGTCTGCCGATGCGAGCTGCAGGGCCTTGAGTTCGTTTAGTACGCGGATATCGGGAAGCGCATCGAACACCGGGCCCACGCCATAGCTCGTGTCCGGGATCCGCTGCCAGCGCGGTGCGATAACCGGGAACTCGTGATAGCCCGATTCCCGCACAAGCTGCTTGCCCTTCGACTCGACCACGTAGGAAGCGAACGGGAGATTCTTGGCCATCCTGGCGCCCACCACGTATGGCGTGCGCGGCTCAATGGCGTGGATGAACGAGACCAGCTCGTCCGGCTTCTCTCGCGCGAGCTTCTGCGTGCCCTCGCTCAGGTTCTCCAATCCGAATGTCTCGGCGGCGGTCCTGGCGGGCATGGAGTGCTCGCGATAGCAGGTATCCACCAACCCGTCGCGTCGGCTGCTCGTGATGTAGACGCCAGCGATAGGCCACTGCTCGAAGGAGTAGCCTCCGCGCTCACGATCCTCATCCACATAAAGGGCGAACCACCCTGCCGCGACGGTGTCGAGGCACGCCTCATAACCCTCTGCGTCGAAGTTGGATTGATGGATGTTGAGCCAGATGGTCTCTGCCGCGTTGTCGAGATAGCGCTTGTCGTCCGGAGTCTCGCCGTCCACGTCCAGCTCAAACCAACGGGAGTTGGCCGGGGTCAGGCCGGACATGATCGAGGACGCCAGCACCTGGCTTGCCTGGGTGCCGGTCGAGTCCTGTATCCGCGCCTTCTGGTTCTGTGCCTGCTGGGCATCAACAACGTTGCCATTGAACCCATGCGCCCGCAGCGGGAACGTCAACTCGAAGCAGTCGCGCCAGACCTGCTCATGCACCTGGCGCTTGCCCTTGAGGTCGCTCAGCCGCTTGCAGATTCGGGCAGCGTTCTCGGCGCTCATCACATGCCCCCGAGGGTTGTGCGGCCCTGGGCGCTGGCCAGCAGCGAGGGGGCGCTGCCAGTTGTCAGGCCATCGGCGCCGAGGGTGAGCAAGCTACTATCCCGGCGGCGGCGGCGACGCGAGGCGAGCGCGAGGTTCGCCTCAGATGCAGCGGTCGCCTCAGCGGCTCGCTGCTCTGCCACCAAGTCGCGCTCGACCACCTTTGGCTGCTTCTTCGATCCACACATGAGGTCAGCTCCTATTTCCGCTGGCCAGCAGCGACGATGGGGTGGCGCCCTGGCCCATCAGGCTTACCGCGAAGGAGCTGCGGCGGCGCTTGAGGCGTTCGTTGAGGGATTGGGCAGTGGCTTCACTGGCGGCACGCGCGGCGGCGGCCTGGGCTTTCGGTAGGACGTTCTTGGCGTCCTCCGCTGCCAGCCGCTCGGCCTCCTTCTCAGCAGCGATGCGCGAACGCTCCTTGCGCAGGTCGCCAGTCGGGTCGCCGATTGCTGTCTTGGTGATGCCCAGCGGGTCCGCGTACTTGGCGTTCTTGCCAGTCAGCAGGCCGGCGGGGTCCAGGATCTTGGCCTTGCTCCCGCACATGGCTTAGCCCCTCGGGATCTGGTTCGGCTTGGGTTCGGGCACAACCCAACCCGCCTCGGTCAGCACTGCACGGGGCTGCGTGTCGACTCGAACAGGCTCAGCAACGGCGTCCGCATCGCCATGGCTATCAGCCGGCGCGCTGGCACTCTCGGTCGCGCTGTCGCTGCCCGCAGCCGCGAGGGCTTCATCGATGGCCGCCAGGACGCTCACACGCTTCTTGCCGTCAGTCTCGATGGCGTGCAGCAGAAGCAGCTCGTCATGGTTCATCGTCGGCAGCGCGTCCACCACATCCGGCACGTTGAGCGAGGCGATGGCGGTCAGTTCTGCTCGCAGCGCTTCGTCGGCGGCAGTGACGCCGGCATCGGTGGTCGCAGCGGCGGCGTCGGTCACGGTATCGGGCGGGGCGATGGACTCGCCGGGGACGCGGGGCTTGAGTTCGGGCGCGGGCATGGTTGGCTCCAGCACTGAGGATGTGCGGCCAGTCTGCGCACCGCCCCGTGCGGATTCCCGACTATCTGCGAGGCTTGATCGCTTTACCTGCGGCGCAGGCAATCTCCACTGGGGACCGCCCCGCCATCGCGATGACACTGCACAATTTTCAGCAGTGCTTTGAAATCAATGAGCTATCGCAACCGTCTGCCTTGTGGGGGACGGTTCGATGGGGGTAGCGATTCGCTACCCCATTCCCTCATGTCCGTGGCGCCTCGTGCCGGCTCTGCCCAGTCTTCGCAATCCACAGGTCGAGCAGTAGCTCCCCGTCCCTATGCTTCGGTTCGGCGCCCTGCTTCCATCCCAGGATGGTCGAGCGCGGCGCCCGTGTGTGCATCGCCACGGAACTCACTGGCACGCCCGCGCGCGCCAAGTCGTCCAGCAGTCGGAACCAATCGATTCGCCCCTCAGGCGCATCAGCCCTCACCATACGCACCCCCATATGTACCGCACGGAATCACTCGGGCGTCTCGGCGACAAACGCGCGCGCACGCGAGGCAGACCGCCTTGCGCCCTCCAATTCGGCTCTCACCTGCACCACAGCCCAAACGAACCCCTTGCCGTTTCGTGCGGCCTGCTTGGCGGCTGCTGTGAACATGGGCAGCGTTCCGCCCTCTGCGATGGCAGCCAGCAACGACGGGTGCTTAGGGTCTGATCCCCGAACACCCGCCTTGCGCATCTCCAGGCATACGCGCGCACCGGCCTCTGGATCAGTCACGGCCTTGCGCTCATTGGGCTGAGCATCACCATTGCTCGCGAATGGTGCGCCGAATCCCTTGTGCCCTTTCATCGCCGCGCACCAGCGTTGGCTGGCTCTGGACTTCATCCTGCGTGAGTGATCGTCAACCACCAATGCAGGGCAGTACCAGCAGGGTCCGTCTGCTACATCCACCAGCGTCACCGGATCGCCACGCATGCCGGCGTGAGTGGCTGCCCAGAAGAACGTGGCGCCCTGGTTGTCGGATCCGCAGAGGACTCCAGCCGATGCCAACTCCACCACCAACCCCACGGGTGCGCTCACGGCCTCCGCAATCGCACTGAGAGGCGCACAGACCACGCCCCGTTGCCCTTGGCCCTTGAGAAGGTCGACAACGTCCACCCACGTTCCTCTGGCGGCTCTGCTGCAGGCTCGCAGGCGGCGGTCGGCGCGCGCGGCGGTCTCTCCTCGCTTACTGGCCATCGCTGGTCCTCCCATCTGCCGGTGGCGTCCAGCCCAGGCGCATCAGCTGCTCCCGGAAGGCGGTCTCCATCTGCGCAGCGGCCACGTTGGCGACGCGGCGAGAGAGTTCCCCCGCCATGTCAATCGTTTGGATCACCTTGTGGTCGTCTGTCAGCGCGGTCTGAACTAACACGCGATGATCGGTAAGGCTCGGATTCCAGTCACGCATTACCGTCCTCCTCGATCTGTTCCATCAGGCGTTCCAGCTTGTGGGCTTGCTGTCTGGCCAGAGACGCGGCCAGCCTCAACGACGTGGCCATCGTGGAGCGCTCACCCCCACGCCTCCACAGGAGGCGGTCATACCGCGCGGCTTGCTCCTCCAAGGTGGCTGCGTGGTGCCGCAGGGCCTGCGGAGCGGTGGGGATGACGTCACTCATTCCTACCCCCACGGCCATAGCCGGACTGGCGCCTGCCAATTCGCGGCGCCAATGGAGCCGACTTGCTTTCTGGCGCGGCAGCAGGGCGCGGCGGTGGTACAAACTCATACTCCGGGTCGTCCCAGTCAACGGCACGCTGATACTGGAACTCAGCATGCAGGTTGATGACATCGCCAGTCCTAACGTTTCGCCCCTTGCCGATGATGATCTGCACCACACCGGGCTGATCCTCGGGGTTGTAGTAATCGGGCCGATGCACGAACAGGATCATGTCTGCAGCTTCCTCGATCCCGCCGGATCCGCGAATGTCCTTAATCTCGGGAGGGCGGCCGTTGGCGGCGTCTCGATTGAGCTGCGCCAGGATCACCACCGGGCAACCAAGCTGCTTGGCTAGACCCTTCACGTCACGAATTGCCTGCCCTCGCTCGATCACTTCACCCTGCTTGCCTGGGAGGGCCATCTCATGCAGATGGTCAATCACCACCAGTCGGAGGCGCTTCTTTGCGTGAGCCCGCTTTGCCCGCGCGATGATCTGCTGGGCAGATAGCTGCGGAGCGTCATCGAACACAATGGATGCGTCCATGAGCTTCTGCATTGCGGGCGTGGTACGAGACCAGTAGATATCGCTGTCCTCTGCACTGAACTCGCTCTCCATGCCAACCACCCAGCCGAGAGGGATCTTCCCGAGCGCGGACACGTCACGTGCAACTGCACTTTCGCCAACCATCTCCATCGAGAACACAGCGGTATGCTCGTTGCGCAGGCCGTTGAAGCGTGAAATCTGGAACGCGAGCGTTGATTTGCCCATGTTTGAACGCGCCGCAAGTACGTAGACCTCGCCGTCCCGGAACCCGCCGATCTTCTTGTTGAGGTCTGACCATGGAGTAGGCAGCCCGACTGGCTTCCCGTCTCGGTGACGGGCGATCAGGTCATCCTTGAACCTGGCGACGTAGTTTCGATAGGGGACCAGCCCGCCAGCGTTAACCGGAGCCAGTTCGGAAGCCAGCGCCGAAACGCGAGACATGATTTCCTCGGTGGAGACTTCCCGCTTGTGGAGCGCAGCATCGTGTGCACGGCCGAGCATGTCAGCGAGCCGGCGCCGACGCGAATGGCTCGCGATGATTTCCGCGTGTGGGATTACATTTGCAGCCGTGTAGGCACTCCCAGCAATATCGATAGCAAGGCTTGCTCGATGATTGGCGTCTTCCCCACCCTGGTTGTGCAGCCACTCCCCTACGGTCACGCCGTCCGCAGGTTGACCTGCGAGGCTGAGCGCCACAATTCCAGCGTAGATAGCAGCGTGGTCGGCGCCCCAGAAATCCTCAGGCGCAAGCCAGTCCTGAACCGCCGAAAGCGTGTCATTGGCGAGCATCAGCCCTGCCAGAACAACCTGCTCCGCCTCGAGGCTATAGAGCTGAACCTCTGTGCGGCGGCTCATCGGATGCCCCCTCGCGTGTAGTGGTCCTCAATAACCTTGGCGAAGTTATCTGGGCTGACAAGCCACTCAAGGGTGCACTTGAACGGCGTACCGTCGCGGCCGCTGATCTTCCCCATGAGCCATTCGCTTTTGCGGACGGTCAGGAAGAACTCACGCCACCACTCGACGTTTTGCCGCGCAGTGTCCGACTTCCAACGCGCGGCCAGCTTGTTCCTCCTTGTGCCTTCCCAGATACGGACCTCCGGAAGCTCCGGCAGAACCTCGTGGAACAGGTCAACGATTTCCAGATGCGGGCACGGAGGCGGGCCGTCCTTCTTGCGCGTCGGCTTGCCAGAGTCTCCAAGAAGATCACCGCCCACGGTCACGTCGCCAGTCGCGGCATCGCCGCTGGCTGACGACAAACCCACGACAGTGGGTTCCTCTTCTTCCTGATCCTGTTCCTGCTGCTGCTCCTGCTCCTGATTAGGCATAGCCTTTCCGGAAGCCTTCGGCAAAGGCTTCCCGAAAGTCTCGTTAAAAGCCTTTGCGAAACCCTCACCAAGCCCGCAAACAAAGGCTCTCAGGTGATCTAGAGCCTCTGACTTGAGGCCACACTCAGGGATCATATTGAATTCAGTTCCCCAACTGCGGACGACGTTGGGTGACTCAGGGCGGTTGTGGGTAATAGCCTTCGGAACCCACACAACACGGGATTGGAAGTCTGCTTTAACCATGCCTACCGAATAGGCTTCGCCAAAGGCTTTGTTAAAGCCTTCAATGTCCCACCCAAGCTCCTCAGCCAGGGCGGCGCGGCCGGCTCGGAATAGTCCGGGGATTGGGCCTGTGTGGGGCCCAGTGATGAGATACAGCCACAGACCTTGGCCGCAAGGTGGCATGGGCGTGAGGCGGCGGAACTTCTCGTCACCCCACATTTTCACCTCCACCTTGCGATACCGGCCCTTGGGCTGGCGCGCTTCGGCTGCCTCAGTCATTGCAGGCTCCATCGCCGAACTCTTCGCGCATCAGTGCTGCGAACTGCTGCAAGTGCGCCGGCGTGATCCATCGCTTATCAGCGACATGTCGCGCGATTTCCTGCGCTTGCTGCGCGCTGTGAATGCTGGGGTCGTACTCAAACCCTGGGTGATTGGGATCGGTGAAGATGGCGAATACAACGCCATTGCTCCGTTCAATACGAACGAGTGCAGCCGGTTCGCCGGCTGAGTTGATGCTTGTGTCTTGAGATGGCATAGTGGCCTCGGTCTCAACGAAGCCTCCGCACATGTCTGGCCGACAGCGGGGGCTTCGTCGTATCTGGACGATGGGTTCTCGCGCCAGACACCCACACGGCCACTACCGCGTGCGGGATGTACGCTCATCCTTCATTGCGCCCGAACCGTTCCTTCGGCTGGGGCAAAGCCGGTTTACTGGCTTTTGCTAACGGCAAGGTTCCCCTCAGCGTCAAATGCCTCGGGGCGCAGCCGGTATCGGATTTCGAGTTCGTGGACGCGCGGGATGCTCCGATCCGTTGGCCACATGGAGATGGTCGCGTGGCTCTTGAGGCCCAGGGCTTCCTGCAGGGCCTTCACTGAGCCGAAAATGGCGATGGCGTCGGTTTTGGTGAGCATGTTGGGGAGGATAGCGCGCTGACAGATTCTGTCAACACTCTGACAGCAAGTGCATGTAAGCTTGCTGACATGGACACGAACTCTATGGCTTCCCGATTCAAGGCCGCCCGTACCCGCGCCGGCCTCACCGTTCAAGCTGCGGCCAATGAAATCGGCTGCTCCAGGCCCCTCGTTCTCTCTTGGGAGAGCGGTGCAACCAAGTCTATTGGCGGGCAGTACCTGCTGGCCGCCGCAGAGGTGTATCAGGTGGATCCGCGCTGGCTCCTTGGCCAGACAGATGCCGATGGGCACCCGTGGTCAGCCGACCGTCCGTCGGGAACCGTCTCAGCAGTCGCTGCGATTGAGACGAAGGCCGGTCAGTATCGCGTCGAGCAAATCGACGGGAGAGCGGACATGGGCGAAGGAAGCGAAAACGAGGACTATCCTGAGGTGGTCCGGGCAATGGATTTCAGTGATTCCTACATCAGGAACCTGATTGGCTTCCTGCCGCCCCCTGGCCGTCTCAAGCTGGTTACTGGCGTCGGCGACTCCATGGTGCCCAGGATCCAGCCAGGTGAGGTCGTGCTTGTGGACACAGGGTGCAGCGAATACCAAGGAGACGGGATTTACCTCATCAACTCCGGGAATGGGCAGCAGCTCAAGGCCCTGCAGGATCGTGGTGATGCGGTGTACGTCGTCAGCGCCAACGCCTCGCTATACCCTCCTTTCCCGGCTCCAAAGGGAACGCTTGTAGCCGGCAAGGCTTACCTCATAGGGAAGCTTGAGCGCGTTGCCTGACAGTTCCCAGCGATTCCGCCATACCAAGGCCCCCAAGTGGGGCCTTTTTTGTGTTCGGCATGGTCAGTGCGTTGACATTCGTTAACGCGTTAAGAAAAAAATGTCAGTAGATTTACTCTTTCCCCTGTCAGCCCATTGACCTTTACTGTCAGCGCGCTGACAATGGGCCCATCGCAGCACACCGCTGGCAGATGGGGTCTACCAAGTGATTAGGAACAGCAAGCAGTCGTGGGAAGTTGGCGAGTCGGTCAAGGTCGGTTTCCTCACCTTGATCGTGGTCGCGAAGGTTCCCACCCCCGGTGACTTCCTCCCGGACGCATACGTCCTCACCAACAAGGGCGCAACGAAGTTCTACCGCTTCGTGCCGCACCACGGTCTTACCTCCCACCCGTCCAAGGATGCCGCCATGCGCGGCGAGGTCTGAGCCGTGCGCGCAAAAGACTTCACTCGCAATCTCCGAAGCCGCCTGTACTGGGGCCGCTGGGAGCGCTTCTCTCTCACCGCAATTTCTGCCGCACATGGATGCATTTTCATCGCAACCATCGGTTACGTCAGGAGCGAGGAATAGTGATGCAGAACCGAGAAGTCCAAGTGCCTCGAACTGCTTGGGCACTCCTGGCAATCATTGCAGCGGTCGTTGTGCCGCTGCGGGTCGCCGAGCTAGCACGGCAGCAGGAAACCCCTATTTTTAAGCCCGAAAAGTGTACGGACACAGTCCTTGCACCGTTGCAGGGTACGTCAAAACCTTGAACCAAGGAAACCTGATTTATGAGTAGGAATTTTCCGACGCAGCAAGATTCGGCCCAAAACCAGATGGCTGGATCGAAGGTCATCAATCAGAAGGAGGGCGGGTTGATCCGCATCGGCGACAGCATTGACGTTGTCGTTCTCAAGGCACGCGACGGACATGCGCGCATCGTCATCCGTGCCCCGCGCAGTTTGGAAATCAGTGCGCAAAAACAGTGACGGCCCGAGCGCGTCAACGCCCGAGCCGTCTGCCAAGTAGCCCCATCACCGCATAGATCAAGGAAACCACCATGGCAACCAACAGTGTAACCCCGGAACTGGACACCCAAGCTGCAGCGCAGGCGGTGTCCGATGCCCTCGACAATGCGCCTCGCGTCGAGTTGGCGAACGATACCCACTGGACCGAAAGGGAATGGGAAGGGAACCCTCTGCACCTCAGTGTCAAAGCCCAGCTTGAACGGGCTGATCGGTGCATTGCCGGGGCCTCCTCACTTGCCAGGCTCATGCACCGGCTCTCCATTGGTGCAGCCGACGTGCAGAACACCCCCCCGGAAGACGGTGTTCTCGTTGTCTACCCGGATGTTGGCGCGAACGAGACGGACCGGCTGTGGCTCGCGCTGAATGAACTCATCGACTACGCGGAACTAAGCATCGAAAAGGTACGTGGGTACGAGGGGGTGCGCCGTGTCTGATCGAAATTCCTATAAGGCTATCTCTCTCGACTTCGATCAGATGGCGACGATCAAGGCGAACCTCAAAAAGCTCCATGCCCTCACGGACCTCCTCGCAGAGGGTGAC